>Ga0209417_1000053_pt1 | contig 313528 bp, 298 predicted proteins | sample RifGroF2_FD_184002 | JGI IMG/M metagenome (GOLD analysis project Ga0209417, IMG submission 184002) | Groundwater microbial communities from Rifle, Colorado, USA - Groundwater F2 (SPAdes) (version 2) | ecosystem: Environmental > Aquatic > Deep subsurface > Groundwater | place: Rifle, Colorado...
GATTTAATGTGAAATATCCTGAAGCATCTGTGTCTAAGGTAGAATTGTTCGAAGCATCGTATGAGATTTTAAATTGTGGAGTGGTTGCAGAAAAGACTTCAAGTTTAGTGGAGGGAGTTGATGTGCCTATGCCTACGTTGCCGTTCATAAAATAAGACTTATCCCCTGTAACGGAAAAATAATTTCCATTTCCAGCATAATCCATATCCCCAAAAAGAACTGACAAATTTCCTGCAGCCACACTTCCACTAGTTTTAAAAATATTTTCTCCATCTTCATCTCTAAAATTAGCTATAGTTCCAGAATTTTCTCCTGTAACACTAAAGGTAGCTGTTTCGTGGGTACCAGAACCAACAGATAAAAGTGCAGGAGGACTCGTCGTCCCGATGCCGACGTTGCCCTTAAGTAAAGTCTTAGTAATACTATCATTTCCTAAAGTAACTGAATTACTTCCAGCACCTATAGCACTAGCTCCGATTACTATTTCATTATCAGTTCCATCGGCACTTGCTTTAGTTGCGTATCCTATATATAAACCATTATTTCCTGTAACTCTGCCAGTTAACCCATCTGTGAGGTATCTTCCAGCATAATGACCTAAGGCAGTATTGTTGCTTCCTGTAGTATTAGAATAAAGTGCAGAATTACCTATTGCTGAGTTACTACTACCTGTAGTATTAGAATAAAGTGCAGAATTACCTATTGCTGAGTTATCAGTACCTGTAGTATTATTTAGAAGTGATTGCGAACCTATTGCTGTATTTCTATGACCCGAAGAATTACTATAAAGTGATTGATATCCTATTGCTGTATTATTGTCGCCTATATTTTCTGCTGCGGTTGTACTACCTCTTAAGCTTTGAAAACCTATAGAAGTATTGTAATTAGTCCAAGCTCTTGTTGCAGGGTCTACATTAAGTTGAGATTCAAATCCAATTGCTACACCGCTATGACCCGATACATTAGAATAGAGAGCCTTATAACCTATTGCTATATTATCATAACCTACAGTATTAGAATAAAGTGCTTGGTTGCCAACTGCTACGTTATAAGTACCTGTAGTATTATTATAAAGAGATTGATATCCTATTGCTGTATTATCATATCCTGTAGTATTAGAGTATAAAGAAGAAGCACCTAAAGCAGTATTTTTTGCACCTTTGTATGTTTCTCCAACCACTCCAACAGAACTTAATCCGCCACCACCGATAAATATATTATCTCCATCAGAATCCGCTCCTTTATAAGAAGAGAACAATATAGATGTACCATTGGTATTGATGTTAATGTTTCCTGATACGTCTAGTTTTTGAGTAGGGGATGTCGTCCCGATGCCGATTCTGTGATTTGTAGAATCAATAGATAAAGTATCTGTATCAAAAGATAAACCGTTGATTCCTCCAGTAAGAGCAAAATTTGTATCATTAGCAAAAGTCCAAGATCCAGAATTAATCGTAGTAGTATCATCGCTTGCATCACCTAAGGTGGTAGTGCCACCTACGCTCAAATTACCAGTGATGTTAGAATCCTTAGAAATATTTAATGTAGCTATAGTGGCTATATCTGTAATATTTACTGTACCTGAAGTAAATTCTTTTGCTGATAAAAATGTTGAAGATAATACTGTACCTCCAGAAAAATTACTTGATGATGGAATGGTTCCCATCGGTGCATAATTAACTGGAATAGGAGTGTATCCACCACTAATATTTAAACCTGAATCTCCCTTAGGTCCAACTGGTCCAACAGGACCTTGAAGCTTAGAAAGTAAATCATCTGGAAGTCCTACCGTAAATAAATTCCTCAAAGCTGAAAGTAAAGCGGAATTACTAATCGATGTATTTGAATTTAAAGATGATTTAATGTTTTGAATTATGGAAGAATTGTTATTAGAATTTAATGTAAGTACTGATTGATTATTATTTTGATCATTTTTATTTTGTAATATTGAAGGAGAAGATGCTTTTTTTACTGTATAACAGTTGGAATCCATCGGACCACAACCACCCCATGGAGTAGAATATGCACCAGGGTCTAGAATGTTACTATCCAAAGAAAAATAAGCAATTGGATTTCCTGCAAAAACAGTAGACACACTAAAAAAAAGATTAAAAAATCCCAAAAATAAAAGCTTTTTCATTAATAAACTATTTATCATAATTTTTTACTATAATCTTTTGATTATATCAATATATCACTCATTTTAAAAGATAAAAAATACATAAAATATGTGGATAAACTATTTTTAGAATATAAAACAAGAGAAAATTAAAAAAAATAGCAAATCCTACCATTCACTTAGACCACGAAGTCGAGAACTCAGAAAGTTTTGTATCTATTAGATCAATATGTTAATAAGTCTATTCTTTATGTAAATTATTTTTTTAATATATGATCCTGAAATATATTTAAGAACAGTTTCATTCAAAAGAGCCTTTTCTTTGACTTTTTCTTCATTATCATTTACATCAATCATAATCTCAGATCTAACTTTTCCATTTATTTGCACTGCAATTTTTACTTCTTGATCTTTAATTAAATTTTCATCCCATTTGGGCCACTCTGAAAAATGAATAGATTCATATTTTTTATTTTTAATTCGTAATTTATCATACAACTCTTCCGTGATATGTGGAGCAAATGGTGCTAGAATTTGTAAAAATTTCTTATAATCTTCCAGGTTTACACTCTGTGATTTTTCCATTTCTGTAGTAAGTATCATCATTGAAGAAATAGCTGTATTGAAACGCATATTTTCTATATCTTCCGAAACTTTTTTAATTGTTTTGTGGAGAAGTTTTTCTAAAGATTGCGAAGCAGAACTTTCTTCTTGCGTTAGGCCTTGCCCAACGCAAGAGATATTACTATTTCTTATTTTATTTTTTTCATTCGTAATTCGTAATTTGTAATTTGTAATTATCTTCTCCCCTATTCTCCAAACTTTTTCTATAAATCTTCTTGAACCAATAATACTTTCTGTACTCCAAGCAACTGATTCTTCAAAAGGGCCCATAAACATTTCATAAATACGCAAAGTATCTGCACCATAAGTTTTTACTATATTATCTGGATTGATGACATTGCCGAGTGACTTTGACATTTTTACTCCCCCTTCACCTAAAATCATTCCATGAGAAGTTCTTTTTTGATAAGGTTCAACAGTTGGAACAAGTTTTAAATCATATAAAAATTTATGCCAAAAACGTGAATATAATAAATGAAGCGTAGTGTGCTCCATGCCTCCATTATACCAGTCAACAGGTGTCCAATATTTTAATTTCTTTTTATCAGAAAAAGAAATCTTGTTTTTAGAATCTATATATCTTAAATAATACCAAGAACTCCCTGCCCAGTTTGGCATGGTGTCTGTCTCTCTTTTTGCTTTACCTTTACATTTGGGACATTTTGTATTTACCCATTTTGATATCGCAGACAAAGGTGACTCTCCTGTATCTGTAGGTTTGTAGCTTCTTACTTCTGGTAATTTTACTGGCAAATCTTTATCTACTACTGGTACGAGTCCACATTTTTCACAATTTATAAGTGGTATAGGTTCTCCCCAATATCTTTGACGAGAAAAAACCCAATCACGAAGTTTAAATTTAGTAACAATCTCACCTCCTACTTTTTTAGTAATTTCATCCTTATTCACCAAAGGTTTATCTATAATTGGTAAATTAAATTTCTCAGCAAATTCTCTGTCACGTGCATCATGTTGTGGTACAGCCATCACAGCACCAGTGCCATAATTTACCAAAACATAGTCTGCAATCCAAATCGGTATTTCTTCATTATTTGCAGGATTAATAGCTTTCACACCTTTTATTTCTACTCCTGTTTTTGTTTTATCTTCAGAAGTTCTTTCTAGTTCAGATTTTCTTTTTGTATCCTCTATATATTTTTTTATTTCTTCAATATTCGTAATTTGTAATTCGTAATTCGTAATTAATTTATTTATTAATTCATGTTCAGGTGCAAGCACAACGTATGTCACACCAAAAAGAGTATCTGCCCGAGTCGTAAAAACTTTAATCAAAAATTGGGGAGTAGAGCTTTTTTCGGCATACGCAATATTAGATTCAGTTATCATATTCAGGTTTGAGTGCGAGCCGTGAAAAAGCTGCTGCTCCGTAATTTTTAATTTAAATTCAATTTCACTTCCTTCCGATTTCCCTATCCAATTCCTCTGTTGACTTTTTACACGTTCTGGAAAATCAACTAAATCTAAATCTTTGTCCAATCTATCTGCGTATTTTGTGATAGCAAGCATCCATTGTTCTTTTTCTTTTTTCTCTGTTGCACTTCCACAACGTTCACATATACCACCCACGGCTTCTTCGTTTGCAAGACCAATCTTACAAGAAGGACACCAATTGATAGAAGATTTTGCCTTATAAGCTAAACCCTTTTTAAAAAATTGTAAAAATATCCATTGAGTCCATTTATAATATTCTGGATCTGTGGTATTTATTTCTCGAGTCCAATCAAAAGAAAAACCAATCTCCTTCAATTGTCCTCTGAATGTATTTGTATTTTTCTTTGTTACAACAGAGGGTTTTTTCCCTGTTTTGATAGCATAATTCTCTGTAGGTAATCCAAAAGCATCCCAGCCAATAGGATATAAAACATTATATCCTTCCATTCTTCGTTTACGAGAAATTATATCCATAGCAGTATTGCTACGAATGTGTCCCACATGGAGACCGTCCCCAGATGGATACGGAAATTCTATCAAACTATAAAATTTTTTCTTTATTTGCCTTGAGTCTATTGAAGGATCTTTAGCTTTATAAATTTTTTTTTCTTCCCATACTTTCTGCCATTTTTTTTCTATTTTTGTATGATTATATTCTTTCATAAATTATAAAAACTTTCTTATTTTATTACATTCTTTTCAAATGGTGGATATATATCTTCATCTATAATTCTTTCAAAACAAGTTCTTCCTACTTCATGATTCCAAGATTCATTAACTCCTCCTTTGTATGGATAAGAACTTGTAGAAATATCTTTTTCATAAACTGATATAGGAGTGACTCCACCATAGTAAGCACCAGACTCTCTCCATCCTTGTGGCATGGGCATGACAAAAGTTGCACAAATTTCAAAACTTAATTTATCTTTTACAAAATATTCATAAGTACTACCATTTTGAAATTCAGGATCAACTGGTAAAGAATAACCAGTCATTGGATTAGAAAGATCTATAAGTTTTTCTGGTAATTTTTCTTTTTGTTGCCAGTAATTAATAACTTGCCATTGAATACTTTGTAAATCATTTATTCTTTTATCATCTAAACGAAACAATCTTTGTGTTTTTGGACTACCCATAATCACAAAGCTATAAAAAATAGATGCGATAACTAAAACAATACTTATAAACCCAAAAATAATACTACTTACTTTGTGTTTTTCCTTTGGAGTCTTTATTAAAATATAGTGATAAACTCCAATTAAAATCGCAACTAAAAATACTGACAAAACTTTATAAATAAATCTAATAGTTGTTTCTCCAGAAATAAAATATCTTACAAGAACAACTAGGTCTATCGCCATAACAATAGAAGATAAAAACAAAATAATATATGTTACCCATTTTCTAATTATTTCATCAAAATACCCCATCTCTCCTTCTGTAAATTTCCTCCAAAAATAAGAAATAACAAAAAATATTGGAAAAAAAATAATAAGTGTAGCTAAAGATGAACGAATACTTTCATAGTCGTATGTAGAATAGCCATATTGATAGATAGAATTTAAAATATCTGGAAATTTCTTGTTTAATGTGCCAAAAACAAGGCTAAGAAAAGATACGACAGAAGTTACTAATGTAATTAATAATCCTAAACATAAAAAGAAAAATCCTATATTAAGTTTTGGTTTATTTGTTTCCATTTTTATATTATAACATAATTATTCTATAATATAAAATGTGTGTGAAAATTTTGATCTTTTTAATTTATTTTTAAAAATTAACAAAAAAATAACTTTAAAAAAGTAAATAAAAAAATTAATTTTTCTCCCAAATAGCAGTGTTCGCAAGTGGAATAATACGATTATTAGACTTTTCTAATATTCCAAGCTCTCCTTGTTCTACTATACCAGTATGATTTTTCATCATATCTTTTAGAGCATAACCTAATGATAAAGAAGAAGAATCTATCGCATAGGAAGTTATAATGACAAAAAGTGGATCATCACTTAAAATTTTATTAATTTGAGATAAAAGTTTTGGTAAATTCTCTTCAATCTTCCAGATTTCTCCTTTAGGACCTCTGCCAAACTTGGGTGGATCCATAACAATAGCATCATATTTATTTCCTCTTCTTATCTCCCTTTCAATAAATTTCAATGCATCATCTACAATCACACGCATTGGAAGACCTTCTAATCCTGATAGTTCTTGATTCTCTTTCAACCATGTTATTGTCTGCTCTGAAGCATCTAGGTGTGTCACCTCTGCCCCAGCCCGTAATGCAAAGAGACTCGCTATACCGGTGTATCCAAATAAATTAAAAAACTTTATTTTTCTTTTTGATTCTTTTATTTTTTTCTCAATAAAATCCCAGTGAGTTGCTTGTTCTGGGAAAAATCTCATATGACGAAAGGGCGTCGGAGAGACAGAAAATTTTATATCTTTATAAGACATATCCCAACTTAAATCAATCTCTTTCCCAAGTTTCCACCCACCTTTTGTTTCACTACTTTTTCTTGAAGCAAAAAATACACCATCAGCTTTATCCCATTCTTCTTTTGGGAGAGTTTTTTCCCAAAAAGCATCCTCATGTGGACGTATAAAAATATATTTTCCAAAACGTTCTAATTTTTGATGCTCTCCTGTGTCTAAAAGTTCATAATCTTGCTCACCAACTTTTTCTGACGGCCAATCTTTAGAATAAAAAGTCTTTATTTCGTTTTTTTCTTCCACTTTTTTCATTATATAATTATATCAAGAATTCTATAACATCTCCATCTTTCACAACATACTCTTTCCCTTCTGTTCTCACCCATCCTTTTTCTTTTGCTTTTGTATATGAACCAGCTTCCAATAATTTATCCCAACTTATTACCTCTGCTCGAATAAATTTCTCTTTAAAGTCTGTATGTATCGCTGTACCTGCTATGGGTGCTGTAGAGCCTATCTTTATAGTCCAAGCACGCGTCTCATCTTCTCCTGTAGTTAAGAATGTTTCAAGACCTAAAAGCTTATAACTTTGTTTAATTAATTCATCAAAACCTTTTTCAAATACGGGATCAATCTTCACAAACAAAGGGTTTTTTCCAGAAATATCAGGTAATTTTATATCCACATTTTCACCAGCTTCTGAAGTATTCAAAACATAAAGCATCGGTTTTAATGTTAATAAATTTAAAGATTTTATTTTAAACTTTTCATCATCGATCAAATAAACCTCTGTGGCCATTTTTCCTTCTTCTAAAACTTTTATAACTTTATTTAAAATAATTTCTTCAGCAATTGCATCTTTATCTCCCTTTTTAACATCTTTAACTAAATTAGAAAGTCTTTTTAAGACAGTTTCCATATCAGCTAAAACAAGTTCTAAATTTATTACTCCTACATCTTGTATTGGATCAACTTTATTTGATACATGGATCACAGAATTATCTTGAAATGTACGCACGACGTGAGCAATGGCATCTACTTCACGAATATTTGTTAAGAATTTATTGCCCAAACCTTCCCCCTTTGAAGCACCAGCTACAAGCCCTGCAATATCAACAAACTCTATTACAGCAGGAATAGTTTTTTTAGATTTTGAAAAATCTGAAAGCATTTGAACTCTTTCGTCAGGCACAGGCACGATACCTATCGATGGATCGATAGTACAAAAAGGATAATTTTCTGCTGGTACACTCTTTTTAGTAAGCGCATTAAAAAGTGTCGACTTTCCGACATTTGGTAAACCTACAATTCCTATACTTAGAGAAGAACTTGACATAGATTTCGCTTAAACTGATAATGCCATAAACTTGTAATGACTTTCGACTGGCAGTTGCTTGATTGACTACTGTTCTAATAAAAGCTTGTTTTAACTCAAAACTCAAATTTTCTAATCCTTCAACAGCTTCTTTAGCAAATACTTCAACTTCATCACTGCTAGGTAATAGTATGTCATTTTTAGGTGTTTTCTCCAAATTAGCTTTAATTATTTGATCTTCAAATTCACGAATTTTTACTCGTATTGGAGCTACAAATTCTTCAAACTGTTTAAGAGAAATAACCTCTTTAGAATACGCAACAGCAAAGCGACTTTCTTGTGCTTGTAATTTCGCTATCTCGTCCTCAGTACTTTTAATATTGATGGTTGAATTTAAGATATTATTACTCTTATTTTTTTCTTGCCATTTTTTAATTTGCTCAGAAAGTAATTCAGGTGAACTCATTATCATTTTAAGTCTATCCCATAATACCTTATCAGTAATTTTCGCATTGATTCCACCTTCTACACAGCTAGGAGGTAAAGGAAAACTATGAACTCTATCAGTACATCTATAATAAAGATGCTTGCCATGCTGTGGGCCTTCCCCTGCTCTACGTTGTCCACACAAACACCAAATTTTACTAGCAAGTAAATAATGGTTTTTCGTATTTCTTCCAAGAGTTGCAAAATTCTTTTTTAATCTCAACCCAGCACGTTCAAACAAATCTTTCTCTATAATAGCTGGAACAGTTATTGCATACCATTGATCTTTTGATTTCATTCTTCTGCTGGATTTTTCTACTTTTTTATATTTCTCATTTTTAATTGGATTTATTGGCACAGTAGCATAAGATGCACCCCAATAAGTTGTACCGATAAAAACTTCATGTCTTAAAAGAGTGCTTAGAGTACTTGTATTCCAAACTCCTCTTTTGCTTTTTCGAGGTTTAATACCAAGATCTTGTAATTTTCTTACAACTGCTCGAAGCGTAAGACCATCATCTGCCACCCAATGAAATATATTCCTTATAATTTCAGCTTCACGTGGATTTATTTCATAGTGGCCAGAAATATAATCGGTACTTCCCCTTTTACCTTTGTTAAGAATATAAGTATAGCCAAAAGGAGCCTCTGTCGTAAGAACTTGATTATTTTTTACACGATTAACTTTACCAATTCTAAAACGTTCAGTAATTTTTGCTTTTTCATATTCAGCAAATAAACCTCTTACACCGAACAGAAGTTTATCACTAGCATTATTTACTGGTGGCATCGTTACAAAAAGAATTTCAATTCCTATCTTCTTTAATTCATCAATAACAAGTTGCTGATATACAAGCTGTCTACCAAGTCTATCGGGGTCATATACAAGAACAGCATCCCACGCTCTATTTCTCGCATCGTGACGTAATTGATCGAGACTTGGTCTGGCAATAACATCCCCACTCCATCCCTCATCAATATATTCTTTAATAATTATATATCCATTCTTTTTAGCAAATTCTCTATCTTCCGAAAGTTGTGCCTCAACTGTTTTTTGATCTTCTTGATTTGAAGTTGATACTCTTGCGTAGACAGCTATAAACTTTATTTCTTTTTTTATTACATTTTCCATTTTATTATATTCATACTATTAATAATTTAATTCCCTACTTTGTTTCGACTCAAACTCCTAGTTTTAATTACTTCTTCAAAAAGCATCGCAAAGACACTCTCTATTCGTTCCTCCATATCCTCATCATCATCTTGCCAATATGTAATTTGAACTCCTTCAACCACACAAGAATCAAAAGTCATTTTGGCTTTGACTCCAACTGAATCAGAACAAAAAACTGAAAGAGTTTTACCCTCTGTTTCTTCTTCTGATCTATTCACATAGTTTTTATTCATTTCTTCCATATAATTTAGTTTTTATTCTTCTTATAATCACCCATAAAACCTCGCTCCAGCCAATAGGCGCCACATAAAGCATATATAAACCCAGAAAGGCATAATTTTGCCATCAGCTACTTTATAATAGCTATAAATGCCTCTTTTAATTTGGCCATTCATCATCATAAAGTTCTGGGTACTTTCTAAAGATAGCTCTATTTGAGTTAATTTCTTCTATTTCGTCCACATACATGGTCGAATCTTCTTCAAATTCTTCTTTTTTATCCATATTATTTAGTTTTTAGTTAATAAAGCTTAAAAACAAACGAAAAAAGCCCCAGTTTCTACGCAGAGAGAATATCCGTTAAAATAAGACTCTCTATGTAGAAATTGAGGCTCTATATATTAACGGATATTTAGAAACTAAACCTTAAACACTGTTCTCAAGAGAGATAGTCCGAAAGATTTCAGACTAGAATCGACCGAATATCATTTCATATAGTACATATCATTATATGTATATTTTACCATAATTTTAAACTAAAAACAAACGACATTTTATTTCCACAAAACAACAAAATAGCCTTATAATAAAGGGTATAATACAGATTAGAGAAATTAAAAAATGATGCTATTTTTTACATATTTTTTGTAGCAGAGCTTCCTTATTTCGCAACCTAAAATACCACCTAGTAACACCTTACCCAGAGCTAATAAATAGTTATAAGATAGCAGATTCGGCAAAAACGCCCTTTCCATTCATAGTAAAGTATTGATTTCTTCTAGTAAAAGCACCTGAAATGACATAAAAAAACGGCAATATCCCGATAAGGAACACTACCGTTTTCTATCTACCTATTCTATTATTTCCACCTAGCCATCAGAAACTCTAAAATAGCCTCTTCTGCCTCTCTCACTGTTAATGAATCCAATTCTGCAAGTCGGTTCTCCCGATCTACTTCTTCTTGGATATTTTGATATATAAGAGAGGTTAAAGTATTCTTCTGTTTTTGACTTATTATTTCTTCCTCGCCCATATATTCTTCTGACGGAAAGAAATAGTTTCTTCTAGGACGACCAAAATTAGCCGTTAATGTTTTTGTTATCATATATTTGTCTTAGTTAATAACAAGAGCTTTGGTTATCGTTATAATGTTGTTTTCATAAGCTACTTCTACAGGGTCGCCTACTCGAAAGCCAGAAGATAACAGAAAACGATTTGTAATTCTTAACATCGGTTTCTGCTTACCCGCATAAATGGGACACTTAAAAAGATATCCATTAGCTCCTGGCTTATAAGTCACAGTCATTCTTCTAATTTGCATATTGTTTTGTTATAAAGTAATAATCAACTTTCCATTGGGCGAACTTGTAAGTGATAAAACAAGGCAATTCTCTTGGGGTATCGGGCAATGATTTTACCCGACTTGTCTTTCTTCTCGATTATTACTTTAGAATGAAGAGCCTTCTGAGAAGGCATGACATAGTAGCCACTTTTCTGCCATTGCCTGTAGGTAGCACAGTTTGAGTTTGCATCATATCGTTCCGCTTCTTCTTCCGACCAACGTTCCGCTATTTGCTTCTTCACACTCTCAAAGTTAGCGATACTTCCACCAAAATTAGTTTCAATTTGAATTTCTTTTGCTTTAACCATAGATAGATATTGTGTTTATTAATAAAGAAGCATCACTCGACTATGGTGCTTGAGATTTGTGCAATGTAGCTTCTGCAATTTGCTACTTATTGCACTTACATAGTTTTGAAGGGGTGCCAGGGGCGTGGTTCGATTTAACTTCCACCCATCCGAGGAACATCCAAGGATATGGTAGTAACCATAGGGTTGAAAAAAATCTTGGATTTGTTCTCTATTTCAGAATCAAAGGCCGAAAAAAAATTCTAAAAAATTTATAGAAATTAGGGGGTTTGCAGGAGTCCAACAAAGGTGTATTATTGTAGGTATAACTGAATAAAAAAGTAGCCTAACCCTTTAGTGATAAAGGTATGGTGAAGAAGTCCACTACAGCATAAAAAACTCCTAGTCAGAGTTTCGCTGTAGTGGCCGTACTTGGAAACAGGTACGAGTGGTCGAAAGATCACTGATCTGGCTGGGAGCTTTTTATGTGTAAGCTCCAGCTAAGTAGTTTTATTTCCATGAACTTAGCTGATAAAGAATATCTTTCCTCTCTGGAGAAAGAAGTCATAGGCAATTACGTTTATTTTTTTAGCCCTTTAGATAAGGAGTATCTTTCTCATTTTAAAGACACGATTGAAACTCTGGAAGAATTAAAAAAATATAAAAGTTGGTATCAACGGATTTTTGATTCTAAAAAATTGTCCGAGGCTAAACGAATTTATAAAGAAGAAATAGACACGATTGTAAAAAAGATTAGTGACTTACATAAAGAACAGAGAGAAGAAGAGCGTTTGCTTTATTCAAAAAAAACTAAAATGGATAAATATTGGCAGCTACGTAAAGAAATTGAATCAATGCCACAGTATGGAATTTGGAGACAAGCAGTACTTCAAAAATTTGGCAGGAAATGCGCTGTATGTGGTTCTACCGAAAATCTGGAAGTAGATCATCGCTATAAATCTTTCTACGCCATTACAAAAGAGTATGGAATCACGAATAAAGTTCAAGCATATGGCTGTGCTGAGTTATGGGATATAGATAATGGAGCACCGCTGTGTAAAACACACCACGACCAAACACCAAGCAGTAGAAAATATTTACAAACTAACCAAAAAACAATATGAGCTATATCAACAATATTCCTACACATTCAGATGGAGATCCATGTCCTGCTTGTGGCTGTGGAGATAAATCAAAAGGAGGTAAATTACGTTTGATTAAGACTAAAGATGGAAGTCGTTTATTTCTTGGTTGTAATAGGTATCCTAATTGTAAATATACTGTCTCAGCTTATTACACTTCTGAGAATTTAGACTTACAGATAGAGCGAGAACTGGAAGAAGAGGAACGAGAACTAAGGAATGCCTTTGAGTAAATATATGAAAAAGAAAATAATTTACATTTCAATACCAGTTATATTTATTGCCCTAGCTGTTTTATATTTCTACTATGGGCCAGCACCAAACAAGCTATCTAAGTGTCCCGATGACTACGCTGACACCGATGCAGAGTTTAATGAGAAAATGGCTGATATGAATAAGTGGACAAATGCTTTCTATGACAATCATCCAGGCGCCACGCTCTCAGATTGGAACAAAGCACGATATCAGTTTTGGATTGATAATAAGTGTACCGAAGCATTAAAGAGATACGAAGAAGCAAAAGCATTATCAAATTAACTAAAAACATATGAACAAAATAAAAATATCAACGATTGTTTTAATAGCTTGTTTATCCTTAACCTTTATCTTTGATGCATTAATTCCAATGTGGTTGGGGGTCTCTCTGGGAGTTTTAAGTGTAGCAATGCTTGTATTACTCAATATTGAAACATTCAAAGTAAAAGGGGTAACAAAGAAACTTTCTCTATACGCAGATGCTATTGTAGGACTATTTCTCATACTGACCTTCATACCTACTGGAATTATTAGCTACACAGTGAACAATTTTCTCTCACATTCTTTAGTATTTATTTTTGCTGGACTATTGATAGCGATACTTGTAAACGCTTTTAGGATAGAGAAAAAGGATTAATAACCTATTTAATAGGGTTATTTTAGTGGTTAATACCAAAATTGTGGATACAGCTGTATCCACATATGATAAGGAGGGTCGGAATAATCTGAATTTGTCTCTAAGTACGCCTATCTTTTTTATTATTTTAAAATATTTACAAGAATAAAAAGGGACTTTGCTATAATGTATATGTTAGTGAATTATCGCTAACCAGGACTATGGATTGAATGCATCTATGAGGTAAGAACCCTTCCAAGATGTATCTAATCCTAGATACGTCCTGAAAGGGTTTTTTGTTTGATAAAAATGAATGCTTGAGCTGTGGAAGTATTATATTGGGATTAATCCTGATACAAGAAAACAAATTCAAAGTTGATCATATCAAAAGCACTCGTACAAATGCCATATCACTGTTCTTAACAACAAATATCGGCTACATAGAGATCGGATAAGCACGTTAAGGGATCATGTTGGAAAAGAGATGAAAGAGCATGATCTAAAATCTAAAGAGTTGAAGGTGTTTTCTAACGAATAGGGGTTTCCGTTAGAAAGGTTACTTGCATAAATACACACTTCAGCAAATGACTTTGGGGTAAAATCCATTGTTCAATCCACCAAACCTAGGCCTAAAAACCTGTCCGTACGCTGGAACGCATAATTATGGAACCATTCCAGCGGAACCATTTGAGTATTTTATTGTTTTGACAACGTTTCATTGTTGCCTTCCCTAAGAGGATGACAATTACCTGCTAACAAAGAAAACATTGTATCGCTTATCCGCGAACCAGACACAGAGATTTTTTATTTTGGATCGTTTGAAAGACTTATCATAACTTCTAGCTTGTTTCTGAAACTAAGCTAAAGGAAATTTCTTTTAAATCGGTCTAAAATGAAGGATCCGAGTTCGGGTCTTTCATTTTTATTACCTTTTTTAAAATAATTTTAAATTTCAAATAAAATACGTAGCTTGTTATTTGAAATAAATATAAATTATGTGTTAGTTTAATATGTTACGCTATTTCTCATTACTATGAGCGTGAGCGTGACTATTGCCTAAATCAGCGTAAAGGCCTAAATTATAATTCTTTAACTATTCTCTCTTATATTAAGAATATCTGGTTCCTTCTGTTTCAAAAAGTCTTGAAAAAGTCCTTCCTGGTTGGATAGGCGATCGAAAGTTCCTTCTTGGACAATTCTTCCATACTCAAAAACGAAAATTCTATCGGTGTTTTTTAATGTTGTTAGTCGATGTGCAATTGTTATTGTAGTTTTGTCTTTGAATAATTGTTCAACATTTCTTTGAATCTTAGTTTCATTAGTGTTATCAAGAGCAGAGGTTGCCTCATCAAGTATCAATAATTCTGGTGATTTTAGTATCAGTCTTGCAATAGCTAGTCGTTGTTTTTGTCCACCGCTCAAGTTATTTCCATTCTCCGCTACTCTTCCTACTAATCCTCCAAGTGAATTTTCTATCTCTTCATATAAATTTGCTAGTTTTGATGCTCTAATAACTTCTTCTTCTGTTATATTTTCACGTTCACAGCCATAGATGATATTATCTCGTATAGTACCAGAAAATATATGCGTTTTTTGTGGTACATATGCAATAAGATCTGCGATTTCTTCTCTGTTTATCGTGGCTAAGTTTTTACCAAAGATTTCCACCTTACCTGAATAGCCATGAACTAGTCTTAAGAGAATTTTTATGAGTGTCGATTTACCGCAACCAGAGGCACCAGCTATGCCGATTTTCTCTCCATTTTTTATAGTAAAACTTATATCTTGCAAAACTGGCGAATCTTTATATTTGAAAGATAGATTATTAATCTCTATCGCAGTGGTATTGTTTGGGATAAGTTTTCCCCCATGATTTGCTTGGAAAGAAATATCTCTTGGTTGATTAAGTAAATCATATAAGTCATTTACCCTTATTGAACTCTCGTGAGCTTCGTCGAGTATACGATGAATCTCTCGCAATGGCCCCGTTATGCTCAAAAATAGAATTGAGTAAACTAAAATATCACCTTTTGTGATTATGCCTTGTGACGCAAGAAAAATCGATAATGAAATTACAAGAATATAGAAAAATCCTTCATTGAGATATTTTCCAGAATCAAATAACGCCATAAAAATATGGTGCCTTATTTCTTTTTTACGCATTCCTTCAGCAACTTCTTCAACTTTTTCTACTTCTTTGTTTTCAGTGTTTAATGCTCGCACAGTTTCAATACCACCCAGCATTTCAACGACTGTACCATCAATTTTCTCTTTACCACGCAATAAAGCAACACGTATTCCTTTTTGCGAAGAAACTTGCCACACGATAAGAAAAAGTCCTACTGGAATTACTAAAATCATCACCCCAGCTAGTAGCGGTTTTTGAATGAGTGCGATAGCTATTGCAGCTAATGCACTGAAGAAAGCAGGAAAGAAATCAAGAAATCCAAGTTTAATTATTTTTATCATTCCCTGTATTGATCTAAAAATTCTTCCGTGTAAAGAACCAATTTGTTGTTGATTAATGTTTGCAATATCTGTTTTAAGTAAGTGCTCAATGACATTTACTGTTTGTTTTTTATCTGTTTGCGTTGCTACATTCTCAACTAAGTATTTACGCACAACATTTAGAGCTTCACGCACAAGGATTATACCGATTATTAAAATAATAAATGGAGTAGCAATGCTTAAACCAATATGTTCTGTGCCAACAAGTTTATCTACCAAACGTCCTAAAATAACAGCAGGTAAGTTAGTTAAAACGCCAATGATCAACATGAGGAGAGAGGCAAAAACCAGAGCATTCTTCTCTGTCCTTTCCATGAGTCCAAAAGTGCGCTTAAATCCATTCATTATTTCAGAGAATTCTTTGTTTATGGTCATAAAAGACTTTTTTGCTTAATCACTTAAATTTAATAAACTTCTTGCTGATAACATTTCTCGCAGTAAACTATTTCTGGCCGATCTGGTGCGTAACTTGTTTCAAATTCTACTTCGCAATTTTTATCACCATGTAAATGATTTTGTTTATTGCACATACATTGCCTATGCCAAAGCTTCAAAGGATTTCTCTGTTTTAATCTTTGAAAGTGTCGACAATTCGGGCACAATCTAGGTAAAGGTAAATTCATTCTGCGATAAAATATTAAATCTTCAGGTAAAATTCTAAAAGCAGTCATACAGTTCTCTTTACAATTTCCTTTATGTTCACAACCAATTACTTCATCTAATATAGAATCATTTATTTCAGTAATGGAATCTGGAATTTCTTCAGAATTTTTTGTTATTCCATAATTTCTCTTATCGTGTTCTCTCCAGTTATAACCATTTTCCTTAGCTTGATTTTGATTTAAAAAGAAATATTCTTGGGCAGTAGTTTCATTATAGCCGAATGGTGAAAGTTCAATAGGAAAAAACTCCCCATATTTATATACTCTGCCCTTTTTGTCCACATAAGGCATATTATTCATATGTTTTATTATTTTTGGTATGAGTTCTTCGTATTCCTCTTTAGTGTACTGTTTATTTAAAATACAATATTTTTTCTTCTTTAATCCAACACAACCAAAAATATATGATGATCCAGGAACGGTAATACTGTAGTTTGCATTATTCGTATTCATCCAATTCCCCCAACCAAATTTACAATTAGATAATCCATCTCCAGACTGCAAACATTCATATACTAATTCAATATTATCTCCGTAATGAGTAAAATCATAGGTAGTTCTTACGGGGCCATTAGAAACAAAAGAACAAAATTTTGAATCTTCTAAGTTAGCAGCGCCAAAGCATGATTTAGAGTTTTTAGAACGTTCCAAGTAATCACCCGTTACATTTGAATTCTGAACTCCAAAATAGTATCTCTTAGGAAATTCCTTCCAAAACTCATGTGCTTTTTCTTTCAGTAAGGTAATATTTTTGTGGGAATCTACTCCAAAAGATTTTAACTTATTCTCATATTCTTCTTTAGAATATGGTTCATTAAAAATATGATAGCTTTTCTTGTGCAAATTTACACAACCAAAACAATTATTACAACCTCTTAGCCCAAATGAGAAAGATACTTCTACACAATCCTCGCAATTTTGCGAGAAAAGAGTCTGATAACAATTTATACAAGTCACTATTTCATAGCAAAGTTCGCACTTTCTGGCCATAGTAATATCTTGGGAATCTTTATCATAAAAAGCTCCGCTACCATATGAAACATTTTCGTCATAAGTTCCATCATGTAGTAGATAACAATTTCTCATGTCATTTGCCATGTTGCAATATTGAGAATTAACCATAGTAGTGCCAAAAGCAAAGAGATTAGGAGCGGGAACTTTATTAAAAAGCTCAAAAAGTTGAGTTATAAAAGGCTTAGAGAAATCTATATCTTCTGCATAATCCAAGGCATCCCATTTATCACTCCACCAACATTTATCGCAATAGACAACATTGTTTAAATCTTTGTTGTAAATAGAAATTATTTTTTTACCACATAAACCGCACTCTCTATTATGAAGGCCCCTTTCATTGCGCCAGGCTAAACGCCTTTGTAGACGACAATTGGAGCAAAAAGTTGGTGGTGGAACATTTACCTTCTCGTAAAACCCAAAATCATCTGACTCAATAGTGAAGTCTATTTTACAATTCTGGCAGTTTTTAGTTTCTGATTCCATTAGTGGATTATAATAATTAAAGTTACTAATATTCCCATAAAATTATTCGTCCCCTTCACCCAACTCTAATCTTTTTATCTGTGGCAAGGCTACTAACCCACTCAAGTCTCCATACATGCCAACTGTATTAGTAATTACTTTTTTAATTTGTTTTTCTCTTTCTGACCAGATTTTTTCGTAGGCTAACCTTTCTTTCTTTAATCCGTTATCCATACCAGTAAAAGCTTCAACTATCGCTTCCACCCTTTGTTTAAACTCTACACCTGTTAAATATGTGTAAAGTATTTCCATTTTATCGTTTTTGCCAACGGACATTGTTTTTTCCCTTGTTACAGATTCTAAATTTACTCGCAAGGCAGTCGCAAGGGCTGTAGCAAGTTTTATATCACAAATCCATACACCGTCACGAAAACCAAAGCCTTTGATATCTCCTGGTAATGTAATAGAAACTATGACAGCAATTTCAGCTTTCATGATCCTTTGATCATCTTTTAATTTCTGTATCCATCCTTCGCTCCACGCTTTGGTTTTTTTTGATTCCCACACAATCTGACCACAATATTTACCAGATTGATTCTGAACCTTTTGTATAATATCAGCTCCACTCACCCCTTTCGGAACTGGAGATATGTCATCAAAAGAAAACTCAGATCTTAAAATGTCCTCCAACTCAAGCTCCAACACTTCTCCCTGTGTTTGTTGTGAACCTTGTTCAAGCTTGCGAGAAAGTTCGTCTTTTGCCTTAGTAGCATCAGTTAAACGTTTCTCTAGTTGTGCAATAATATATTTCTGTTCTTCATTTGCCTTTTTACTAGCTTCTTCTATTATTTGTTTTCTTTCTATATCCAACTGTCTTTGTTTTTCCAACTCAAAGTTTTGTTTATCTTCTTCGAGTTTATTTTTCTCTTTGCGTAAATCCAGTTCTTTTTTGTTTGCTTCTTTTAATTTAATATCTTTCTCCTCTAATTGTTCCTGAAGCATTTTCTTGTCTGCTTCCTTTTCTTTTTCTGCTTCCTCTATTTGTTTTAATAATTTTATTGAATCTCTCTCACTTTGTTTTACCGCACGAGCAAAAGCTTCCTGCTCTATCCCCTTACGCTCAGCATCAATTATTTTTGCTTTTTCTACTTCAAAATTTTTCTTTTCATCCTCAAATTTCTGCCTAATTGCACGAGCTTTTAAAGATTCAGTGTTTGCCTCATCCAACTTTTTATCTTTTTCTTTCATTTGCTCTTCTAATAGTTTAACTTCAGCTGCTGTTTTCTTTTCAGCTGCTGTTTGTGCTTCTTTCCAGAGTGTAATTTTTTCCACTGCAAGTTTTTCTGCCACCTTTTTACTAACTTCACTCTGTGTGTTTTTCTGCAATTCTTCTAGTTTTGCTTTTTGTTCCTCTATTTCTTTTCTCTCTTTTGCCATTTCTATTTCCTTTAGCTTGTTTTCTTCACTAATTTCCTTCTTTATATTTTCTTCAATTTGATGCGTTAATACATCATCAATTGATATTGCTGTTTTACAATTGGGACAGATAATATTTTTTGTGTTATTTTTCATATTTTTTAATTTCTACTTAATGTCTACTACCGCAAGATTTAATAATGGGCCCTGTTTAGTAACAGTACCTTTTTCAATCATTTCGTCCACTAAGTCTTTTACTCGATCACTTTCTTCTGGATCTACTCGATTAATACCAAACAATGGTTTTAAACTTTGAATCATATTGTCATAAGCAAGTCCGAATTGATTTTTAATTAAATATTTAATAGCATTTTTAATTTCAATGGAGCTAATTTGATTTAATTGTCTTTCAACACCATCTCCAGGTGTTCTAAAATTTGTATATTTTTTATTTGGATTAAAAAGAAAACACTTATCCTTTTTACTTTTACTTTTTTCTATTTCCTTATTACTTATCGCTATTTTTATTGCTCTATCAAAATTATTTTGAATATTTGAACCAACACGTCCTACTTTAGTTAACTCTCTTATTCTATCTAACAACATATCGTTGATAATCGGCCCCTCATCTTCAACAATAGAACTAATAACTCCAGCAAGTTCGTATACTTTATTAGTTTCCATAACCATTTTACGATTACATCTAGTTTTAGTTTTTTGATATGGAACACCTGCCCTTTTCTGGATTATAGGAACAGATATTAATTCATCTCCAATATCATCATCGTGTTTATTTTTATCTTCTTTTATCTGAACATTTTTACTTGCATGATTATTTATTGCACGATTTACACTTTCGATAAGGATGTTTGTAGTCATTTCTCGGTTTCTAAACCAATCTGTAGACCAAACTCTATGTAATTTCCATCCCATACCTTCTAAAATTTCCTGCCTTAATATATCCCTATCTCTTGCTGATCGTGAACTATGATAAGATGCCCCATCACATTCTATACCTATGGCGTATCCTGTTGGATTCTTTGGATCTCTTACAGCTAAATCAATCTTGAAAGATCCTACACCTACTTGTGGATCAACTTTAAAACCCCTTAATTCTAATTCACGCTGAACAGAATCCTCAAAATCATTTGTTTCTTCACCTAATAAACGAGCAGGATCTTTAGCTTCATTTAAATAACCAGTTTCAGCATATTGAATATAATTTTTTAATCCAACCGCTCCCTTGTTTTCTGGATTTATTCCTCCTAACTCTGATGACCTAACAGATGTAACTAAAACCGTTTTCCATTTAGCTCTAGTTACTAAAACATTTAATCTTCTCCAACCACCCTCGGTGTTAATTGGGCCAAAATTTAATGTCATTTTACCATCTTGAGCCTTTGCATATCCCACACTAATAATTATTACATCTCGTTCATCACCCTGAACATTCTCTAGAGATTTTACAAAGAATGCATCATTATTTTCAGAATCAAGAAATGGCAGTAACTCTTTATGGGATTGTAATTCTTCTTCAAGTGCATCTTCAATGGCTTCTTTTTGTGAAGAGTTTAACGAAACTACTCCTAGCGATTTTTCTGGTTCTGATTTGAAATGTTTTATAATAAGTTTTGCAACGTGACGAGCTTCTTTCCTATTTACTCTACTACCACCTCTGTCCCATATTCCGTCAGGTACATATTCTAGTATTACTCCAGTTTTCTTATCATCGGTGTTTATTGGTGATGGAAATGTTATTAGATTATTCTCATAGTAATAATGGTTTGAGAAATTAATTAATCTTTCATCTCGACTTCTATAATGCCACCTAAGATCTGTCTCCTGGAAAAAAGGAACTGAGGCTTTGCAATCATTAAGTAAAGATTCGAGTTCCTCTACTTGTTGGTCATCCCATTCATCTGAATCATTTGTTATATTAGTTCTAAAAAAAGAAGTAGGTGGTAACTGGTTTGAATCTCCAGCCACAATAACTTGCTTTGCTCTTAATATTGAAGGTATTGCTTCTGGTGTTGGTAATTGTGATGCCTCATCGAATATAACAATATCAAAATTAAAAGCTCCAGGCTTTAAAAAGGTTGATACAGATAATGGGCTCATTAAAAAACATGGTTTAAGAGCTTGTAAAACTTGTGGAATTTCATTAAAAAGAACCCTAAGAGGTTTAAGACGTTTCTTTTTTTCCATCTCTTTCCTTAGGATCCCCACACCATTTGAATTACCACCCATAGTATTGGCTGTTTTAACTTGTCTAGCAATTTTAGCTGGTTCAGCAATAGTGTTGATTGCTGTAAGACGCATAACTTTTTCATCCAGTATTTTAAATTTATTTATTAAATTTCTTTGAGAGTCTCCAGAAAATTCACTGAGAATCGGTTTTGAGTGAATAATAAAACTAATCCATAATGAATAAAATCTCTTCTCAAAAACCTCGGGAGCGTTTGATATAGTTTTACTATCTAATTTGTGTAAAAAAGGAAGCAAAGAATGATTTGCGCAATGATTTAATATACGCGAAATAATCTGCCAGTCTCTAACTTCTGATTGATTTAAATTGTCTTGTATCGTTTGAACTGAATTCTGAACATCATCCAGGCTATTATTTTCAATTTTTATTTGTCCCATAAAACCTTCTGGCCAATATTCTGAAATAATCTTTTGAATATCTTCTATTTCTTTTTTATTTGAATCTAAGGTATCTACCAACCCAGCAAAATTATTTGAGATTTTTTTATCAAAAACTGGATTTTTAACAAATTGTGTATTTGTGTTTTGCTCCCATCTTTTAATAGCTACTACAGATTCATATTGCTGTTGTATATATAAAATACTTTCAAAAGTAACCGTTTGTGCATTTAATATATTTGAGGGTATTTTTTCTAGCTTTAGTACTAAATCATCCTCACTAGAGATTAACTGCTGAGCTTTAGTGATTGCCTCTTCTAAATGACCACTAGTCACATTAGTTATTTTATCCAATACCCCTTTACATTTTTTCCTATCTTTAAAGAAACGTAAACTTAGCTTGGAATACCAATCTGGATATGTTTCTTTATATTTATTAATAATATCTAGAATTTCTTGTGGAGATTGTGATGTTAATGAATAAAATTCATCTTTATATTTATTCCTTTTTTGTAAAACGTCTACACACTCAATCACTTCATTCAGTCTTATTTCTAATTCTTCAACACTTTTTTTGTTCCAATCTGTTGGTAAATCGTTTATTTTTGTAAGTAATTTAAAAATTTGTGTTGATGTAAAAAGATCGGGTATTGATAAATCAATATTTTTAAAAAAATTAGTTTTTATTATTTCTTCTTGCACAACTTCACAAAAAGTGATTATTTTATTTAAATACATTCCTAAATTTTCTAGAGTATTTAAATCTACACCTTCCGACTTCATGCCACGCAATGGATGATTATCTCTCCCAAGAAACAATTCCGCATTATCACTCACCTCCCTAAGCACATCCACCGTTTGTTCTAGTTCCTTAAAAGACACATTTCCAATATCTACCCATGGTAATGGAGCTTTATTAATGAGAGGAATATTATTTAATTTTTCAAACTTTCCATAAGCATTAAATAAACTAATCGAAAGAGAGTTTTGTGAATCATGTAAAGATTTAACATACTCATTGAGTGAATTTCTGCTTTCAACCAATTTATTAATATCTTCATCAATATTATTTGCTATCTTGATATCATCATATATTTCAAGTGTTCGCTTAAGTTCGTCAATAACTTTCCTTTTCCCTGATTTAACACCATGAGCTTCTAAACAATATTGACCCAAACCAATAGATTGAAGTCTATTATGAACCACATTTAAGGCAGCCATTTTAGCACTTACAAATAACACTTTCTTTTTTTGACCAAGTGCATTAGCTATAATAGATGTTATAGTCTGACTCTTCCCTGTGCCTGGGGGGCCATGTATAACAAGATTTGCATTTTGTGATGCCATAGTAATTGCTCTAAGTTGACTTGAGTCGGCCTTAACAACAGGGACTGGAACAATTTGTGGAGTTTGTAATTCATCTAACTTATCGTCAAGACCAATGTTCTCAATTGCTTCACTATTTAAATGAGCAATAGCTTGAACTAAAGTATTGTTTCTTGCTTGAGAATCTAATAATTTCAGATCTTGATATATTGCTAGGGTTTCAAAGCTAAATATTCCAAGCCAAGCACGTTTTGTAACTTTCCATCCATTTGCTTTTACTTGATCTTCAATTGATTTCAAATAGTCATCAACTTTATCAAAGTCAAAATCTTCAGGAATTTCTGGTATATTAATTTCTTCTCGTTCTTTTAAATAAAATCTAATGGCAGGATTTATAATCACATCTTCATCCGACATTATTAAATTCATTGGTTTACTTGAACCTTTAAATTCAAGATTACAAGGAACCATTATTAGAGGACTTTCAGATTTTCCCATTAATACATCCTCCCATTCCAAACAACCCATGGCTAAATACAGAGTATTTACGCCTCGTTCGTTCATAGTAAGTTGAGAATTATCAAACAATTTTCTCATCTTCTTGCGAAGATCGCTCAGACTTGAATATATAAAATCTAAATCACCTTCATGAAAAATGTATTCTTCATTTTCAACAGGAGTTTCTTCATCGGTAGAAATAATTCTTTTGGGCTTTTTTTGAACAAAAGGTAATTTCAAAATACTACTGTCAGTTAGTAGCGTTTTTGTAAGATTACTTAAATCTGGAGAGTTAATTTCAAGTTTTGCTGTTCGTGACCGATTAAGACCTAAAAGTGGGTTCGACTTTGAAACATCAATAAGCCGTTCTTGCCACCTCTTCAAAATTATTCCCATTTGTTCTGGAATAGGCATAAAATTTATTTGCTGAGTTTTAATTATATTAACTTATATTAAAACTTTGTTTATTCTACCACTTTTAGCTTTATTTTAATAGTGATTTTTAGACAGCAAAAAACTAGCAAGAATACCAATTCTTGCTAGTTAAGTTGCTTTAAATATGATCATTGGATACCTTTTTGAGCCGTTTAAACCCATAATCCACTCCTGTTTTAAGTAGAGGAGGAAGTTCTATTATAAACTCAAAAGGAATCTGTTTTAAGGCTATATTGTTGTCTGAATAATGTCGTGTTGTGTTCGTAGAGTGCCGATTGATAGCGACATAAGTAAAATATAACAGAAACTTAAAACTTAAACTAGTTTTTTGAGTTCATCTTCGTATTTTTTCATAACCATCATTCCTGCTGTGTTTTGATCCATTCCGCTTTTTACTTTCTCTTGTATCTCTTCAGCTATCTTTTTAAAAAGTTCTGGATTCTTTTCCATCATACTTATAAACATCTCTATTTGTGCTTCTGGTACACCTTGAGTGCGAAGCATTTTTTTAAGTAAAAAATTCTTAAACATATAAATATTATATATTATTCATCTAAAATCTCAAAATCATCTCCATTTACAATGGAAACAGATTTTCTATTGTTATTACGAATATAATATGTAGCACTAGCACCTATACCAAGAAAAATAAATAAAATAAATATAAAATATATTAAATTATCTTTTGTTGGTACATCACTTTTGACCGCACTTGCTAATAAATCATTTTTGGGGATATCTGTATCAAGAACATTTTGTAATAAATTTGTATTATTATTAAAATTATTATCTAAATCACTTTGTATTATATTATTGCTAACTTTTGATATAGATAAATTAACCTTGCTTGTATTCTTACTTGAAATCTCTGTTGGCAAAATAGAAACAATAGATGAGTAATTAAATATAGTTTCCCATTGTTTATTTACTAATTTTAAAGTGTCTTTATCTAAAATATTAAAATTGGTTATTTTAGGTGATAAAATAATTTTCTTTTTCGATTCTAAAATAGTATTTTTAGGTAAAATAAAACTTTTTTCATTACTTAAAAGAGCCCACCCTGAAAAATCTACAGCGTAATTGGTATTATTAAAAATTTCAACAAAGAAATCTTTTTCATCACCAACTTTTGATATTAGAATATCTGCGGGTACTACTTTTATAGTTATTTTATCTATTGCATCAGGTTTTATAGAATAATAATTTGTAAAATATTGCACGGTTACAACATATTCACCTTCATAAAAAAACGTATGTGTAAATTTATTTGTATTGCTTGCTTTTGTTTCATTTGAATCCCCATCTCCAAAATTCCAAAAATATTTACCATAAGAAAGTGGCTCATCAGAATATCCTGTTGTATTTATATCAAAATCTAAAGGAATACCAACAAAAGTATAAAATTCAGCTTTTATTTTTGTTTTGATCTTAGGGATCTCTGATGTTTTTGTATTTATAATTGTTTCAGTAATATTTTGAATACTATCAATATTCGTCGTTGTATCATTATGTAAAGAAGAAGAAATATTTTTTAATCCTGGGGTAGCAACACCAGACAACCAAGAATTGCTTATCTTTGATAAAGAATACCCAGATTCTTTGCCACCACCCAAAGAAGTATCATATGTCACAAAATCAATAATTTGTTTACTAGAATCAGATATAGCTTTATATGTATTATATTTTAAACTATCATCTGGTAGAGAAAACTGAGATGAACTAAAAACCATACCTGAAAAAGAATCCCAGTTTGATGTATTTGTTATTATTGCATATTCCCCACTTCCCAAAACTCCAGATCCTTTTTGCAGTCTCAGTGGAGAAGAGTCATCTTTATTATTAAAAAATCTCCAATCATTGATATCTACAGAAGTATTGCCAGAATTAAAAACTTCCATCCATTCATATGCACCACCCTCTGTAGGCGCATACATTATTTCATTTATTAATATATTAGCAAAAGCAATATTAAATCCAAAAAATAAAAAAACTCCCAAAAAAACTAGGATCATTTTTTTATACATAGTCTTTTTTTATTATTTAATATTATGATATAATCATAGCATGAATATGAAAAAAATAGATTTTCTAGCTATTGGAGATACTGTCGTAGATGCATTCATAAAATTAAAAGATGCACATGTAAACTGTAAGATAGACAAAAATGCCTGTGAGCTATGTGTACCATTTGGAGATAAAATCCCATATGATTCATTACATGTTATCTCTGCTGTTGGTAATAGTCCAAATGCTGCAGTTGCTGCCGCAAGACTAGGACTCTCTACAGCACTCATGACAAATATTGGTGATGATTTAAATGGAAAAGAATGCTTAGCCGTACTTGAAAAAGAAAACATAGACACAACATTTGTAAAAATAGAACCAGGAAAACTTACAAACTATCATTTTGTACTTTGGTATGATGTTGACCGCACAATATTAATCAAACATCAAAATTATGAAAGACATTGGCTAAACACTAAAGAAGCAAGTGATCTATCTTGTCCAACTTGGATATATTTAAGTTCATTGGGAGAAGATTCTCTACCTTTTCATTCAGAAATATCTGATTACCTAAAAAAACACGAAGATGTAAAACTTGCCTTTCAGCCAGGAACTTTTCAAATTAAATTTGGAACAGAAGCATTAAAGGATATCTATTCAAAAACTGATGTGTTCTTTTGCAACAAAGAAGAAGCAGAAAAAATATTAAATATAGAAAGCAAGGACATATTAACTTTATCGAAAGGCATACAAGAACTGGGTCCTAAGATAGTGGTGATAAGTGATGGATCAAATGGTGCATACCTCTACATAGATAGAGAACTTTGGCATAATGAAATTTATCCAGATATAGCTCCACCAGTAGATCGTACAGGAGCTGGGGACGCATTTTCCTCTACGTTTACTTCTGCTTTATGTTTAGGTAAAACTCCTCTTGAAGCATTTTCTTGGGGACCAATAAATTCTATGTCTGTTGTTCAAAAAATAGGAGCACAAGAAGGATTACTTTCACGCGAAAAATTAGAAGAATATCTAAAAATTGCACCAAATGATTATAAAGTTAATAAAATAAAATAATAAAATGAATGAAGGATTTCCAAATGAAAAAAATATAAAAAAAATAGATGATTTAATTGAATCTAGACAAAAGCTCTCTATGGAGCTTGAAGGATTAAAAAAAGAAACAAATACAGAAAAAGAAATATTTAGAATAAATGAATTAGAAACAAATATCAAAGGAATTGAGAATCAGTTAAAAGAGATAGTAAATAATTAAAATAGTCAAAGAAAAACCAGCTATTAGCTGGTTTTTCTTTTTAATACTTTTTCAACAGCAAGAATAATATCAGACACATCCATATGATAATATTTTATTAATTCATCAGAAGTTCCTGATTGACCAAAAAGATTTTCAACACCAATAAATTCAATAGGTACTGGATAGTTTTGTACTAACACTTCTGCAATAGCCGAACCCATTCCACCATTTATCTGATGTTCTTCTACTGTTACTATTGCTTTACTTTCTTTTGCTAGTGCTATTATTGCTTCTTTGTCTATAGGAGAAATTGAAGATAAATTCATTACTTTTGTTTTTATTCCAATAGCCTCCAATTCTTTAGCAGCAAGTAATGCTTTATAGGTCAAACTACCGGTAGCAATGATACCAACTTGAGCTAATCCAACATCTGGCATCCAATATATTTCTGCTTTTCCTATTTTATAAGGAGTTTCTTCTGTTGTAATTATCGGTGTTTTTTCTCGAGCTAAACGTAAATAAGCTGGCTTTTTTGTTTTAGCCAATACTAAAGTTGCCTTTTTTGCTTCTATTGAATCACAAGGAGAAACAACATCCATGTTTGGTATAACTCGCATTAATGCAATATCTTCTAAAGCTTGATGAGTACCTCCATCAGGACCAACCGAGATTCCAGCATGACTTCCAACCACAACGACTTTTCTATCATTGTATGCAATAGTTGTTCTTATTTGTTCCCAATTACGTCCTGGAGAAAACATCGCATAAGAAGAACAAAAAGGAATCTTGCCCATCGAAGCCATACCAGAAGCAACAGTCGCTAGATTTTGTTCAGCAACACCCATCTCTATAAATCTCTTTGGAAATTTTTCAGCAAATAAATACATCTGAGTAGATTCAACTAGATCAGCACAAAGAGCTACAACATTTTCATCTTCTTCTCCTACTTTTAACAATCCAATACCAAAACCTTTTCTTATAGGTGCTTGTTCAACATCTTGATTAAACATCTTAGGATTAAGTTTTAATTTAGGATTAAGCATTTTTTATTTTGAAAGCTAAATCTTGTAATTCTTTTAGAGCATTTTCTGCTTGCTCTTTGTTTGGTGGCATACCATGCCATTTATAATCTCCTTCAAATTCTTTTATTCCTTTGCCAGGAATAGTGTGAGCAATAATTACAATTGGTTTATTAAATACCTCATGTGCTTCTTTTACTGCTTCATCTAAATCTTTGAAATCATGTCCATTAACTTCTATGACATACCAATTAAAAGCCCTCCATTTATCTACAATGGGTTCAAGAGGCATTACTTTTTCTGTATTTCCATCTATTTGAATATTGTTTTTATCTACAACAGCAATCAAATTATTTAATTTATTTTTTCCAGCAAACATGACTCCTTCCCAAGAATTTCCTTCATCTAATTCCCCATCTGACATAAAACAATAAATATATCTATCGCTGTCTTTTCCATCAATTTTATCAGCAAGCGCCATACCTGCTGCTTGAGAGAGCCCAGAACCAAGTGGTCCAGAAGAATTTTCAAGAAATGGTAAGTATTCTCTATGTGGATGTCCTTGTAAACGACTTCCTAACTTACGTAAAGTTTTTAATTCTTCAATAGGAAAATATCCCGAATATGCCATAGCTGCATAAAGAACTGGACAAATATGTCCATTTGATAAAACTACTCTGTCTCTCTCTTCCCATGATGGATTTTTAGGATCATGTTTTAAAATATGAAAATAAAAAAGTGTAAAAATATCTGCCATACCAAGAGATCCTGCTGTGTGTCCACTTTTAGCTTCTAGTAACATTAAAATAATACTCGTACGAATTTCATTTGCTTTTATTTTAAATTCTTTGATTTTTTCATCAGAAAGAAAAGTCATTCTTTTAATTATAACAAAATAGATTTGTAAACACTATAAAAATAAAAAAAATATTATAAATTTTTAAATTCTTCTATTGTTTCCATAATATCTTCTGAATTAAAAATAGAAGAACCAGCAACTAATCTATCTGCTCCAGCTTTTATAAGCAAAGATGCAGTTTCAATATTTACCCCACCATCTACTGAAATAACAAGATCAGGAAATTTTTCTTTTAGTATTTTAATATTATCTAAAACTTTTTTATCAAATTCTTGTCCCTGAAAACCAATCTTATTGATACCCATACATTGTACAAAATCAATATTTGAAATTAATGGAAAAATTCCCTCAACTGGTGTTTCTATGTTTATGGCAACACCTATTTCCATTAGTTCTCTTATGTAAATGTCTATGCCTTCCAAAAAATCTCCAAACTCTTTCAAATTCCCAACTGATTCAATATGAAAGATTATTCTCTTGGCTCCTAATTTAGTATAGATATCAAAATTTTTAACCGCATCAGATACCATAAGATCTAATTCAAAATCAATATCTTCCCAAAAAGGCATACCTTCTTTTTCATTTAAAATCTTATTAAAATGTTCTTCTGTCGAAGTATTACCAAAAGCAAAATCAAAAGGCCAAGTTTTTGATGATACAAAAATTCCATCACAAATATCTATTTGCACAATAGGAACTATTCCACGTACAAAAGCAATCTTGTCTTTTAGATCTTCATAATTTTTCGGTAATATTGCTGGAACTATTTCAATCATTTATTTTTATATTTTTATTTGATCTATCTTTTCTAAACGACGAATATGTCTTTCATCAAAACTAAAAGGAGTACCAAGCCAAAGAGCAACAGTCTCCATCATGCTTTCTTCTGTAAAATATCTAGCACCAAGAGAGAGAATATTAGCATTATTGTGTTGTCTTGATCTAACTATTATATTTGATTCATTGTCTACGACACATTCAGCCTTACCATAATAAGCAACTGCTCTTACATTTGGAAATCTATTGGCAGCTATTGCTTCTCCTTCTCCTGTGCCACCTAATATTATACCAACTGACTTCGTTGGGTTAATAGAAATTTCTCGTGCAACTGGAATAACAAAATCTGGATAATCATCACCCTCATTATATTCATATGCACCCTTGTCAACAACTTGATGACCTTGAATTTGTAAAAAAGAAACTAATTTTTCTTTTAATACATACCCAGCATGATCTGTCCCAATAAATATCTTCATAATATAATAAGTATACCACTTTTAAAATATTAATAATATCTAATTAATACTATTTCCTGTTTTTATTACATGATCCACAAGAGTATGGGTATACCCCATCTCGTTGTCATACCAGCCCAACACTTTTACAAGATTACCATCCACGACTCGTGTCATTTCAAGGTCTGCAATAGATGCGTGAGATTCTCCTAAAATATCTGATGAAACTAATGGCTCTTTTGTAACAGCAAACAATTTCTCCCATTTTTTATCTTTTGATGCTTTTTCTAAAATTTCATTTACCTCTTCTTTTGTAGTATTTTTCTTTGAAATAAATGTAATGTCTACGATTGATCCAGCTGGTACAGGAACTCTAATAGATATACCATCAAACAATCCTTTTAATTCTGGAAAGGCTTCTGTCACAGCTATAGCAGCACCAGTAGATGAAGGTACTATATTTTGTGCAGCTGCACGACCTTCACGTAGATCCTTTTTACTTGGACCATCCACAAGTGCTTGTGAAGCAGTATATCCATGGACAGTATTTAAAATTGCTTTTTCTATTCCCAAAGATTCATGCAAAATAGCAATTAATGGAGAAGCTGCGTTTGTAGTACAAGAAGCATTTGAAGTAATATCACAAGTGCCAAATTTCTCTTCATTTATACTAAGCAATATTGTCTCACCGTGAACTGATTGATCTCCACCCTTTGATGGAGCAGAAATCACAACCTTTTTAGCACCTTGATCAATATGAATTTTTGCTTTGTCGTAAGAAGTAAATAATCCAGTCGATTCTATTACGACATCAACATCTAAATCTTTCCAGGGAAGCTTCGTCGTATCTCTTTCAGAAATAAATTTAATTGTTTTTCCATTAATTACAAAATTATTATCAACAACTTCTACTTCATGATTCCAGTTTCGATAAACTGTGTCATGACGCAAAAGATAAGCCAAACTTTCAATAGAGCCTAGATCATTAACAGCGACTATCTCTATTTCAGGTCTATCCCATGATATTTTTAAAAACGCTCTACCTATTCTTCCAAAACCATTTATAGCTACTTTTATTTTTTTCATAATTTTATATCTAAATTTTAATAAATACATTATATCAAAAAATAAACAAAATGTGCTATTATAATAAAAATGTCAGAAGAAGATAAATCAAAATTTATACACCTACACACACATTCACATTATTCCCTACTAGACGGGCTTTCTAAGCTTAAAGATTTAGTTGCACTAGCCAAAAAGAATAAAATGTCAGCTGTAGCTCTCACAGATCATGGCAATATGTATGGTGCTATTGAATTTTATAAATTAGCAAAAAAAGAAGGTATCAAGGCTATTTTAGGAGTAGAAGCATATATAACTTCTGGTTCTCGAAGAGATCGAGCAGTCGAAAAAGATGGAGGTAAACGTTATTATCATCTAACTCTTCTTGCAAAGAATCTACAAGGATATAAAAACTTAATAAGATTAGTAACTATCTCAAACCTAGAAGGTTATTATTATAAACCAAGAATGGACAGAGAAATCTTGGGAAAATACAATGAAGGAATTATAGCTCTTTCGGGATGTCTTGGTGGTGAATTGTCGCAGAGTATAGTTCGTAATGATTTAGAAAAAGCAGAAAAAATTATTAAAGAACATCAAGAAATATTTGGTAAAGAAAATTATTTTATAGAAATTCAATGTCATCCGTCTGTTGAAAACGACAAACACGTACGCGAAACACTTATTAGTCTTGCAAAAAAACACAATATACCAATAGTTGCAACACAAGATTCTCATTATCCATGTAGTGAAGATCATGATGCACACCATACTTTGCTTCAAATAAACACACAAGGCGACAGCAAAGAAAAATCAAAATTTGAATTTTCCAGTGATGATTTTTCTTTTTTTGATGAAAAAAAAGCGATGGAGCTCTTTAAAGATATACCAGAAGCCGTAACCAATACTCTAAAAATTGCTGATATGTGTAATGTTGAATTAGAACTTGGAAGTTGGGTTTTTCCTGATTTTAAAATTGAAGAAGGAAAAAGTTATGATGAAAAATTACGCGAACTCGCATATGATGGTTTTGAAAAAATCGGAATAGAAAAAACTCCAGAAACATTAGAAAGAGTAGAGTATGAACTTTCAATTATTTTTAAAAAGGGATATTCACCATACTTTTTAGTGGTTGGTGATTTACTAGACTATGCTAAAAAAAATGGTATTTTAACTACAATCCGAGGATCGGTCGCAGGTTCTATGGTTACATATCTTGTTGGTATAACAAATGTTAACCCAATAGAATATAAACTTCCGTTTGAAAGATTTTTAAACCCATTTCGTCCATCTCCACCAGATATAGATATGGACTATGCAGACAATAGAAGAGATGAAATGATAGAGTATGCAAAAACAAAATATGGAGAAGATAAAGTAGCACAAATAGGAACATTCGGTAGTATGATGGCTCGTGGTTCGGTAAAAGATGTCGCTCGTGCACTTGGTTATCCTTATACCGTAGGAGATAGACTTTCAAAAATGATCCCAATGGGTTCACAAGGAATGCCCATGACGATAGATCATGCTATGGAAATAGTGCCAGAACTAAAAACAGCATACAAAGAAGAAAAAGATACAAAAAAAATTATTGATCTAGCAAAAAAATTAGAAGGTTCTGTGAGGCATATTTCTGTGCATGCAGCTGGAGTAGTTATCGCACCAAAACCTCTATATGAATACACACCAACACAACTCGACCCTAAAGGTGGGAAAATAATTACTCAATACGACATGCATAGTGTTGAAGATGCAGGACTTTTAAAATTTGATTTTCTTGGTATTAGAAATCTAGCAATATTAGGAGATGCAATTAAACTAGTAAAAAAATTCTACAATATAGAAATAAACATAGAGCGTATTCCACTTGATGATAAAAAAACTTTTGAACTTCTAGCCTCTGGACAAACAGAAGGATTATTCCAATTAAACGGTGCAGGAATGACAAGATATTTAAAAGAATTAAAACCTAGCTCTATCCATGATATTAATGCAATGGTTGCGCTTTATCGTCCTGGGCCCATGGAATCGATACCAGAATACATAAAACGTAAACACAATAGAAGACTAGTAAAATATTTAGATCCAAGAATGAAGAAATTTTTAGGAGAATCTTATGGACTTATTGTTTATCAAGATGATCTTCTTTTTTGTGCAATAGAACTCGCTGGTTACAATTGGGAAGAAGCAGACAAATTCCGTAAAGCTGTCGGTAAAAAAATACCAAAAGAAATGGCAGACCAAAGAGAAAAATTTACAAAAGGTATAATTTCAAATGGACAAACTCCAGCATTTGCAGAAAAACTCTGGAAACTTTTTGAACCATTTCAAGCTTATGGTTTCAACAAGGCACATGCTGCTTCATATGGAAGAGTCGCATATCAAACAGCTTATATGAAAGCAAATTATCCTATTGAATACATGACAGCAATATTAACTGCAGAATCTGGAGATGTAGAAAAAATCTCTGAAATAATAAACGAGTGTAAGCATATGAACATACCAGTACTTCCACCAAACATAAATGAAAGTTATGGGGGTTTTACTGTAGTAAGAGATCAAGAAAAAAATATTAGTGAAAAAATAAGATTTGGATTTTATACAATAAAAAATTTAGGTACAGATATCTCAAATGCAATAATAACTGAAAGAAAAGTAAACGGAAAATTTAAATCAATTACTGATTTCTTGAATAGAATAAAACACAAAAATTTAAACAAAAAATCAATGGAAGCATTGATAAAATCCGGAAGCATGGATGAATGGGGTGATAGAGGAGTCTTCCTTGCAAATTTAGAAGACATGCTCGCTTATAATAAAGAATCTGGAAATAAAAATGAAAATCAAATTTCTCTTTTTGGATCTCTTCCAGAAACAAACATAGAAACACTCAAATTAAAAGAAGCCACTAAGGCCAACCAAGCTGAAAAATTACTATGGGAAAAAGAATTATTAGGACTTTACATATCAGGACATCCATTAGATAGAATAAGAGAAAAATTAGAGAGTCGAGATATAAATATCAAGAAAATAAAAGAAGAAATAGGAAATGGACGAGAAGTGACAATCGCAGGAATAATAGAAACTTCTAGACAAGTCATAACAAAAAAAAATGACCGTATGGCTTTCTTAAAAATTTCAGACTTTACTGATTCTATTGAAGTAGTCGCATTCCCTTCTATTTTTAAAGAGTCTGTAGATATACTTGTCCCAGAAAAATGTATAGCATTTTCTGGAAAGGTTTCTCTTAAAAACGGTGAAAAAAGTATAATAATGGAAGCTGTAAAAGAAATATAAATCAAAAAGCTAATTATACAAAGACATAGCTTTGTCTTTTCCCTCTGTTACAATAGTTTCAAGCGCTTGCGCTACTTTTTTAGAAAGTTTTTTAAGCTCAACTAATTCTTTTTCTTTATATTCACCCAGCAAGAATTTTAAGACATCTTTCTCCCCTTTTGGTTTTCTTAATTTTCCTGATGGTGTCTCAGGAGAAATTCCAATTCTTATTCGTACAAATTCTTTTGATTTTAATTTTTTAATTATTGATTCAAGACCATTATGTCCACCAGAACTTTTATCATAAGATATTTTCATTTTTCCGATGGGTAGATCTATGTCATCATAAATAATTACGATATCTTTAAGATTTAATTTATGTTTATCTTTCAGAAAAGCTACAGCTACCCCAGAATTATTCATAAATGTAGTGGGTTTGATATATTCAGCAGGTTTACCTGCAATATAATCTTTATAAAAAAGAGCTTTAGTCCCAGAACTTTGTTTCCATTCAATCTTTTTACTTAAAATAAAATCAATAATCATAAAACCAGTATTGTGTCTACTGTTTTGATATTCTTCTCCTGGATTTCCCAAACCTACAATAAGCTTCATTTCTTTATCATAACAGAAAAAATAATTACGAATTAACAATTACGAATTACAAAACAAGATTATACATACTGTCAAGACTTTTTTGTGTTAAAATAACACAATGAATGAAAATAATGAAGAAATATCATCCATAGAAGAAATAAAAATTGAAGATAAAAATATCATAGAAAAATCAAAAAATAAGTTTGACAAACAAGCATTCTGGGAACTTATACGTTTTGCATTAATAGCTTTAATTATAGTCATACCTATACGTGTTTTTATTGTACAACCTTTTGTTGTTTCAGGTTCTTCTATGATACCAACATTTGAAAATGGACAATACTTAATAATAGATGAAATATCTTATAGGTTTAACGACCCAAAAAGAGATGAAGTAATAGTGTTTCGATATCCAAATGATACAACAAAATATTTTATAAAAAGAATAATAGGACTTCCAAATGAAACAGTAGACATAAAAGGAAATATAGTAACAATAATTAATAAAAACCATCCAGATGGACTAATTCTTGATCAATCTTTTATTGAAAATACTTCAAATAATAACACTCATTTTGAACTTAAGGATGATGAATATTTTGTAATGGGAGACAATAGATCCGCAAGTTCTGACTCGAGATATTGGGGAGCTGTACCAAAAAATCTTTTAATAGGAAAAGTATTTTTACGTTTATTGCCAATAAATAAAATTGGATTGTTACCAGGCAATTATAAACAAGTCGAGTAAGTAGATTAAATTTAATCATGAAAAAAATAAAACAAAACATAGTTTCCAAAAGTGTAAAAAGTAAAAATAAAAATATTTCATCACCAAAAGGAATGAGAGATATTGTAAATGAAGAATATTATAATTTCCAAGGTTTTTTTGAAAAAGCACAAGAAGTAGCAGTCTACTATGGTTTTAAACCAATAGAAACTCCAATGTTGGAACACATAGAAACTTTTACATCTGGTATAGGAGAAGGTACAGATATAATAGACAAAGAAATGTATACACTAAAAACCAAAGGTGGAGACCATTTAGCATTAAGACCAGAACAAACAGCATCATTAATGCGATCTTATATTGAGAAAGGTATGCAAAATATGCCTCAGCCTGTCATGTTTTATCAATATGGTCCAGTATTTAGACATGACAATCCTCAACGTGGACGTTATCGACAATTTTGGCAATTTGACTTAGATTCTCTTGGAAGTGACAAAAGTATTATTGATGCACTTGTTATTAAAGCTGGAGTAAGTATCTTAGAAGAAGCTGGAGCTACAAATCTTTCTATCGATATCAATTCAATCGGAGATAAAGAATGCAGAAATGTTTATTTAAAAGAACTTACAAGTTATTACAAAAAACATATTAATAATCTAGCTGCCATAGACCGTGAACGTTTAAAAACAAATCCACTTCGTATTTTAGATTCTAAAGAAGAAAAGACAAAAGAAATAAACGAAAATGCACCAGATGCTATTAGTTTTCTTTGCGCTCCTTGCAAAAAACATTTTAAAGAAGTATTAGAATATTTAGAAGAAATGAATATTCAATACAATATAAATAAAAATCTAGTACGCGGCCTTTCTTATTACACTCGTACCGTTTTTGAAATAATAGAACAAACAGGTTCTGAAGATGGCACACCTCTTACTTTAGCTGGTGGTGGACGTTATGACTATTTAGCTCGCCAACTTGGAAATAAAAAAGATGTTCCTGCAGTTGGTTTTTCGATTGGCGTAGACAGAATAATAGCTTCACCTTGGTATAAAAAACTTTCTCCTCGAATAATAAAGAAACCAAAGATTTATTTTATACAGCTTGGTTCTGAGGCAAAATTAAAAAGTCTAAATATAATAGAAATATTACGTAAAGCACATATTCCAATAGCTCAATCACTTTCAAAAGACAGCCTAGGGTCTCAACTAGCAATAGCTGAAAAATTAAACGTTCCATATGCACTTATTTTTGGTGTAAAGGAGGCAATTACTGATTCTGTAATTGTTCGGGATATGTCTAATAGATCTCAAGAAACTGTAAAATTAAGTGGGCTTTTAGATTATTTAAAAGAAATAAAATAACTACGAGTTTAACGCCACAAAATTAATATGAAAAAAATAGTTCAAAAAGAAGATAAAGTCCTACGACAATATACAAAAGAAATACCAGTAAATGAAATCACTTCTATTAAAACAAAAAAAATATTAAAAGAAATGTCAGCTTCTTTAAGAAGTCAAAGTGACGGAGTAGCAATAGCTGCACCACAGATAGGATATTCCCTTTCAATTTTTGTAGTTTCTGGAAAAATTTTTCACAAAGATTTTGTCAGAGGAGAAAAAGAATTTGGAAAAATTCCAGAAAATGAGATAGATAAAGATTTAGTTTTCATTAATCCAAAAATTTCTAAACTCTCACGTGAAAAAGAATGGCTACCTGAAGGGTGTCTTTCTGTAAGATGGCTTTATGGAAATACATTCAGATCAAAAAAAGCAATGATAACAGCTTACGATGAAAATGGTAAAAAGTTTCAACGAGGTGCATCTGGGCTTCTAGCACAGATATTTCAACACGAAACAGATCATTTAAAAGGAGTACTTTTTATAGATAAAGCTAAAAATATACGTGAAGAGCTACCATAAAATATTTTTTTTATAACTTTTAATAAATACAATCCTACAAAAAAAATGAGAAAAAAAGATTTAAATTTCATATTCTGGGGAACGCCTGATGTAGCGTCTGAGACACTAGAAATTTTAAAAGAAAATGGGTATATACCATCACTTGTTATCACTGCTCCTGATAAACCGCAGGGTCGCAAAATGCTCATAACTCCCCCACCTGTAAAACTTTGGGCAAATGAGAACAATATTCCATATTTACAACCTGAAGACTTAAAGATCGGGCAGAATGTTGTTTTTAAAAGCATTGCACAGGCTGATGAGCCGAGCATAGCAAATTTTCAGCAGAAAATTATGTGCAGTTTTAAAAATAATATTCTGCCCGATCTTTTTATCGTAGTCGCTTATGGAAAAATTATTCCTGAAGAAATTATAAATATGCCTAAGCTTGGCTCTATTAATATCCACTATTCTCTACTACCAAAATACAGAGGAGCTTCTCCTGTAGAATCAGCTATTTTAAATGGTGATACAGAAACAGGAATAACTATTCAAAAAATGGAATATAAAATGGATACAGGTCCTATTATTTCTCATAAAAAAATAGAGATAAAAAGTGATGAAAAAGCAGGAGATTTGCGTAAACGTTTGATAAAAATTGGTGGAAATTTATTAGTAAAAACTTTACCTAATTTCATAGATGGAAAAATAAATTTAATCTCACAAAATGAAAGTGAAGCTACTTATTGTAAAAAAATTAAAAAAGAAAATGGAGAAATAAACTTAAATGATGATCCTATAAAAAATTATAATAAATTTAGAGCTTATGCCACATGGCCAAGGACTTTCTTTTTTAAAGAAGGAAAAAGAATAATAATCACAGATGCTGTACTAGAAAATAATCTTTTTGTAATTAAAAAAATAATTCCCGAGGGAGAAAAAGAAACAGAATATAAAAAATAAATTAGTACTTTCTGCAACATACGCTTCTTAAAGTTAGTATATTGTTTCCAGGTTGATATGCAGGTTGCAAGAAAGTAGCTAATTTATTTTTTTAATATTTAGAAGTAAAAGGATTTCTTTTGGAAAGACCTTTTAACATTTTTTTAACACTTGAAGCTCCTCTTTTATATAATGTTTGTTTACGTTCTTTACTTTTTCTAATTTTTCTAAAAAGTTCTTCTTTTACTTCATCTACTGCTTGATAAATATCTTCTTTATCAGAGCTAGAATAAAACTTCTGTCCATCTATATTAATCAAACAATCAGAATGAAAAATATCACCACCTTTATGGTGCATACTACTTCTTCCAACTTCAAAATTTACAACAACATAAGCACCTTCTTCATCTATCGAAGAAAGTAATTTCTCTAAATTGGTAACCTTTTTAGAAATATAATCCCTTATTGCAGGAGTCAGCTCAAAATTTTTACCTTGTAAATTTATATTCATATATATATTATACTATAAAAAAATACAATCCAAAACCTATTAATACTTCGTACTATTCATAAGAGTCTTTAAAATAATATCAAGGTCCATGGTAGCAACACCTACAACACGATCACCACCACCATAATAAATATAAAGTATTTTTTTACTCCCACTGTGAGCAGATTTTACAACCATACCACAAGGAAATACTACATTGTTGACTATACCATTAATTTCATATTCTTCTTTTGGTTCAAAAATCGGCTCAGTACTACGTGCAATAACGATAGAAGGATCTTTAAGATCAAGCAAAACACATCCTACACGATAGGTGCTATGACTTTTAGAAACTCCATGATAAAGCAATAACCAACCATACTTTGTCTTAATCGGTGGAGCAGATATACCAACCTTAGAACTATCCCACATATTTACCCTTGGACCGATTATTCTTATACACTTTTTAATTGTCTCATGTTTAAAATCTAAAGATGATAAATAATCACCACAGATTTCATTATCAACACGATGTAAAATAAAATAACCAAGTGGAAATTTGAAAGGTAAAAGACAAGTATCTTTATCATCAAGACCAGCTGGAGTAATAAGAAATGGTTTTTCCCAATTCCATTTATTTGCAACAAAATCTTTTTCTGTAATAGAAGTTATAGCAACTCTTGGAGGTCCGATACTATCAAAAGCTGTATAACATAAATAAATATTTTTACCAATTTTTGTTAATCTAGGATCTTCACAACCAGAATTACCATTCTCTCTTTTTTTATTTTCAAAATCTTCACGTGGAAGATAAATTGGTGAAGACAATCTTTTTACTATATCAATACCATTTTTACTAGATGCATATCCAAATGTAGATGTGTTATCTTGTGACATTGCACGATATACAATATGAACTGTATTATTAAGCAATATAGCTGCTGGATTAAATGTCGCTTGTGACTCCCATTTATTTTCTATTTTAGGCAGAATAATTGGATTTTCAGTAGAACGCTTAAAACGAAAATCATCTCTATGATCATAGTGCATATTAAAAAGAAGATCAGTCAAATTAACTCGTGCAGAACATACAGTCGTATCTGCAGCACCATAATAGATAGTAAGTATGTCTTTATCACTTCGAATAAATTTCTCGATTAATGCACCAGTTGGAAAAACAATATTAGAAACATATCCAGATAATTCATAAGATTCTTCTGGGACGATCATAGGACCAGTAGTGCGACCAATTATTTTAAATGGATCTTTCAAGTCAAATAGAACAGCTTCAATACCAAAAATTCTATCAAAGTTTCCTGGTGTCGGAAAATAATTTTGAATATGAGAATAAATAAATAACCAACCATATTTTGTTTTTATTGGAGGAGCTCCGACTTCTGTGTGGTCATAAGGTGTACGTCTTAAATCAAGAGTATATTCATCAACTTTCTTTTCCCATTTTTCCCAAAATGTTTGTGACCATAGTTCTTCTATTTTATCTAAGGTGGCAAAAACAATCTTGGCAGGTGGAGAATCTGTATGATAAGAAAACATAACCACAATTTTACCATTTATTCTTTCTGGAAAAAGTGTCATCGCCTTAGCATTAAAAGGAGTCACGAGGTGTCTCTCTTTTATCTTTTTAAAATCATCAGAGACAGCTACAGCAACCTTTATACACTCTGCATTAAATGGAAATTTTGAAAGTGCAGTATAAAAAGTATAAAACTTTCCTTCAAAAAAAGTTATTCTAGGGTCTTCACAACCAAATCTTTCCCACTCTTCTTCTGGTATAATAAAAGGTTTTCTATCTTTAAAATGTATCCCATCCTTACTTTCTCCGATACCTATGACTGAAATTTGTCGAGGGTTCTGTAATGGATCTACTGCGGAGATAGCACGATAAAGTCCATAAATTTTTTTATTATATCTAATTGGACAAAGATTAAAAGTTGCAAATTCTTCCCAATAATGGTCTCTGTCGGGAATCAATATTGGATTGTGTTCTGATTTTTTTACAACAAACATATAATTTATTCAATCTCTAATAATTTTTTATTTTTTAATTTAACAACCTTATTTTTCTTTAGATCTTCAATTAGTAATGAAAGCTTAAGAGAAGCAACACAAACGACACTATCAGCACCACCATAATATACAAATAATTCCCCATCTTTTACCACAGCACCACACGAATATATAACACCTGCTTTAAATCCTTCATTCTCATAATATTCATCAGGTTCTAATATTGGATTTTGTGATTTATATAAAATTTTTGTTGGATCCTTAAAATCAAGTATCATGGCACCAAGCTTATATCTATTAGGATCTTTTTTATCCATTGCATGATACAGAACAAGCCAACCAATTTCAGTTTTAATTGGAGTAGGACCAACTCCTCTTACCATATTATCCCAAGAGCTTTTCCACGAAGGACTACTACTATGTAAACTATTAATAAATTTAGTATCATCAAACTCTTTAAAATCTTCTATGTAATCTATCAAGATCTTTGGAGAGATACTGTGCAAAATAGCAAATTTACCATTTATTTTTTCAGGAAATAAAACCCAATTCTTGTGAATCTCTCCTGGTGGGGAAATTAAAATTGGTTTTTCCCAATTCCATCTTTTTTTCTTAAAATCATCTAATTTTATTGATGTTAAGGCTATACGAAGTGATCCCCAACCATCAAAAGCTGTATAGAGCATGTATACTGTATAGTCAATCAATGTGACACGTGGATCTTCGCATCCACCATTCCAACCTCCACCCGACACATAATCTATAGGATCACCTGATTTTATAAATTTACCAAATTTATGATAAATAGAATGTGTCGGTCTATCTCTAAAATTATGACCATTTATACTAGAGGCATACCCTAACACAGAGACATCATTATCGCCAATTGCTCTATAAATAAGATGAATCTTACCATCAGCCATAAATGCTGCTGGATTAAAGGTTGCTTTTGATTCCCAAGAATACAATCGTGGTTCAATAATTGGGTTATATAGTGATCTTTCAAGTTTTATTCCTTTTGTTTTTTTAACTATTTTTTTAGAAGATTTTTTTACAACTTTCTTTGTTGTTTTTTTTGTTTTAATTTTAATAACGCTTTTTTTAACTGTTTTTTTAATAACTTTTTTGGGAATTTTTCTAACTAACTTTTTTGTTTTTTTCTTTAGAATTTTTACCATGTTATAGACATTATACCCCGTAGTGAAACTTTTTTAAAGTTCTATTACGGGGCATACTACTTTTTTAATTTATTTGAGTATTCTTTTAAAAGCTTTGAAGAACTCTTTATCTTGCCACCTTTCCCAATATTAAATACCATTTCTATGCCAAGTCTTTCACAAACTTCATATTCTGAAGATGGCAAATCATTATCATCAGGTTTCCTATCTCCGCCATTAGCAAAAATGTGAGGTTTAATCTTTAACAATTCTTTGCAAACACTAATATCTTTCGTATTCTTCTTATGACTAGACACCACTACTTCATCCACACAATGAAGGGCTTCTATTATTTCTTTCCTTTCTTTATGAGACATAAATACTGGCTTACCTTTAACATCAAACCAATTATCATTATTTAAAATAACTACTAATTTATCTCCTAGTTTTTTTGCTTCCTGCATATAACGAATATGCCCTATATGAAGTGGGTCAAATCCCCCACTAACTGCTACTATTTTTTTTGATTTTTTTTTGAAAACTTTCTTTTTCATATTATTATTATACCAAAAAAGAAGAAATAATTGGGTAATTTATATCTTTCTGATATACTTTATACTATGTATATAGTATATGCTTTGTTGGGTGCAGTTATGGCGAGTGCTGGAACAATCTTTGCAAAATTAGGACTTAAAGGAGTTGATGCAAATTTATTAACAGCAATTCGTGGAATTGTGATGGCTCTTATCGTTTCTATTGCTGCTTTATCGTTAGGAAAACTCACAGCGACTACGTTATCTTCTCTTTCTACTAAACAATGGGTCTTTGTAGTTCTTTCAGGGCTTGGTGGAGCTTTATCTTGGATTTTTTTCTATCAAGCACTATCTGTCGGTCCTACGGTAGCTGTGACTGTCATCGATAAATTATCTATCACATTTACTGCGATTCTTGCGGTAGTCGTCTTAGCGGAAGGTATCACATTACAAGCAGGTATAGGTCTTACACTTGTTGTGTTAGGAACACTACTAGTCGCTATTCCTTGGGAGAAAATCCAAAAACTTTTCTAGAAAAAAGAGTAAATATAAAAGTTTTCGCCTGCGGACACTGACTTCGTTTTGTTCGCCAGAAAATTTTTGATATTTACTCTTTTTATATTATTTAACTAAAAAGCTTAGAGTAGAAACCAAACGTATCTTTTTATATTCAGGTGAACCTGGATCTTTATCAGTAATATCAAATGCTCCTTGATTTCCGCGATGAAGGCCTCCTAAAACAGAACCAGATTCTTTTGCAATTTGTTGTGCTGTATCTTTAGCATTTTTTAATGCTTCAGCCAACATTTCTGGCTTTATACTATTTATATCTGAAAATTCAAATGAAATATAATTCTGATTCATTACTATACCATTTTTAACTAAGATTAAAGTATCTTTAGAAGCAGTCTTAATCAAATCAACTTTTTTGGTATATACAGAAAGTTGAGTAGTTGAGTTATATCTAAATAAAGCATCTCTATATGTATCTTGATATATATTTACAGGAGCTACATTTATTTCTCCATCTTCAAAACCTTTTTCTTTTAAGAAAACTTTTATAGTATTAATATTTTTATCAATATCGGAATATAGAGAATCTACATTGTTTGATTTAGTATCAAAACTAATTGACCATATAGCAACATCTGCCTTCACTATTTTTTCTGATAATCCTTTTACTTCTACATAAGATCCTTGTTTAGAAAAATCTTTAGCAGAAAAGAAAAAAACAGCTGAAAAAATTAATAATATTAAACCTAGAGCTAAAATAGTGTAATTTTTTGTATTTTCCATAATTTATATATTATAACATAAAACAAATCTAATAATAAATAAGTTATACACTATTCTTGTTATTAAACTCTTCCTCTATTTTATCTAAATGACGTGATATTTCCTTTACTTCTTCTCCTATTTCTTTTATTACTTCTGTTTCTGCTTTTATTTCTGCTTCTGTTTTCTCTTCCAATCTTTTTTCTCCTTTAATTCCAGAAATTATCGCTTGGGTACCAATAAAATCAAAAACAAATAAACCTGTTGATAAAAGTAAAATACTACCTATCACTAAAGATAATGGACCATCCCACCAAGGAAGATCACCCAAACTTATAGACCCATTTAATTGATAAGAAAAAATAATTTGTGTAAAAAAATCAGCTGTATGCCAAATACCACGCCAAAACATAACTATACCGACGCCACCAATAAAGGCATAAAGTATAGGATAATGACTCAACCTACCTCTTATTTTATCTTCTAATTTATCAAAAAAATTTAACATAGACTCCTTAAATACATTTTTAATTAATAAAAATTCTTAAAATCTTTTAAGATAAAAATATCTTTTAAGATTATCCACGTTTCTTTCCTGTAGATTTTCCCGCGAGCATAAGCTTCTTTATCTCAATTCTTTTCTTTGTTTTATGAGAACGTCTTGATTTATTCTTAGGACTAAGTGTTGTACTTCTTTTTGCCATATATTTGACCGTTTAAACGGTAATTCTTATTTATTAATAATAAAACAACTTAACTATATTATACTTTAAATACTTATATAACTCAAGAAAAATATCATCAATATTAAATAAATAAACCGAAACTTAAAAATATTAAACAAAATAAAAAACAAAAAGAAAACCCCCTACTAGAGTTAAGTTCTCTTCTGTAGGGGGGGTAATTAATTTTAATTTAAGCTTTATGTGGTGCCATTAGGTGAATTTGGTAATCCTTTCCACCATTTCTTTGCTAAGGAAGGAGCAGAGTCAAAACTATAAAAAAGATATCCACCTTCATTATTCGAAGTTTTAACAGGAATAGCAGGAATCCAAGAGCCAATTAGTTTGATTTCTTTTTCTTTGCACTTGTTACAGAGAAGATTTTTATCCTCAGGGAAAAAATTACGCCAGATTTTAACCCCTGACGTACCACAACTTTTACAGCTATAAGAGCTTAAATCAAAACCATTTAAATAAGAATCAATACTTTTTTTGATTTTCATTTGTAATTCCTTAAATTGTTTGATATTAATTATTGAGTTATTTCTATCTCTAGAATAATTTAGAAACAAAAATAACCCAACAAATAATCAATGGAATTAGTTTTCAAAGATCAAAAAACTTTAACTAGAATAACAACTTTATGATAAAAAGTCAATAGAGAATAAAATTAAATTATTAAAATAAGTAGAGTTGATTTAAAAACTATATTTTGCCGATTAAATCGATTCCTGGTTTAAGAGTTTCTTCTCCAGGTTCCCAACTTGCTGGACAGACATTTCCATCATGCTCTTCAACAAATTTTGCAGCTTCTAATTTACGAAGCATTTCTTTTGCGCTTCGTCCAATATTATTATCATGAATTTCTATTGTTTTTAAAATACCCTCTGGATTAATAACAAAAGTACCACGCAAAGATACACCTTCATTTTCAACATACGTACCAAACATTTTTGAAATATTCCCAGTTGGATCGGCCAACATCGGATATTGAATTTTACTAATCGCAGGTGAATTGTCATGCCATGCTTTATGAACAAAGACTGTGTCTGTACTAATACTCATAATTTCACCTCCAAGTTTTTTTATTTCTTCATAATATTTTTGAGCATCTTCTAATTCTGTGGGACATACAAAAGTAAAATCAGCTGGATAGAAAATTAAAACTACCCATTTACCTCTATAATCTGAAAATTTTATTTTTTTAATATTATTATTCTGATACGCTTCAACTTCAAAATCAGGAATTAAATTATTTATATTCATAACATGAATTATAGCATAATTACTAAAATGTCAATATAGCCCTAATAAAATATGGCTCTAAATTTTTTATGAACAGATAATATTCAAATAGAAATAATAAAAAAATAATTAATAATTACCTATACTTACCAATAGCATCTCTTAAAACAGACATTATTTCAGCATTTATAACCACCGGGTCTAATATTTTTCTTAAATTATTAATCTGTCTTGGCAATATCTGCTGTCCACATAATTCTTTTACCCTCTGTACAACTTTTTTATTATCCTTAAAAGATATTACCATATTACTTAATCCTGCCGTTTTTAAAACTTCTGCACATCCCATATTATCGCTGACCAAAACAGGTATACCCATACAAACCGCTTCCATTGGAACATTCCCAAAGGTTTCAAATAATGAAGGGCAAATAATTAAACCATGGGAAGAATAAAATTTTAGTAATTCATCATGTGTCATAGAAGTAAATCTATTTATTGTTTTTGGAATGTTTTTAATTTTTGAGTCACCAGTTACAAAAGAAGCTTCGTGCTCCCACTCATCTTTTTTAAGCATATTATGAATTTCAAAAAAACTTTTAAAGTTTTTTATTTTATCCCATCTACCTACCGCAGCGATTCTTCTCTCTGTACTCCTAAAAACTAATTTGTCTTCTGGAACCTTAAAAGAATTCGGAACAATAAAAGCATTTTTAATTTCTTTTTTTATAATCTCTTTCTCTACCACATCTAAACACAAGCGTGATGGAAAGATAAAGTGACTAACTCTTTTTTGAAATGACTTTTCTATTTCATTAAAAAACTTTTTTAATTTGGGTTTAAAACTTTCTGTCTCTTTTGAATAAACACCTGCATATCTTAATACAATTGGAATCTTTAATTCATGAGCAGCTATCGAAATAATCCATGGTATATAATATGTTCCATTAAGAAAAACAACATCTGGTTTGTCTTTTGAAAGAATTTCTTTTATTATTTTAATAATAGGTCTATATTTTCTTTCAAGATCCTTCAAATTTTTAGAAGAATATATTGCCTTAGAAATTGGAATATCATGTATATTAATAATATGATGATTAAACCAATCAGGAGAAAGGTGTCTAAAAATTATTGGGCTTTGTATGTATCTTTTACTATTTAATTCAATACCAATTATTCCTTTATCTTTTTCATTTAGCGAATCCATAAAATTAACATTGGATCTGGTTATTCCTCCAATATATTCTCGTGTGATGTTTGTAGCTATTCTCATTTTTATATCTTATCACAGATTCAAGCTTCTACTAACTTACAAAATACGGTTTAAAATTTTACTCCAAACTTGGGATGATTTTCAAATAGCTATTCTAGATAGATAATACACTTTATAATACTACTCACGATATCTCACTATAGAGTTCATAATTTAATAAACTTTCTTATTAGATGGTAATGGAATAAAAATACTAGTTCTTTTTTTGTATTCTATAAAATCTGGATTTTCTTCCATTTTCTTTTCAAGTAGTGAAATTCCAGAAACTTTCAAAATTAAAATTGTTATTGTTAAAGGACCTATAACACTAAGCCATCCAAAAGGAACACTAAATGCAATAAGCCAAATCCCCCACCATCCTGTTACTTCACCAAAATAATTTGGGTGACGAGTATATTGCCAAAGGCCACTTTGCATGATTTTTCCTTTATTTTCCGGGTTTTTAATAAAACGAGATAGTTGTGCATCGCCAACAGTTTCAAAGAAAAAACCAACAATCCAAACTAAAACACCAACAATCTCGATAATACCAATTCCTTGTCCAGCGCTTTTATTAATAATCAATACGGGCAAAACAATTAAAAATAAAAATATTCCTTGTAAAATATAAACTTGAAAATAAGAACGAAGGTAAAACCATTTACCCCATTCTTTCCTCCAAACTATATATCTATAATCCTCTGTCTTTCCCTTATTCCTAAAATATATATGCCAGGCTAAACGCAAACCCCAAATACTTACCAAAAATCCTACAAGTAGTCCCTTTAAATTAAAATTAATAGAAATTAGATAAGATGCCCAAGAAAGAAGTATAAACCCAAATCCCCAAGCCACATCGGCAACATCATTTCTTTTTCTAAAAATAGAAATAATAAACCAAATACTCATGTAGAAAAATAATATAATTCCAAGGGTTAAAAAATAGTTCATAAACCAATTTTAGAAGCAATGAAAAAACTCACAACTGACACAGAGGCAGCCAATACTGTGCCCCAAATTAAATCTATAATAGTTACCACAAGTGGCCAATCTTTAATTGTTGCAAGATTAGTTAGGTCATATGTAGCATAAGTAATAAACCCGAACAGTGCTCCAAGTAATAGAGCTGTCACCCAAGAATTCTTCTCTAGAGCTGGCATAATTACAAAAATAATTAAACCAACAATAAATATTAAATAAAAAACAATTGCCGCCGTCCAATTGATATTGGTTTTCATTAAAAACCCAATATGTTTAGCATAGAAATTTTTAGCAACCAATCCAAGCCAAATCATATCAATGATAAAGAAAACTGGAAGTGTAATAAGATAAAGTTTTAGAAACATAATAATAATTTATTTTTTATAAATAATCCTCCCAATAAAAGACAAAACCAAAAACAAGCATATAATCACTATTGCTATAATACTCGGATACTGTCCACCAAAACCGACAACAGACAAATGTTTAAAAAGTATCCAAGAATACGCCCATACTAGTACTAAACCATATGCAATATTTTTATCTTTATTCATTCGTAAAATTCCAATCAACGCTCCAACAAGCAATACAATACTTGTCCACAGATAGTCTGCAATACCAAATCCGTTCCAGCCGATACTTACAAAAAGTACTGCAATATTAGCAATTGCCGCAACAGTTATCCAACCGAAATAAATACTAAATGGTGCCCATATAAAAAGTTTTTCAAATGATGAAAATTGCTCAACACGAATAATATCGGCAATTTTGATTAGAAAAATTAGTAGTACCACCATAATGAGTACAGAGAGAGCAATATAATCATAATGCCAAGCAAATATCCACGAGATATTGGCAAGCGATGTGGCAACAAAAAGCGGATTAATTTTCTGGATGAGTTCTACTTTTTTTTGATCTTTTTTTACAAACTGATATATCACATATACTCCCAACAAAAGATAAATCAAACCCCAAATAGAAAAAGCTGGACCAGCCGGCGCGAATAGGTTTGGATAAGCATCCGATATAGTACCAGTAGAACGATTATTAATGGGCAAACCATTAGCCAAAAAATTAACAACAACCATGGCGACATATGCTACCCCCGAAAAAATTTTTAAAAATGTATTTTTCATAAAGAAATTATATCATAGATTAAAACTTCTATTAAGATAGTCCTTCAATAAATTCAAGACAAAACAAAATAAAAATTATAAATATTGCTCGTGAGGTAAGGTGATATTTCTTTACAGTAACAGTATACCTTTTCAATATCTAAACGAAAGCCAAGTAATTGGATTTCTCTCACGAGCCCAAAAAATCAAAAGCCCACTTTCGTGGACTTAAGATTTTAACTGGCTCGGGAGGTAGGGATCGAACCTACGACCAATCGCTTAACAGGCGACCGCTCTACCGCTGAGCTACTCCCGAATTTATTTAATTAAAGAAAGAACTATTATTATATTAACAGAAAATGAGTAAAAAACAAGATAATTAGCAAAAACTATTACTTTTTCTCATATTTTACATTTTTTTGTTTTTCTAGTATGCTTAAATTAAATTAAAAATAATTCTTTGAAATAAATATTACATACATAAGGAGATGTAATAAAAAAATTAACTAACTAAATTTAAAAACATTTTTAACATAGGTAGCAAAATGAAAATAATGGAAATAGTAACATGGGATGCCATAGCAGTAATTATACCTACTGAAGAAGAAACCAAACAAAAATTTAGATGTATTGGTTGTAATTATAAAGATCCATGCTATATAATAAAAGATCTAAATGAAGATGATCCTACTGAATGTATGAACAATAAAAAAAGAGAGGAATATCAAACTAAATTATGGTAATCTAGACCCAAAACTTCAAAAAAGTTTTGGGTCTTTTTATATGCTATAATTAAAAGATGTTAGAAAAATTTGTATTATTTTTACATAAAAAACATGGAATAACTCCTAACATATTGAGCTATATAAGGATATTTTCAGCTCCCTTCTTGGCTCTTTTTATTTCACAAATTCTTTTAAATAAAAATCTAACACTTACAATAATTACTCTAATACTATATATACTAATAGTTTCAACTAATTTAGTTAAAACTATTTTTAATAATTCTATACCAAAAACAAAAAATTACGATCATTTTCATGAAGAAATTCTTGGTAATTTAAGCAACAAAGTATTAATTATTTTCTTACTTATTCCATTTGGTCTTAATCTTTTTACATTTTTTATTATTTCCGCAGAATTAATCCTAGTTTTTCAGGATCTTTATTCCCCTAGTAATAAAAAACAGAAAAAATATATTGAGAAAACAAAAATAATATTACAAATACTTTTAATACCAATTTTAATATTACAAATAGTAACAAATTTTGTCCCAGAAATGATTATTTATACATATATAATAATAACCATTATATATACATATATTTCAGTTTATTCTAACTATTCACATTATTTTTATTTTGAAAATAAATAACCTTAAAAAATATTTACATTTTAAACAAAATAAGATAGAATAGTTCTATCTTATTAGATTGGGCCCTTAGCTCATCTGGCTAGAGCGCCTCATTTGCAATGAGGAGGTGGCAGGTTCGAGTCCTGTAGGGTCCACAGCGTTTAGAAAAACAGCACCTGCGTGCTGTTTTTTAGCTGTGGAGACCGCAGTGATGTTTTGCGAGCACGCAAAACCACGAGGGGCGGACTGCGAAAATTTCGAGTGACGACGAAAAATTATTTGTAGTCACAAGTATAAAATATAAGTAAACAAACTGCTTTGCTTGCGTCAAGACAAGAAGAGCTTTTCAATATTTATAAAGAGCTTTGCTCTGAGTAAATTGAAAAAGTGACCAAGATTTCTGTAAGGTATATAAACTAATTATCTCTTAGTAAACGCTTCCTTTGGAGAGAGTCCAGCAGCTCTATGTGCTGGCCACCAACCAGAAATAAAACCAATAATAGCAGAAAAAGCTAAAATCAAAAACACAAACCACCATGGCGTAAGAAATAAACTAATAGGTCCACCACCAAAATTTGACGACAAAACACTAACTAAAAAATTCAAAATTCTACCTCCTGCAATACCAATAAGGATACCCCCAAATCCACCCAGAAGACCCATTATTGATGCTTCAACTAAAAACAGATTACGTACATCATGATTTGTAGCACCAAGAGATTTCAATATACCAACTTCATATATACGTTCTAAAAAGCCAACAAGCATTGTATTAAACATTCCAATTGCAGAAACTACTAATGCTGTAACACCAAAAATACCTAAAATAATAGTTATAATATTTGTAATCTTTCTAGCTTGTGTAACAAGATCGATACGAGCAGAAACCAAAAATCCTTCTTCTAAAAATCTGTCACGAAGTGCTTCTAATACATCAACATTTTTTGCTTTTACTAGAGCCTTTCTATAGAAAGGTGGCTCTTGAGAGAAAGATTTAGCAAAAACAATAGTTGTTGGTGGCATTGATTCATCACTAATAATACCCTTTATTTTTATCGGTGTTAAAGAATCTGTTTCTTCAAAAGTATTATTCTTATCATCTTGATAAAAAATTTTAAAATTAAAAGATTTTTCTAATGAAGTAACGTCCGCAACAAGATTAAGTGGTATCAATGTTTGACTAGATATTACAAAACCTTGTTCTTCATCACTAGGCAAGGTGCCAATATTAGGCAATAGTCCAGATAATCTAAAATAAGCTGGCTCAACTATACTCGTATTAACTAAAAGGCCAGAACCTCCTTCTTGGCTTATTTCTCCAGGAAATTCAGCAACTGGACTAACTTCTGCAACATTCAGATAAGTCTTTATATTATCCAATAATGGCTTCTTGATCAAAGAATTACTTTCTGATGGATAAGAAATTTCCATTGTTACCAATGAATCTTCTGTTGTCATAAGTTTACCAATCAATATATATTGAAGACCATAACCAAGAGAAACTAACAAAAGAACCGTCGCTATACCGACAGACATACCTAGAATAGTTAGCATGGCTCTCTGGGGTTTTGTACGAAAAGTCCTAAGAGAAAGAGACAATAATTCAATTATTTTTAATTTTTTATCAGTCATTACAACAAAATTATAACTTTTTTTCAGAATTTTCGCTATTAATCTCTAAATTATCTTCATTAAATAATAATTCTAATTTTTCAGATATAACCTGAGAAGCACGAAAAGATAAACCAACACCAAATTTATTTTTTGAAAGATCTAATAATTCAACAACTTTATCTGCAGAAATAAAATTCCTAATCCTGTCAGAAATAATTTGATCAAGTGCCGAAGCTTGAACTGGTGTTATTTTGCCAGTATACCCTTCTAATACCCAATTACGAATACTAAGAATTTCATCAAAAATAGACATTTCTGGATTTTCTTCTAAAACTTTATATATGTGTTCAATGTTCTTTTTCTCTTCCAATATTTCTTCTAAATATTGTGTAACTCTTTCTGTTTTTTTCTTCCAAAGACCAACACCACCATCCTTAAAAGGCATATTAACAAATTTAGAAAATTCTTTTTTATTAATTTTATTCTCGAACCGTTGATTAACAAAAGATTCAAAACGCATAATCTCATCCATAGAATATCCACGAAGTAAAAAATTTGCTAAAACACGAGCCGAAATTCTTTCCTCAATATGTTCTTCTTTTTTATTATTAGATGAAGACATAAAAGAAAGTTGTTCATTTAAATGTTTAGATATCGAATCAGCACTGGTACTATTATCTACTTTTTGAACATCATTAACTAAACCATCTTTCATGTGAAAAATAGTTTTTACATCACGCAAACTCCAAGCTTCATGGGTAACCATTATTACAGTTCGTCCATCTTTTTCATTCAACTCTTTTAAAAAGTTTAATACCTTTTTTGCATTAACTGAATCAAGGTTTCCTAACGGCTCATCAGCTATTATAATAGGAGGATCATTTGCAAGTGCACGAGCTATACCCACCCTTTGTTGTTGTCCACCAGAAAGCTCAAATGGGTAATGATCAGCATACTGAAGAATATCTAATCTTTCAATAAGTTTACGTGCTTCAGCATCAGCTTTTTCAGATGAAATACCAACAAAAAGCATAGGCAATGCAACGTTTTTTAAGACAGTTAATGACGGTACTAAGTTAAACTGCTGAAAAACAATACCTATACCAGTTTGTCTAAAGATTGCAAGTTCTTGATTGGTAAGTCCTGATATATCACGATTATTAATAAAAACTTTTCCCTCTTGGAAACGATCAATCCCAGAAATAGCATAAAGTATACTAGTCTTTCCACAACCAGACGGACCAAAAAAAGATACATAGTCACCTTTTTCTATATTTATATTTACATCTTTTAAGGAATGAACTTCTGTTGGTTTTCCTTTGTCATACCATAAATTTAAATTTTCAGTTCTTATTATTTCACTCATATATTTTATCAACAAACTTAACAACATCTTTCGGCAACAACTCCCCTTTTATTAAATAACCAGAAATATCTAGACCAACAACTTTTTCTTTTACTAATTTCTCTTTTTGATCAGAATAAATAATAATCTTTATGTCTGATAAACTTTTATTATCTTTTATTTTTTTAATAAAAGAAAGAGATCTATTTATTTCATTTTCAATACTATTATCTGTGCCATTAACCGACATAACTATATCCAAAAAAATAATATCAGGTTTTGTCTCTTTGTATTCTAATTTTTTTTCTGCTTCTTCAAAAGAAGATACAACATCTATTTCATAAAGGTCATTATTGCCGTGTATCCAAAAAATATCACGAAAATAAATACGCAACATTTCATTGTTATCAATTAATAAGATTTTTCTTGTATTTTGATTAGTTACCATGAAAATATTTTATATTATAACATATAATGTAATAATTCTTTAAAATAGATATTTTTTGTATTTAATTTTTATTTAACATTATTTATAAAATTAAATGTTTCATTAAAGTTTTTAAGTATCACATCAACAATCGATTCTATTTTTCTAGGTGTAATAATAGTACGAACTGGTGGCTTAGATACATTATTTGCATCATCTATTGATTCTATTGTAAATCTGTATACAGTTCCTGGTTTAAAGGATGATAATATAACAACGTGATTCTTTGTAAATTCTTTCTCTTCTTGCTTGTTTGAAAGTACTTTATCTAGAGATCCAGAACCTTCTTCATAATAAACAGAAGACGTAGAAGGTTCATCGGTCTGCCAAGAAATTATAGTTTGAACTTTATCAGTTCGTCCAGAAACAAGAGTACTATTAACCTTTAAATTAGAAATCTCTGGTGCGTTATTATCAACCGAAGTTTTAACATTCAAAGGTGAACTACTTTCTACTAAATTATTTTTTTCATTAATACCTGAAATATTAACTCTATACAAAGTACCAGGAGAGAGATTCTCAATTCTTACTGAGTGAGAGTTATTTAAGACGTCATCAATAATACGAGAAACTCTTCCAGTTTGCATATTTTTATACTCAATAATAGATGATGTAGGATCATCAGTAGTCCACACAACCGTAAACATATCTTTTTTAACATCAATTATTGATCCTTGAATCTTTGAAGCAGCAGTTGTGAATGTAAGGTCTTCTGATTTACCTACAACCTGAGGTAAAGAGTATGCTTTTGCCATTACATGATATTTTGTATTAGGCTTCAATCCAATAAGTGACATTGTGTGAGAAACTCTCTTTTCTGACGTATCTGACATTTCTCCATCATATGGATTAGTTCTCGTCTGATCATAATTACTGTCAGTTGCATAACTAAGAACTGGATAAGATTTAATATTTGTACGGAATGTCACTACGACACTACTCTCAGTAATATCAGATACAACGGGTTTATCAATAAATGGAGGAATAAGTGAAGGTAAAATTGATTCGATTGTTGCTTCTATCTCTTCCTGAAATTGTTCAATATTTTCAATACTTTTTAAATCTGAAACATCTTCAGTAAAAAATTTAGTTTTAAAAATCTTGTCTTCCGCAAAAGTTGCATTACCTGACTTATCTACGACAGTAACTTTTATATGATAGTCTGTACCCAATCTTAATCCTCCTAACTTAATAGTATGTTTTTTACTCCAAACATTATTTGCCGAATTGTCACCATAGCCAGTATCTTTTCCGTATTCAACAAAGGACAAGGTATCTTCATCTGTATCAAAACTAACAAGAGCTTGAAACGGTGTAATATCAGAAATTTCTATATTTGATATCAAAGGAGCTGTCGTATCAGGGATAAACATTGAAACATTATCATTATCTGGATTATTTGTAGTATAGTCATTAACTATTACTCTTGTTCTTGTAACAGTAACTACAGGTATAGTAGAAAATGTCTCTTCTGAAGATTGAGCAAGATTGTTAGATGAATCTGAAGATTTTACAACAAAAAAATAAGGAATATTCTCAACTAAAGTATTATCAAACCCTTGATCATCTAAAGTAGAAGAACTTAACGTAACTACATGATAGATAGACAAAGTTGAATCTAATACTGTTGTATGGTCCAAAACACCTGCTTCAGTACCATATGAAATTTGAGAAGTTGCTGGTTCATCTGTTGTCCACACAATAGCCGCTGCATTTGTAGTTATTACTGGAACAGAAATTTCTGTAATAATTGGTGGAGAGCTATCAATAACATTAACTGTTCTTGTTTCTGTCGCAGTACTTCCATCTACATCAGTTGCTAGATATGTAATTGTATTACCAGTAGAAGCTGAAGCAGTACTAATAGTACCTATTACGGTGACATCCAAGCTATCACCCGAAATAGATGATACTGCTGTAGCTCCAGGATCTACAAAAACATCACCCTTATCAACAGTCATCGGATTGTCTCCTGATAAAGTAATAATAGGAGGATTTGATTCCAAAGAAGAAAATGCAACATTTATAGTATGAGCATCTACAACATTTGTAAATGTATATGTTTCCGCTACGATTAAAGAAACATCATCAACAATTAAAGAAGAAATTTGATAACCCTCATCTGGAGTAATTGTATAAATTTGATTGGTTGTTGATGGAACGGCTGTAACTCCAAGTGGAGAAATAGTTCCATTTGCACCAGCTGAAGCAGTAACATTATAAGTATCAGCATAAACAATATTAACAGTTCTAGTTGCAGTAGCGCTATTTTTTGCAACATCAACTACTCTATAAGTTATTGAATAAGAACTTATAGCAGAAGTATTAATCGATCCAGTTGTTGTAATTGAAGAAGTAATGTCTCCATCTATATTATCTGTTGCTGTTGCACCAGGATCTACATATGTTTCGCCTTTTACTACTGATATCGGATTATCACCCAATATTGTTATAACTGGTACTGTTGTATCTGGATTATCTGTAAAAGTAACAGCAATAGAGTGTGTAGCGATAACATTACTAAAAGTATAACTTAAAGCAGAAGCTATCTGCACTCCATCTATAGTAAGAGTATCAACACCATAACCCTCATCTGGAGTAATTGTATAAATTTGATTGGTTGTTGATGGAACGGCTGTAATTCCAAGTGGAGAAATAGTTCCATTTGCACCGGCTGAAGCAGTAATATTATAAGTATCCGAAAGAACTACATTTACTGTTCTTGTTTCAATAGAAGTATTACCTACTAAATCAGTTGAAGAGTATGTTACAACATAAGAATCAACAACAGAAGTAACAACTACTCCAGATGTTGTTACTTCTGTTGCTCCATCTACTTCGTCTAAAGCTGTTGCACCTAATTCAGAATATACATTATCTTTAATTACTGACATTGGATTATCACCCAAAATTGTTATGACTGGTGGAGTTGTATCATTTTCATTATTAGTAATTGTATATGTATGGGTTATGTTTGTACCCAATGTTGAATTACTTGGATTTGATAAAGTAATTATAATTGTCTCATTAGACTCAACCAAAGAATCATCTACAACAGTTACTGAAATATTTGCAGTTGTTTGACCTGCTGAAATTGTTACAGTACCACTGGTAGCTAGTGTATAGTCTGTGCCACCACTTGTTGCTGTTCCTCCAGAAACTGTATAATCAACAGCAATATCTTGATATGATGCAATAGAAAGAGAAACTGGAATAGTTACTGAAGTCACACTCTCTAGCCCACTTGAAGTAGTCGTGTCAAATGCAATAGTTGAAGCAGTATCATCATCTGTAATTGTATATGTATGAATTGTGTTTGTCCCCAATATTGAGTTATTTGGATTTGATAATGTAATCTCTATTGTCTCGCTAGATTCAAAAACAAGATCATCTACAACAGTTACTGAAATATTTGCAGTTGTTTGACCTGTTGAAATTGTTACAGTACCACTGGTAGCTAGTGTATAGTCTGTGCCACCACTTGTTGCTGTTCCTCCAGAAACTGTATAATCAACAGTAGTATCAGAACCAGAAACTGCTGAAAGAGTGATTGGAATATCTATTGAAGTTACACTTTCTAAGCCACTTGATGTAGTTGTATCAAATGCAATAGTTGGAGCATCATCATCATCTGTAATTGTATATGTATAAATCGTATTTGATCCTAATATTGAATTTATTGGATTAGATAAAGTAATTATAATGGTTTCATTATTTTCTTCTAAGGAATCATCAACGATAGTGACTGAAACACTTGCAGTTGTTTGCCCTGCTGTAATAGTTGCAGTACCTGAGGCAAGAGTATAATCTGAACCACCACCTGTTGCTGTACCTGAGATAGTATAATCTACAGTAGAATTAAACGGATATGCTCTAGCTAAAGTAATACCAAATGTAGCTGAAGCGACACTTTCAAGATCAGAAGAAGCTGTAGAATTAAACGCGATAGCAGGAACAGTCAAATCAAAAGTATTTAATATTCCATTTTCAGAATAATCATTTTGACTTGAAACAGGTCCTGATCCAGGATCTTGATTATCATGAACCAAAACTCTTATTCCAACATTAGAGTATGAACTTCCGACAAGAGCAGATTCATCATAAATAGTCCATCCTATCGATCCATCTTGTCCAGAAGATATTGTACTATTTGTAATAGTAGTAGGTGTCGTTGTATTTGCAATTACCCATACTGGAGTACCAGCAAAGAAAGTAAGATTCTGTCTTGTTGCACGAGGAGCTATTGGCCATGTACCACGAGTAAGACCAGTCAAAGTATTTCCAGTTTTTCCTGTGTAATATATTACTTCATTATTTACTTGAATATAACCAGATGATTGTAATTTTGATGCATCTGATACTGTAAGATTTCCTCCAGAATAAGCATTGGATGGTAAGGTAATTCCAATGTTGTAAAATATACGAGCATCATAAGAAGGATTAATTTTCTGAGATAAAGAAGCATCTGTTAATCTATAAGTAACAGTAACATCTTTATTAGTTTCTTGAGTAGGAACAACATTTTCTACTTTTGATGCAGTAGCCACACTTCCACCTCCACCTTCACCATAGTTTTGAACTCCATCTGGTTTTGCTGTAGTATATGCTCCTGCACGAACAGAAGTATTCTCATCAGTTCCTACTACTCCTAATCTATATCTATAAAATTTTGTTGAATCTAAATTTCTATGAACATAATAATTTGTAACAGGGTTAGACATACCATCTCCAACTGAAGCATATGATCCATAAGTCACGTTGTCTGTTGAAGTTGCATATTCTAAATTATAAGAAGCAAAACCTGTTGTATCATCTAATGCCTTCCAACCTATATACATATCGTAAGATGGAATAGTAATATTAGATGTATCTTGTACTAGAAATGAAGTTGCGAGAATTGGAGATAATGTAGAAGTTGAAACTTCATCAGTTGTATTTCCATAAGCATCTCTAAATTGATATTTTAATGTTTTTATTTCTACATCAGAATCAAAAGTCCATGGTATTGTCGTACTACTCGTAATACTTGTCCATCCTGTTGTCGTAACATCCGCCTCTGAAGCACCATCAGTAATCAAATATTCTATAGCAGAAATATCTGTAGGTATCGGAATAGTGATAATCGCACTATCTACTACACCAGCACTTCCTGCATCAAATGTAATAATTGCAGTAGGTTTTTTTGCGTCAAAAATAAATGCAGAAGAAACGAGTGAACCTATCATAGATCCAGTAGATCCATCATTGACTACAACTTTTATTGTTTCAGTTGCATTCTCGTATCCATCTGCGTCTGTTGCTGCTGTCCAAGATATTACTTTTCCTGTACCAATATTTGATAATCCAATACCCGTACCTGTTGCGGAAGAAGCATATAAATAAATTGAAGCTCCTGTAGTATGTGCAAATGCTATAGTACTCAATGCTCCTCTTGTAAGAGTTTGTAGATCATTTTCTGATTTACTTGCATAAGAAATCATTTCATCATCTATCAGAATAGTTCCAGAAGATGGTAAATGTGTCGCATCAGAAACTGTGAGTGTTGTTGCTCCACTTGTGATAGTTTCATTCAAAGTAGCGTCAACTAAATAATATAAATAGTTTGTAGTTTGAGAAGATTCAACATCCGTGACATCATAGCCGACAGTCACCACTCCACTTAATGCCATAGAAGCTGTGATGTTAGAAACTACTGGAGGAGAATTTACAAATTTAAATGAAAGAGCTTGAACAGGACTTTCTTCGTTAAGAGCGCTATCTATAGATTTAATATGAATTAAATAAATATGATTTATGACTAATGGTACTGTTGAAGAATCAAAACTCCAAGTGTTTGTGCCTGTAGTAGTGATATATGTTTCTGTAGCATCTGTAAAAGATGTCCCACTATACCATTTGTCTACAGAAACATCAGTATCTTTTATAGAAATTTGAACAGAATCAATTCCAGATCCACCTACATTGTCTGTTGCGGTTCCTAAAATCGATTGTACACTGTATGTTTCTTGGGGGCTTACAGATTGTCCAGGAGTTGTACACCCATTTCCTGCAACACTACAAATTGCTGTGATTGTAGAAGATAAAGGGACAGTATTGTCATAAGTTCTATTTAGTTGTGTTGCTACAGAATTAACATTTCCTAAAGCATCTGTTGCTACACCTCCTGCTATGTCTACTGACACTGTTCCATCTGCTGTAGGAGTGACTACAAAAGTATATGTTGTACCACTTCCTGCAAAAGTTCCTGCTGTACCATTTGTAATAGTTATATCTCCTATTACAAAATCTGAAACTGATTCATTAAATGTAGCTGTGACATCTATGTTTCCATTTGTTGGGTCTGATGTTTCTGAAGTCATAACAACTGTAGGACCAGAAGTATCAATATTAAATGTCGCATTAGTCGGAGCACTAGATGCATTTCCTGCTGTATCTGTAGTAGCAGAAAGAGAAACTGTAGCTACACCATCTACATATGTACTTCCATTGGCTGCTATTACTGAATAATCATAAGTATAGACTGTACCACTTCCTGTCATAGCTACATTTGTAATATCTGTAGTTCCAGGTTGGTTAATAGAAATGTTTGGTGTTGTGGAAGGTGCTTCACTGTATGTAGCTGTGACTGTCATTGCTCCTGCTCCTGCTGGGTCAGAGCTATAGGTTAGAGCTACTGTTGGACCAACAGAGTCTATTGTAAATGTCGCATTAGTCGGAGCACTAGATGCATTTCCTGCTGTATCTGTAGTAGCAGAAAGAGAAACTGTAGCTACACCATCTACATATGTACTTCCATTGGCTGCTATTACTGAATAATCATAAGTATAGACTGTACCACTTCCTGTCATAGCTACATTTGTAATATCTGTAGTTCCAGTTTGGTTAATAGAAATGTTTGGTGTTGTAGTTGGAGCTTCGTTGTATGTAGCTGTGATTGTCATTGGTGCTACACTAGTTGTAGAGTAATACGCTACACTATTTGGTGTAAAGTTAGATCCATCTGTTGGAAATGGATTATTTGTATTCCATCTTATTTCATCCATGCCTTGAGGATTTGCTGCATAACTATAATTCATCTTAACAGCACTTATTGTATTAGTATCTGTTCCAATTACATTAGTTGCAGTAGCTTTAAGTACACCCCCTACAAACAATCTCCATGTATCTCCACTACGTTGTATCGCTACATGTGTCCAGACTCCATTTGTAAAAGCAAGTGGTACATTCCAAGAAATACCTGGTAAATTTACGTTTAAGTCACGACCTACAGAAGTCTCAGATACTACCAAACTACCTATAGATCCAACTACTTCAAACATATTAAAATTGGCCCCGCTAGTATTATGTAAATGCCAAAAATCTAAAGACCACTGAGAATTCGCTCTCCAGTCAAAATCCTGTAAATTATTAGTTATATTTACATATCCGTAACTCCCATTAACAGCTTTACCTGAATATTTATATGAACCATATTTACCACCAGCTAATATCCCAGAATCATTAATATATGTTAATGTATGCCTACTCATTCTATCACCACTATTGTCTGCCTCAGCATTTAACCAAAGTTTAGTTGAATCAGAAATACCATTTGAATCAATTGTTATTGCTCCTGCTGGTGCTGGATTAGAGCTATATGTTAGGGCTACTGTTGGACCAAAATCTGCGGTTATAGATAATGTTCCTGCAATTGAATCAAGTTTACTAATAAATATGTCAGTACCACCTGCTGAAGTTAAATTATATACACCTGCTCCTGGATCAAAATCTACTGTGTCATTAAAATATCCTGTTGTATATATATTACCACTAGAATCAATTACAATAGAATTACTATAATCATTAGAAATACCACCTATGCCTTTTGCCCAAACAAAATTACCAGATGAATCAAGTTTACTAATAAATATGTCAGTACCACCTGCTGAAGTTAAATTATACACACTTGCCCCTGGGTCAAAATCTGCTGTGCCATTAAAAGATCCTGTTATATATATAACCACTAGAATCAACTACGATAGAATTACTAACATCATTAGAAATACCACCCATCTTTTTTACAAACCCAAAAACAGTAATTTCATACGTTGTTGATAAATTTCCATTTCCATCAATATCTGTAGCAACATCTGCTGGTACATCCACCACAACCACTCCATCCGTTGAAGGAGTAACTATAAAAGTATATGTAGTACCACTTCCTGAGAATGTACCTACTGTTCCATTTATTACTAAAATATCTCCTACTGCGAAATTTGACACTGATTCACTAAATGTAGCTGTAACATTTATGTTTTCATTCGTTGGATCTGAATTTGTCGAAGTTAATATCACGGTAGGATTATCAGTAGCATACACCTTATCAAAAGATACAGTAATAAAAGAAAAGATCAAAACAAAAACAACAATTGGCATCATTTTTATTTTTCTTATTTGTTTCAAAAAATAAATAGCATTTTGTATAACATAAAAACTTTTTTTTATTTTCTTATTCATTTTTTTTGTAATATTTTGCATTTTTGTATTCTCTTCTTTTCTATTTATTCGTAATCTATTTTTTAATTTTAATTTTATCCTACTAAAAAATCTTCTTCTGTTTAGAGAAATTTTATCTGGCAATTTTATTTGTTTAAAAAACAAGAGAGCTCGTAAGAGCACTTTTCTTCTAAATGAATTTATTAATTTATTTTTTATTTTTTTCAAAATATTTTTAGCTCCTTAATTACTTAAATTATATCATAAAAAAACACTGAATTTAAAAACAAAAACTGTTAATAACCCTTATTTCATAAAAAGAAAATTTAAATTTAATTTTTGTTTAAAATTTATAAAAATTATTTTAAAAAGAAGAATTTATGTATTAGAAAGTTCAAAAAATTTATAATCATAATTATAGAATAAATTAGAGTAGAAAGAAGAAATAACATTAAAGGATTGATAAATTCTTACCTTATTTATTAAAAATTTATGAAAAATTAACAATCTTAAAATATATAGTTTTATATGACTTTTATACGCTAGATATGATCAAACATTAATAAACGATAATAATTTGCATAGTAATGTTTAGTAATGTATACTATTGTTATGGATAAACAATATATAAATATAAAAGAAGCATCAGAGATACTCGGTGTATCAAAGCTCACTCTTCGCAACTGGGATAGAGATGGCAAACTATCTGCTCTGAGACACCCAATAAGTAACTATAGAGTCTACAAAGTTGAAGACTTGAAAGGGATACTCGATAAAATGGAATCAGGTGAAAAACCCACTATTTTGAGGAAAAGAGGATCTTCTTCCCCCTCTAGAAAGAAAGATATAGAAAAGACAAAAACTTATAATCTAAAAGATTTACTTTCTAGGGAATAAAAAAACAATATACTTTTTTTACTAATAATATTTCTCAATATTTTTCTTATGCTCTTCATAGGTTACAGAACAATGAATCTTTCTATTCTTATCATGAAGATAATACATACATTTTGTTTTCTGTGGATTGTATGCAGCAGTGATAGCACTAAGACCAGGGTTTGCTATCGGAGCAGGAGGAAGTCCTTCGTGTAAATATGTATTGTAGGAAGATTCTATTTTTTTATCTTGAGAGTTAACTTTCCTCCACCAACCTTCTTCCTCGCTACCTTTAGCATACTGCAGGGTAGCATCTATCTGTAATCTCATTCCATCAAAAATACGATTCCAAATAATTCCAGATATTAGATTCATATCACTTTTTCCTGCTGCTTCTCGTTGAATGATAGACGCTATCTTTAAAGCAGTATCCTCATTCATTATTTCTTTTGATTTTGTTTTTTTAATTTGGTCTGTTTGTTTTGAAAATTCATCAAACATAGTAGCACCGACCTCTTGTGGATTTTCATTCCTATTAAATAAATAAGTTTTAGGAAAATATTGTCCTTCTAGATCTTTGGTATTTAAAGCGAGATGTATATTTATAAAATCATTTTTTTCTTTTTCATCCCAACCAAGTTTCTTCACCATTATCTCTGCTATCTCTTCTTTACGCAAACCTTCTTGTACTCTGACTATACTTACATTTGGATTTGCTAAATCTAAATAAAAAGAAAGCTTCGCCAGAAGAGAAGGATCTAATTGATAGGAGTAAATTATCCCCGACAAAACACCAATTAATAAAACAAGTATCCCAATATAATATTTTAATTTCATATATTTATTATAACAATATAACAAAATTAAAAAAGCCTTTGGTATAAACCGCCGGCTTTTTAACTTAAAGTTTTGTCCCACATTTTGGACAAAACTGCAATTTGGGATCAATATTATTATTGCAATTTTTACAAACTAATTTTGTACCTGGAAAAATTTTTAATAAAAATTTTTCCAAATTAGTTAATTCTCTTCCTTCTATTACGGTAGAAGAAAGAACAAAATTCCTATTATTCTTCATAAGAACCTCTTCTTTAATTTACCCTTAATAATACATATTTATAACAAAAAGTCAAGTTATAATAAATTATATAAACCAAAAACCCACCTTACGGTGGGTTTTTAGCGGCACTTATGTTATTTACGATAAATGTGAATTTGACCTCACACTCACAAAGTAAATATAGCATATATTAAACAAAAAAGCAAGTTTTTTAGGAGCATCTTGCATTTACTTTTATATAAGTTTGTTTTATAATTAAAATAGTCTTGCGTTAGATAGTTTAAGCTATAATTTTATTATAGTTAGGAAAGTCCGAACACAATGATCCCCTTTTGGGGTGGGAATAATAGTGGGTAACGCCCACATATAGCAATATATAGGTGCGAACAGAGACGTTCTATAGCGAAAGCTCTAGAATGCCATACAGGCAACTGTGTGGTAAGCTCTACAGTGATGTAGAAGATGAAACGGCTAAATCCTTATTTTTGTGCAAGATCGTACTCTAGTTTCGGCTAGAGAGAATCGCTCGAGTCTATCAGTAATGATAGACCTAGATAAATAGCTATCACCCAAACTTTAGTTTGAGAACAGAATTCGGCTTATAGACACAAGACTACAATATGAAAAATCCTCTCTTACGAGAGGATTTTTCTATTTAATTATTTTTATTTATCTAAAGGATCCTCCATTTTTTCTTTTTGAGCCTCCTCAGCTAACACATCATCAACAGAACAAACACCAGAGACACAAGCAAATTCTTTTGCACCGACAGTATTGTCTTCCTGTTCGTAATAAATAAGTTTAGAAAAATCAATATGTTTTATTTCTTTGATTCTTCTATTGTATTCTTCCTTTGAAATTTCTTCATAGGGTGCGAGTTGATATACGTGTTCTGAACGAGGCAAAAAAGAAAGTCCACCAACAATATCCCAATTTTCATACACAAAGTTTGCAACTTTTATCCATTCATCTTCTCCTACATATATAGTGACAGAAGGATTGTGTTCAATATAATTGACTTTTAATCTTTTCCATTCATTAAGCAAATCAATTGCAGAGACTTTGTCACGGGTTATTGCTCCCTCTGGTGCTTTTATCGGGAATTCAACTACAGCAACTGTAGAATTAGAAGTGGAATATCCAACTTCAGCTTTAAATGGAACTCCTTGATCTTTAATTAACTGGAAGAGTGGATCATTTGTAGAAATACGAACACGTCTAATATAATATTCTGCATACCATGGATGCATACCTGAACCAACATAAAGAAGCTGTCCAGAATTGCCGTGAGGTTTAATAGTCGTTATACAAGTAGAATATTTAATACCAAACTTTTTAGCATATTCTCTGTTTGTTTTTATAGATTCTTCTCGAAGTTTTGACAAAACATCATCTGATCTAATTATTTGATTGTCATAATATCCTGTAATAGAGACACCAAGCAATGCTTCATCATCACAGTTATTTTTCCATTCTTTTGATAAATATCCAAAATGAGTTAACGTCGCCTGGTAAGTACCTAATATTGTAGAAAGTCTTACTTTTCTTTTTAAATCTTCAATACTATCTTTGGGGCGAACAACGATAGAAGTAAGATTACAAAATTGTTTAGAGCGAAGAGTTATCTCTCCACAAGGATTTGATCCTGGTAAACCTACAATTACATTTTGATCATCGATGATTCCAGCTTCTTTCCAATTTTCAATTCTACGTTTTGGAAGCTGTGTCATCAGACCTCCTCTATTAAATATACCTCTTTCCCCTGTTCCTGATTTTATCAATTCCAGCCATTCATTTAAAAATTCTGAAGCTGATGGTTTTTGATTATAAACAGCTGAGTTGTTTGCCATTGAACGCTGTCCATTATCTATCCAAAATTGCCCCTGTTTTGATTTACGCATTGATTCATCATCAATATCAGAAAGAGATATCAAAGCACTACGACGAACTCCACCAGCTACGACAATAAGACCAATCTGACAAATAATATCGTGAAGATCTAAATTAGTAAGACGTTTTGCTTGCCTTGCTAAAATCTTCTTTTTTGTAAAATTCATTAAATCAATCAAAGGCTGAGGACCAGAAGCACGCCCACCAGCGATCTTCAAGCGCGCACCAGATGGACGAACCTTGCTATAATCAAAATCAATATCATATCCATCAGCCCAAGTTTTACAACCTAAGACATAAGCATCTGCCCAGCCTTCTTTGCTATCTTCTACAAAATGAGTAGCAAGCTTTTTCCCTGTTTGTCTTCTAATCTGGGGAAATTTCTGTACAGTTTCTGATTCAATAGAAAAACCTAAACCAGCACCACACATCAATATGTACATCGTCTCACCTAAATCTTGCCAAGCAGAAGGAGCAATATAAGAACAGTTGTAAGCCCATACATTTGTTTTTTTACATGCTTCTCCAGCAGACCAAAGCAATCTCATTGATGGACAAATCTCTTGGTTTAGAATCCCCTCTCTTACATCAGAATAATCTCTTGAGGATAATTTATTACCAAGATTTTCTTTCATATAAATCATAAAACGATCTATCGTTTCTACCCATGTTTCTCGTCTACCTAAACCATCTTGCCATTTTGAATAAGTTCTGTAAAAAATAAATTCTTCATAAGAACTGACAAAATAAGAACTTGATTCATCAAAAACTTTCTTATTTTCAGGAGGAACGGTACCTACTTCACGTCTCAATTCTGCTCTTTTTGACCTATATAAAATATAGGATTTTGCAGTAGAATGATAGCCTAAATCCATAAGTTCAGCTTCTACAAGGTCCTGTATTATCTCAACTGTTGGAATAAATTTCTTTTCTTTACTTTTTATTTTTAGATTAACTAATTTGTGGAAGACCTTGGTCGCTACATCTTTTGCTTCTTTTTTTTCTCCTTCATTGGTTATTAAAAATGCCTTATAGACTGCATCTGCAATTTTATTTATATTAAAAGGAATTATTTCTCCTTCACGATTTCTAATATTTTTAATCTTAATTAATTCCTCTTTTCCTAAAATAAAATCTTTTTCCATGGAGCAATTATACTTCCAAAAAATAATTTATGCTAGCAAAAATTGGCAAAAATTAGTAAAAAAACTACAAATAAAACAATTTAAAAAGGCTGTAAATAGCTGTTTTTTTAGAGGCTGAAATAGCAAGCCCTAAGAGGACAAAAATTCTACCATGTCTCCTTCTTTTAAATTATTTTTTTCAGAAAATGAAGAAAACACCTCTAAAACATACTTCGAGTCATTGCTTGGTGCAAAACTTTCTGGATATGACTCTGGCTTCGCGTCTTTTTTAATATAAACTACTTTAAAATCATCAGAAATCCATATAATATCTATAGGAAAATTCATATCTTTCATCCAAAAAGCATATTTATCTGCATGATCAAAAACAAAAAGCATAGATTCATCCTCTTTTAATTCTTTCCTGCCCGAAAGACCTCTCTCTTGAGCTTCAGGAGTTAAAGCTAACTCAACTTTTAAAGTTTTCTCTGCTATCCTTATATAATTTAAATTTTTAATTTCAATTGTTTTTGTAAAATTGTTATTTTCTGTAACTAAAAAAAACCCTATTATAAAAATAATAACAACTAAAAGAACAGAGAGATTATTTTTACTAAACATTTTTTATAAATTCGCCTACCTACTCATAAGCAGGTAATTGTTAATTCGTAATTGAATCTACTTAGGATCTCCATTCCAGCCAAAAAGCTTACCAACACTTTCTGCTGTCTCATGTTTACGAACAATCTTCACTTCTCCATCCTTCGCAATTATTTTTGCAGGAAGAGAAAGTAGACAATGATGTGATGCAAGAGAATCTTGATAAGCACCCGTATCTAAAATAGCAATATATTGATCTTCTCCATTTATTTTTGGTAAAAGAATATAATCCCCACCAGCTGTATATTTATCATCAGAATCACAAGAACTTCCAGCGAGCCAAACACGCTTAAGTGGACTCGCCATATTATTTACAGGTATTGTATGCCATTTTTGATGCACTGCCCAAGTATCTTTTAAATCATTCATAAAACTACCATCAATAACATACCAAGCTTTTGCATTAGCTTTATCAATATATTTTTTAGAGATTACTTTATAGATAGTTATTTGAGCTGGATCAACAATATACCAACCCCATTCTATTGCTAAATTTGGGTGTCTTATGCCAGCCTTGTCTGATAAATTTTTTAATAATTTTATTATTTTACTTGAAACAACTTTCGCAGTATAAAATTTCTTTTTTTCATGGGAAATACCAAATCCACCACCAATATCTAATGTATCAAGTGAGGGATATAATTTTTGTAATTGAGTATAAATACCAAAAGCATATTTTACTCCTTCTAAAATACTTTTTTGTGTTTTTATTTGTGAACCTAAATGATAATGAAGGATTTTTAAATTCTTCATTTTAGGTAAACTCCAGATATCTTTTTCTGAAAGTCCAAAACGGTCAAATTTCTTATCCCAACGTGTGTCAGATTTTATAGATAAATCTACACGCACACCTATGTCACCCTTATATTTTGAAATTCTTTCAACCTCTTCTGGCCCTTCTATTATAGGTATGATGGTCATACCTTTAGCACGTAATTCTTCAATCAAATCTAGATATTGATCAGTCTTTGGACCATTGCAAAGTACACGAATTTTAGGATTAAATTTCTCTCCTTCCCAAAGTTTTTTGACAAGCCAAAGTTCATTTGCTGATGTTACTTCTAAATTTGCACCTTCTGAAATTAAAGGTAATACAAATTCTTTATTCTGATTTACTTTCATTGGGTAATGATAAAAAAACTTACCTTTATATCCTAAAATCTTTATATATGCTTGAAAATAACCTATTAAATCTTTAAGTCTATCTTCTAGTACAGAAGGTAGAATTATTTGAAGAGGTGTTCCATACTTGCGAGCAAGATCATGTAAGTTGTATATGTGATGACCTTCGGTCGCAATAAGTTCATTGTCTTTACTCACACCCAAAAATTGAGTATTAAATTCCTCTGCTCCTAGCTTCCAAAATTTCTTCCAATTTTTTCCTTTTTTTATTTGTTTTTTTATTTTTTTCTTGACCATTTAATTAAGCTATAGTATAACAATTTTTTAAAAAATGTAAATAGCTAACCCTTTAACTTTAAATAATTTTCTAAAAATTCTTTTTTAAACTCAAAAAATTTATCATCTAATATAGATTGGCGAATATCATTTACTAGGTGGGTTATAAAATATAAATTATGAATAGAGGCAAGAGTACCTGCTAACATTTCTTTTCCATGAAAAAGATGTGCTATGTATGCTCGTGTATAATTCTTGCAAGAATAACATCCACAACCTTCATCTATAGGGCCAAAATCATTTCTATATTTTGTATTAGTAATACTTATTTTTCCAAATTTTGTATAAATAGTCCCATTCCTTCCTAGACGTGTTGGTAATACACAATCAAAAAGATCAACTCCATTTTCTATTCCCATAAAGAAATCCTCTGGCTCCCCTATTCCAAGTAAATGACGAGGCTTTTCTTCAGGAAGTATTTCATTCACCCATTTCACAGCAGAAGACATATCTTCTTTTGCAAAAGATCCACCGATACCAAAACCATCAAAGTATTTTCCGTTTACATTTATTTCTGCAATAATCTTTGCAGATTGTTTTCGTAAAGATTCTTCGCGTCCACCTTGTACGATGCCGAAAAGCGCAGGAGAAAATTCTCTTTTTTGTAATGTCTCGTAGGCTGACGAGCCGAGAGGCAGCGCTGAGCGAGCACGCTCAGACAGCGACCCCAAAGAAGAGAAATTTTCTCCTGCGCTAGAAAGCAGCAACTTCGCATTTTTTAATTTTTGATGTTCAACTAAACACCTTTCCGCCCAACGATGAGTACGCTCAAGTGCCTCTTCTTGATATTTAATATCTTCAGTCGGGCTTGTACATTCATCAAAAGCAAAAATAATATCAGCACCTAGATTGTGTTGTATTTGTATAGATTTTTCAGGTGTAATGTAATGTATGCTTCCATCTAAATGAGATTTGAAAGAAACACCATCATGTCCTATTTTAGCTAAACGAGGTGCATCACTATCATCAAAACGTTCAGGAATCAATAAAGATGGATCAACTATTTTTGTAATTTTAGAGATATCTTTTCCATAAGCAGCACCTAAAGAAAAAACCTGGAAACCACCAGAGTCAGTCATTGTCGGGCCACTCCAATTCATAAATTTACCAATACCTCCAGCATCTCGAACTATCTCATCTCCAGGTTGTAAATATAAATGATAAGTATTGCCTAGAACAACTTGTGTACCAGCATCACGCACTTGTTCAGGATTTAAAGATTTTACAGTTGCCTTTGTGCCCACAGCGACAAAAGCCGGAGTCAATATATCCCCATGAGGCGTCGTGAGTACACCAACTCGCCCTAAACTATTTTTTAATTTTTTCTCAATTTTAAAATCCATAATCAAAAATTCCTTAACCTATCATATATGTTAGTCTAAGCTTTTTAATAAACTTCCCGCTGATAACATTTCTCGCAATATACAATCTCCAGTCTATCGGGAGCATAAGAAGTTTTGAATTCATTCTGACAGCCTTCCTTCATACATTTTCGATGCCAAAGTTTATTTGGTCCACGATTCTCAAAACGTTTTACATGTCTGCACTCTGGACAAATTCTAGGAATTGGTATTTCTAACTTTTTATAAAAAGAAAGTTCGTCAATAATAATACGGTAATTTTTTCTACATTCTAAACAAATAAAAACTTCTTTAACAACATCAAAATCTTTTGGTAAGTTATTTATTGAATCCGGAAAACTTTTCCAATCAATTGTTTCTTTGCCATAAGTTCCCCGTTCTGTATCTTCCCACTTAAAACCTAGAGCAATTGCTTCTTCTTTTTTTAGGGGGAACTGTTCATAAGCTGCTGTCTCATTATAACCAAAAGAACTTATACTTGATGGGAAAAAATTTCCCCACTCTTCTTTTTCTTTCATTTTAGAAATTATTTTAATTTTTAGTTTTTCATATTCTTCTTTTGTATATTGTTTATTTAAAATACAGTAATCTTTTTTGCGAAGACCAACACAACCTAAAATATTATTACAGTTGAAACAATAAGTTGAATAGTATGAAAAAGTAGATGACCAACAAAGATTCGAGGATATTTGGTGAGAAGTTTCTATACCAGAATTAATTGAATTATAAATAAGTTCTGCGTTTCTTCCAGCTGTATCAACATCAAAACATTCTTTAGCATCACGCCATGTATGTACCCCATGTTTACAATCTTCAGAATCATAACAGTGAAAACAATTCTTACAATTTCTAGAACTTTTTATATAATTCCCTGTCGAATTAACACCTTGTATAATTTCAGCATATTTCCTTGGGTTTTTTGAGATAAATTCTTTAAACTCTTCTTGAGCTTTTTTTATACCACTCTCGGTATCAAGCTTCCGTTCTTTTATAAATTTTTTATATTCATCTTTTGTGTGTGAAACATTAAAAATATTATATTTTTGTCCTCGTAAATTTACACAACCAAAACAATTCGAGCAATTTCTACAATCTAGAAGAAAAACACTGTCTAAGCAGGAATGACACCCTTTGGAAAATTTCAAATTATTACAATCATAACAATCATCAACTTCATAAGAGAGCTCAACTTTATTTGTGAAAGAACAATCAACTAAATCTTTTGATACTTGGATCCAGTAACAATTTAAGCAATTTTCATTATTAGAAGATTCAACTAACATATAACAATTTTTGTTATCAGCTGAAATATTTGTATATTGTGACCCAGGACTTCTTACATAAATAAGAGAAATTTTTGGGACAGTTTTTAATAAATTATTATATTGATCAAGAAATGGCTTACCCGAATCATATATCAGCCCATAATCCAGCGCATTCCAATCATCTGAAAACCAACAATCGTAACACCAAACAGTATAAGGTTTATTTGGACTATACATTGAAATTTTATCTTTTCTACACTTGTCACATGGACGTTTATAAAAACATCTTTCATTACGAAAAGAAAGTCTCAATTGAGCCCTGCATGTTGGACAAATAGAAGGAACAAGCACATCAATTTTCTCATAAAATTTAAAATCTTCCGGCTCGACAGTAAATTTAAGCTTACAATTTTGACATATTACATTTTGTAGACCATATTCCATATTCTTGATTAAACCTTATTTTATAAACTTTTTATACTTGTTAATAACTATTGACTTTTGTAATACATTTTGTAATACTATAAATAGGTGTTTGGAGGGTTCGCCCTCTCACGGCATTAAGCTGTAACCAAGCACCTAACAAAGAACCCGCCCTAAAAGCGGATTTTTTGTTTTAATCTTCTTCTGGTATACCATCATGCAATATTCTTTCTTTCGTTTCTTCATTCATTCCCCAAAAAGGAATTATGCTCCAAAAGAACTTTTCTCCCTTATTAATTTGTTTTACAACAATACGAATTCTATTTCTTTTTACAACAGCAATAAATTCATAATAATTCACGGGTTTTAAAATAGAATCCGTTCTATTATGAACACGAATCCTTTCAAATTTTTTTGTTTCAAATATTCCCTGTAAGGTATAAGACATTTTTAATATTTCTGGTATTAAATGCAATAATTTAAAACGCATATACTGATCTTGTTCTAATCTGGCTTTATTCCTAGATTTAAATTTTAGATGTTCAAAGCCCTGTGCTTCAAAAGAAATTTTTTCCTTAAAATAAGGACAATAAACTTTATCAAGTGACTTATAAAACATTTCACCTTTTTCTTTTACATCTTTAAATTGTTTATCTGTAAATTGAATCATAAATAATTATTTCTCAACTTGCACAAACTTCAATTCTTGAATATTTACTGGACTAACAAGTAAAACTTTCTGGAAAGAATCACGTGGATCTGAGACAATAGTCTGAACTATTCCAATAACATAGGAATCTATGCCAGGTAAAACAACTTCTGTCCCTTTTTCTAAAACAAAATCTCTGGGTAATATCATTTCGAAATTTCCATTACCACGACCAATCAACTGCATGAGTACATCATTACCAACAATAACAACTTCTACTTTTTCTCCAGGATTAGAAAATAAATTAATTTTCGAATAATTAGAATATACTTCTGCAACATGTCCTAATGGGATATTTCCAAATGCAAAAACTCTTTGCCCAGAAACCACCCCATCTTTTGCGCCTATATCTATTATAATAGTACTATATATAGATTGATTTTGTTTTGATAAAATAGTGGCTAAAATCATATCACTATCTTTATGTTTGCGTCCTAGGATTTCTTTAATTTTATAATTTTCTTCTAGAATAGAATTATAATTAGAAATTCTTGCTTCTTGTTCATCTAATTTAAATTTTAAATTTTCATTTTCTAATAAAAGAGATTTTTTAAAATAAAAATAAGAACCAGTTCCAGATATTATCTGACCAATATTATTTCCTAAAACCAAAACAGGACGAAAAACAAAATAAGAAAAACTAGAAAGTCTATTAAAAACAGGACTTCTAAAATAAGCCAAAACACATAAAACTAAAAAAGAAATTATATATTTGATTAACTTATTTCTTTTTGTTTTTTTATCTAGGAGGTAACTCATCTTGATTGCCAATTAAAACTTCTTTAAAAAACTCTACGTCATCTAAAATGACACCAGTACCACGCGCAACAGCAGAAAGTGGATCATCTACAACATATACAGGTATTTTAAGAACATTTTGCAATAATTCTGCAAGACCTGGTAATAGTGCACCACCACCAGAAAGAGTAATACCTTTGTGCATTACATCAGACAAAATTTCAGGAGGTGTCGTTTCAAGCACATCTTTTACACCTTCTATGAGTTCTTTAATGGATTGAGAAAATGCTTCACGAATATCAGAATCAGTAACAACCACTTCACGAGGTAATCCTGTTAATAAATCACGTCCACGTACTTCTGTCTCCATATATTCTCCTGGAAGCACAGAACCGACGACTATTTTAACCATTTCAGCAGTGGTCTCTCCTATTAAGATCTTAAACTCATCACGCATATACGTGATAATATCATTATTAAATTTATCTCCTGCAATTTTTAAATTTTTTGATTTAACAATTCCACCCAAAGAAATAACAGCAATATCTGTCGTACCACCACCAATATCTATTATCATAGATCCAACAGGATCTTTTATTGGAAGTCTTATACCAATAGCAGCGGCCATTGGTTCTTCTACTAAAAATACTTCTCTTGCTCCAGCTGAACGAGCAGCATCATAAACAGCACGTGTCTCAACATTTGTTGTACCAGAAGGTACACCGACAATAACTCTTGGTTTAATAAATTTCTTAGAAATTTTATCCGCCTTATTTATTAAATAAGAAAGCATTTCTTCTGTAACTTCAAAATCTGAGATAACACCATCCACAAGAGGGCGAACTGCTCTAATATGTCCAGGTGTACGTCCTAACATATCTTTTGCTTTCTCTCCAACAGCAAGTATCTGGTTTGTTTTTACATTTACAGCAACCACAGAAGGTTCATTGATTACGATACCATGACCTTTTAAATAAACTAAGGTATTTGATGTACCCAGATCTATTCCTATGTCATTCGATATTAATTTATAAATTTTATCAAACATAATATAAAACAGCTTACAGATTTTAAATATTAACTTACAGTTTTTAAAATATTAATCAATTCATCAAGAGAAACAATCTTACCTTTTTCTTCATTTCTTTTTTTTATTTCTATTCCTTTTTCTTTCATACTTCTAGAAGAAATAACTAGACGAAAAGGAATACCTAGTAAGTCTGCATCTGCAAATTTTTCACCAGGAGATAAATCATTCCTATCATCAAAAAGTACTTCTATGTTTTCCTTTATTAAAGCATCATATACAAAATTCGCTTCTTTTTTAACATCTTCATTATCACTCAAAGAAAGAAGATGTACTTTAAATGGAGCGATAGATTCAGGCCAAATTATACCCTTGTCGTCAGAAAGAGCCTCAACAACAGTGCCCATAAGACGCCCAGGACCAATACCATAAGAACCCATAAAGACAGGCCTAGATTCTCCTGTTTCTGTCTGATATTTTAAATCAAGAACATCTGAAAAACGAGTCCCTAAGGTAAATATATTACCCACTTCTACAGCTTTTGTTTCTTTAAAATTATCGCCAAGACCTAAATCTTTTTTAATTTCATCTGTAAAAACTTCTTTATTAATAGCAATATTATTTTCTTCATTAATATAAATAGTATCTTCCCCCGTAGAAGAAATCGTTTGAAATTCATGAGAGAATTTTGAGAAAGAACCACCTGAAGCAAAAGTCAAATAAGTCAAATGTCCTATACCTACTCTTTTAAAAATATTCTTATACGCTATTTTTGCTTTTTCATAAAATTCATTATGTTCATGTTCGTCTCTAGAGAAAGAATAAAGATCTTTCATTACAAATTCTCGAGTACGCATTATTCCACTTTTTGCACGAGTCTCATTACGAAATTTTGTTTGGAATTGATACACAAAACATGGCAAATCACGATATGAACTAATATAATTTTTCATAATGTTGGTTAGGGGTTCTTCATGTGTAAAACCCAAACCAAGCTCAGTATCATTTTTTAATTTTGTCTTAAACCATATATCTACTTTTTCATCATCAAAACGATCTGTTTTTTTCCAAAGTTCTGGATTCTGAAGTGCGGTCATTACAATTTCTTGTCCACCAATGGCATTCACCTCTTCACGAATAATATTTTCTATGTTTTTTAGAACACGTAAACCAAGAGGTAAATATGAGTATACTCCTGCCATTTCTTTATTGATAAAACCACCTCGAATAAGAAGCTCTGCATTTTTTGACACTTCATCTGTTGGTGCCTCTTTTTTTGTTTTAGTAAAAAGCTTAGATTGTCTCATTCATTCATATTACCTTAAAACTTCTTGCTTTGCAAAAAGTTTAGACGATTTAATTTCTATTAAATTTAGCCTAAAAAGAGTCTTTTTTACAAAATTCTATATCATTTGCAAAATTGTCTTTCTTCTGCTAGAATAGCTCTTATGCAAACTACGAATTTGAAGTCACAAGAAAAAGAAAATAATATTAAAGATACTTCTGTAAATATTGAAAAAATGTTTGAAGTAGGTGCCCATTATGGATACGGAAAGTCAAGAAGACATCCTTCTGTCTCTTCATATATATATGCCACCAAAAACAGCAGTGATATTATAGACCTTGAAAAAACAAGCACAATGCTTAAAGATGCTTTAGAATTTGTTAAGAATTTAGGTGCTCAGGGCAAAACTATTCTTTTTGTTGGTTCAAAGCCTGAAGCTAGAGATATAATCAAAAATTCAGCATTAAGTTTAGATATGCCTTATGTTGATATACGTTGGATCGGGGGAACGTTAAGTAATTTTACAGAAATCAAAAAAAGAATTGCTGAACTTGAAAAATATAATAAAGAAAATACAGAAGGTGGACTTGAAAAATATACTAAAAAAGAAAGAGTAGTCATGGCAAAAAAAATGGAAAAACTTACAAAATTTTATGGAGGGTTAATTGGTCTTAAAAAAACACCAGATGCTTTATTTATTATTGATTCAAAAGCAGAACATATAGCTGCAACAGAAGCAAGAAAATCAAACGTCCCTGTTGTTGCATTAGCAAATTCTGATTCAAATATAAAAGGTATAGACTACCCTATCGTTGCCAATGATTCTGGAATACCATCAATAAAACTTTTTACCACTTATATCATTAATGCTTACAATGAAGGTTCAAAATCTTTAGCTGTAAAAGAAAAATAAATAATATGTCTATAGATGTAACACTCTCTTTAATAAAAGAACTTAGAGATACGACAGGTATCTCTGTTATGCAATGTAAAAATGCACTAGAAGAAGCCGAAGGAGACATGGAAAAAGCTCTCGCAATCTTAAAAAAAACAAGTTCTGATATTGCTTTAAAAAAAGCAGGAAGAGATGCAAAAGACGGAAGAGTTTATATTAAATCAGAAAATAAAAAATCTATATTAATTGCTCTTCATTGTGAAACTGATTTTGTATCTAAAAATGAAGATTTTATAAATCTACTTTCAAACTTAGCAAATAAAGTGTCCAATGAAGGTATTGAAAAAACAAAAGAAGAAGCCACAGAGATGATTAATCCTGTAATACAAAAAACAGGAGAAAAGATAGAGCTTGGTGATATATATGAGATAAAAGGAGAAATACTAGGAAATTATGTACACAATCATAAGGTTGCTGTTGTGGTATCATTAGAAAATGGAAATGAAGAATTAGCTCGTGATATTGCTATGCACATAACAGCAATGAAACCAGAATATATATCAAAAGATGAAATAACGGAAGATGTCAAAAAAACAATTACAGAAATTTTTGAAAAAGAAGTTTCTGAAATAAACAAACCAGAAGACATCAAAAAGAAAATGTTAGAAGGGAAAATAAATACTTACTTTAAAGAAAAAACATTACTCAGCCAGACATTTATAAAGAATGGAGATGAGACAATAGAACAACTTTTAGATAAAAACAAGGCAAAAATAATAGAAGTCAAACGTTATTCAATTTAAGTATATATTATGTATTTACCTTTTACTTTTTTATTTCTTTCACTTATTGGTATTATCTTAATGATAGCGCGTGAATTGGTATTAGTTAGAAATGGTCAAGTAAGTGCGGTAGAACATTCTCACCCTTTTGTTCCAGACCTGCAAAGAATAAAAAACTTAACATTTAAAAAAAGTAAGGAAATTGGCTATATTATTCTTTTTATAACACTTAGATTTTTCATCAAATCTTCAAATTTTATAAAAACAAAAAGTATAATATATATAAAAAAAATAAAAGATAAAATTAGTAAAAAAAATAGTATATCCAACAATGAAACAATACAAAAAAAAGAAGTAGCAAAATATCTAGAGATAATTTCAGAATACAGACAAAAGATAAAAAAAATTAAACATATAATAAAAGAAGAAGAAGGAATAGAATAATATATCAAAATAGAAAATAAGCCGCTTTAGCTCAGTTGGTAGAGCAACACTTTTGTAAAGTGAAGGTCCTCAGTTCGAATCTGAGAAGCGGCTCAAGTAAAACTCTTAAAAACTAAAAGCAGCTAGTTTATATTTTCTAGTTTTTTATAGGAATTGTTTCTTCTAGTTTTATGTCTTGAAGCTTAAAAGATTCTTTCACACGAGATTCTAGCTCTTCTATGCTATGAAAACCAGTTAATACGTCTCCATCAATAACAAGAGCAGGTAGTTTTGTATCTTCTATTTTATAAATTTGAAGCATAGATTTTACAGCCGAAAGATCAATACTATAATCAAAAGAATAAACACGAAGTTCTGGATATTTATCTCTTAGGTTGGAAAGTACCACACCCTCTCTTTCACACTCACTACAGTTTTCTGCTGTTGTGTAAAAATAGAGAATAAAAGCAGCTTTTGTTTTACATCTCTCGGAAATCTTTTTTGTTAAAAGATAATCTTTGATTTGTAAAAGTGAGTAATATTTTTTTAGATATGAAACTGTATCAGTCGTACCTAAATTATCTTGCCCCCATTCTAATTTGCGACCTAGCTCGCCAAGTTCACCTGAAATAATAGAATCAGAAATATTTTTGCAAGAAAGTTCTGAAAGTAATGAAAATTGAGTCTCAGAAGAAAGAATATCAATAGATATTTTATCTTGAATTAATTTCAATTGATCAATCTTTTTATTTCCGAAATAATTACTAATATAACTAGCACTTAAAAAAATACCCAAAGTAAATAAAAAGACTATTAAATATTTTTTCCAATCTATGTGATGATTTTGTTCCATATTTTTTAATTCATAATTTATAATTAAACTACCTCCAGGCTGGTTTTCTGGATAGAATCGTATTAAAAATTGCCTTTAAAAGCCAAAATGGGCCAACTATACTGAAAATTAAAATATAAAGAATCATATTAAAAGAAAGATTCCATTTTCCTTCGGACATTTTTTTACCTATCATTATAGAGAAAATAATTAATAAAAATAATAGAATACCAATAAAAGATAAAGATTGAGTGTTTATAAAAAATGGATCAAAATGACTTATATTGTAATTAAAATTAAAACCAACATCTTTAAATTCTAAAACTTTCAAAAATAAAAATTTACCAAAACTATAGACTGTTTTTCCAAAAATAAAAGTAACTGCAACTACAGACATAATATTAAAAGGCAATGAAAAAAGTGAAAAATTGCCATATTTTTTTTTAAAAATCATACTACGATAATCGATCGTATTATTTATAAATCCATAAATCCAACGTAATCTTTGTTTATAAAGTTTTTTTATGGTTCCCGGAGTATTGGTATAAACATAAGCATCATTACATTGTTTTATTTTATAGTTATTCTTTTGCATACGATATGCAATTTCCATGTCTTCTGTATTATGTGCATGACGATATGGTCCTAAATCATCAAACACCTTCCTATTAAAAATAGTAAGAGGTCCTGGAGTAACATGAATAGCCCCTAAAAAACTAAGCATTTTTTTAACATAAATAGACATATCATATTCAGCTTTTTGTGCATGTTGAATAATGTTTTTAGAATTAATTACTAAAATAGATGGAGAAACAGCCATGACGCTAGAATCTTTTTCAAAATAACTCATTATACGCACGAGAGATTCAGGATCAGCAATAGAATCAGCATCTAAACAACCCACATAATCAGTCTCTAGGTTCTCAAGGCCTACATTAAGTGCAGTATGTTTACCACCATTATCTTTATGAAAAATTTTTATATTTGAAAATTTAGAAAATTTTTGCATAAAATCCCAAGTTTTATCAGTAGAACCATCATCTATTAGAAATATCTGAATTTTGTTTTTAGGATAATTTAAATTTAACAATGACCGTACTGTCTTATAAATTGTATTCTCTTCATTCCATGCAGGAACCATAATAGTTACCTTAGGATATTTATAAAGTTTAGTGGAACCATTTCTGTTGGTTATTTCTTTTTTATTGTCTAAGAAGGTTATTAAAAAAAATACCTGCACATAAACAGACAAAAAGGAAAAAATATAAAAAATTGAACTTAAAAATAAAGCCATATTATATTGATATAATATAACATTTTGACAAAAAACACAAACCCCACCTAGATTTAAATCGAGGTGGGGTTTTATCAAAAAAATAGCCCTTAAATTTAGACATTCCCATCAATTTTTGAAACTTCTACTGTTTCTGTAGTAGTTGTTGAACAAGGAGTACAAACTCCATTTACACACTTTTCACATTTACAATCAAAAATAATCATTATAGATGCTACACCAACAATCGTATATATAATTGCCTCAAGAATAGGCATAGAACCAAGAGCTATATTAACAACATTCCATCCACCCGTAGCTCCTAAAAGCATTCCCAACCCAACCAAACCCCAATTTATTCCTCCTATAAGAACCAATACTTTAACTATGGCAGACATAGTACAAACACCTTTTTTACAACAATCTTTATACATAATATTAATCAAATTATTTTATAATGTTTTTTCACTAAAACGACAATTTAAGTGATTTTTAATAACACTAAATAATTATACCATATTCTAATTTAGAATAATTAATCAAAATAATTTTTAAGTCTAACTATTTTTTCATTTTGTCGAAGCTTCTCATGAACCTTAGCTTCAATTTGACGAATACGTTCACGAGTTACTCCAAACTCTTCTCCTACTCTCTCTAGAGTATGCTGAATACCATCAACCAGACCATAACGCATCTCAAGTATCTTACACTCCTTTGGATTAAGTTCATTTAAAACTTCGCGAATTTGATCAGATAAAATACGCCTAGAAGATTCTTGGTCTGGTCGCAAAATCTTATCATCTGGAATAAAGTTTTCTAGTGTTGATTTATCATCATCATCCCCTACTGGTTGTTCAAGAGAAATAGTTTCTTGACTAATATTTTCAATCACATGAATTTTCTCAACAGGAATACCCATTTCTGTTGCAATTTCTTCGGCCAATGGTTCACGCCCTAGATCCTGACTAAGTCTTCTATATGTTTGTTTATATTTTGAAATAGTTTCTACCATATGTACTGGTATACGAATAGTTCTACTCTGATCAGCGAGTGCTCGAGTTATAGATTGACGAATCCACCATGTTGCATAAGTTGAAAATTTATATCCCTTTGTCCAATCAAATTTTTCAACTGCTTTAAATAATCCTAAATTACCTTCTTGAATCAAATCAAGCAGACTCAAATTTGCACTTCTTCCTACATATTTTTTTGCTATTGAAACAACCAAACGTAGATTAGCACGTGCTAGCAAATTTTTTGCTTCTTCATCTCCTCCTTCTATTCGCTTAGCAAGATCTTTTTCATCAATTGCACGTATAAGAGAATATTGCCCTATCTCCTTTAAATACATTTGAATAGAATCATGAATCGTAGATTTATTTAAATCTTTATCAGAAAGATCGTTATCAAGGTTGAGTAAATTTCCACCTTCTAATACATCAATACCAGCAACTGAAAATTTCTCATAAAGTTCATCTAAAAAGAAAATATTATTTTCAATATCAGGAAAAGTTTTTAATATCTCATCATAAGTAATAAAACCCCTCTTTCTTCCCTTTTCTATAAGCTCATTAGAAATACGAACAAAAGCGTCTGCCTTTTTTTCTTTGGCTGTTGTTTTTTTTACAATCTTTACTGGTTTTATTATCTTTTTAGAAACTTTATTTATTATTTTATTTTTTTTAACTATTTTTTTTGTAATCTTTTTTATTATCTTTTTAGAAACTTTCTTTACCTTAGACTTTAAAACTTTTTTATTTTTCATTTTTTTCTTCATATAATTTTATGCAATTTTAAACTTGTGGTTTATTTTTAAGACGACCATTTTTAATACCTTGTATTTTTTTATTAATTTCATCTACTTTTTTTAAAATTTCTATTTCTCCCTCTTTTCCTTTTATATTATATAAATCAACCATATTTTTTGACAACTCTTCTTTTAAATATTCCTCTTCTATATTTAACAACATCTCGTCTACATCTTTTTGTAAATTTTCATTATTTGAATAAAACTCTTCTGCTTCAGAGACCAAGTCTTCTTTTATATTTTGATATTTTTCATATACTTTTACTAATTTTTTAAAAATTAATTCTGGATCTATTTTTCTATTTTTTACACTTTCTTGCCAAAAAGCTATCCCAAAAAGTTTACGTTCAATTGGATCTTTTCTTAATTTTTTTTCTACATTTTCTTTTGCAATTTTTATCTCTTCCTTTTCGTATTTTAATGCAAGCTCAACCTTCTTTAAATCTTCTATCAAATCACTAGTAGCAATAGAAGATTTACTACTAATTAATTGAATAAATCGTGATTTCTCAATAGAACTTTCTATGTCATTTATAAAAGGAAGCAATCTTTCTCTAATTTCCTTATCTGTTTTTCTATTGTCAGATATATTGCTCAAGATCCTATCAAGCATAAATTCAATAAAATGTTTAGAATTCTTTATAGCTAAACGCCAGGAATCTACACCAACTTTTGAAATTAAATCTGCTGGATCCATACCTTCTGGCATACTAGCAACTTTGACATCCATTCCTAAATACAAAGCGATTTTAGCAAAACGATTTGAAGCACTTATCCCTGCTTTATCTGCGTCATAAGCTAGAACAATATTTTTTGATAATCTAGTAATTAATCCTAAATTATTTATAATATTTTCTTTTGACACAAGTGAGTCAGTCATAGCTGTACCAGAAGATGCTACTGTATTTTTAAATCCCGCCTGATGAGATAAAATCAAATCCATTTGACCCTCAACAAGAATAGAAAAATTATTTTTTCTAATTGAATCTTTTGCTTTGTCTATACCAAAAAGCACAGAAGATTTATTAAATATCGGAGTTTCTGGACTATTTAAATATTTTGCAGATTTTCCATCATCCACAAAAATTCTACCAGAAAAAGCAATAATGCGACCACTTGAATCAGCAATTGGAAAAATAATTCTAGCACGAAATCTATCATAAAATCCTTTATCAGTTTTTTTTACTAATCCAGCTTTTTCCATTTCTATATTAGAAAAACCAAGATTACTAAGATAAGAATGCAATAAATGCCAGTCATTTTTTATAAAACCAATTCTAAAATCTTTTATCGTTTTTTCATGCAATCCACGAGATTTTAGATACTCTAATACATCACTTTCTACTATTAAATTTTTTTCAAAAAATCTGGTAGCTTCTTCAATAATTCTATAAAGTTTATCCTTCTCTCCTTCTTTTTCTTTATTAAATTCTGATAAAACAACACCAGCTTTTTCAGCTAAAATTTTCAAAGTACTTTTAAAATCAAGCCCTTCGAATTCTTGAACAAAAGTAAATATATCTCCCTTTGCACCACAACCAAAACAATAATAATTATTACGTTCTGTTGATATAAAAAAAGACGGCGTTTTTTCATTATGAAATGGACATCTGGCTTTAAAATTTACACCAGATCGCTCTAATTTTATATAGGAAGAGACTACTTCTTCAATTGAAAGCCTCTCCTTGATTTGTTGAACGGGAGAGTTCATATTTTTTTATTCCTCTTCCTTAGAAGAAGATTTTTTACTATTAAATCCAGTTCCTGCTGGAATTAATCGTCCAATAATAACATTTTCTTTTAGTCCTCTAAGTGAATCAATTCCCCCCTTGATAGCATTCTCAATTAGAACACGATTAGTATTTTGGAAAGAAGCAGCTGAAAGCCAACTCTTAGTACGTAAAGATACTTCAGTAATACCAAGAACAATTATTTCTGCTTTTGCTTCTTGTTGGTTTATTTTAGCAACTCTTTCATTCTCTTCTATAAATGCAGTATTCTCAACAATATCACCAGAAGAGAAATTAGTCTCACCTGAATCTTTTATTTTTCTTCGTGAAAACATTTGACGAATGATTATTTCAGTATGTTTTCTAGAAATTGAAGCACTTTGAAGTTCATAGACTTTATTAATTTCTCTAATTATGTACTCTTCAACTAATTCCTTGCCTCCAAATTTAAATATTTCTCCTATATCTGCTGATCCATCAGTAAGAAGTTCTCCCTTTTTAATTTGTTGTCCAACTTTTACTATTGGCATCCTACGGAATGGTATCAAATATTCTATTTCCTTTACTTTACTATCTTTATCGTCAGAAAGTACTTTGATTATTTTCTCACCATTTCGGCTTGGTAAACCATCTTCTCCTTCTTTATTCTTTATTTCAAAAACTTCTCCATCTGTTTGAGATATTATTGCTGGATTTTTAGGAATCCTTCTCTCAAAAATCTCTTCAATACGAGGCAAACCTGTAGTTATATCTGTACCTGCAACACCTCCAGCGTGGAATGTACGAAGTGTAAGCTGGGTACCTGGTTCTCCGATTGCTTGAGCTGCGATAATACCAACTGCTTCTCCTAAATCAACAAGATGATTTCGTCCCAAATCCAAACCATAACACATCTGACAAAGACCATGGGTTGTACGACATGTAAGTGGTGAACGAACGAATACTTCTTTAAAACCAGCACCCTCTATGTTGTATGCTTCTTCTTTTGTAACCAAAAATCCTTTCTTGTATAAAACTTTTCCATCTTTATCTTTCAAGTCACCTGCTAATATGCGTCCACGAATATTTTTTGAAAGAGGAATTTCAATTCCAGATATATTTTCTTTTGTCACCATCTTTCCTTCCTTTGTTCCACAATCTTCCTCAGTAATAACAACATCTTGTGCAACATCAACCAAACGACGTGTAAGATAACCAGCCTTAGCAGTATTAAGAGCAGTATCAGATGCACCCTTACGAGCACCGTGTGTGGTAACGAAATATTCTATTGGAGAAAGCCCCTCAAAATAACTAGGAATAATAGGAAATTCTAATGTATTACCTTGGTTATTTTGAATAAGTCCTTTCATTCCAGCCATCTGTATCAAAGAAGTCATCGTACCTCTAGCTCCTGAAGTAAATAAATCAAAAGTAGAACCATTTTTGTCCAGCGTATTAGGAAGAACTTTTTCTAATTCTTTTTTAGCATATGTCCAAATTTCAATAATTTTTTGATATCTTTCTTCTTCTGAAAGAAGACCGTCATTCCATTCTGAAATTATTTTTTCTTCTGCTTTTCTTCCTTCTTCTATAATTTTTCCTTTCTCTGGTGGAACCTTAACATTGTCTAAACCCCATGTTGTACCAGAAAAAGTTGAATATTTAAAACCAAAACTTTTTATTTTATCAAGTATAGGAGGAGTTTTATCTACTCCATAATACATAATAAGCTCATCAACAAGTGAAGATAATCTTTTTTGATTCATTTCATCACTAACATAGAAAAAATCATTTGGTAAAACACTATTAAAAAGAAGCTTACCAACAGTGGTATCAAAAAATTCTCCACCATATTTTTTATATTTATGACTATCTGTTGCTAAAACTTTTATTTTAGCTCTAAGAGACACAACCCCGTATTCATAAGCAGTTATAGCAGTATTAGGACTTGAAAAATATTTACCTTCTCCATGCTCTCCATCAACAGATTTTGTCATCCAATAAGAACCGAGCACGATATCTTTACTAGGATGAACAATAGGGTCACCATTTTGTGGTTTAAGTAAGTTTTTGTTTGCAGCCATTAATTCCCTAGCTTCTGATTGAGCTTCTTCTAAAAGAGGAACATATACAGCCATCTGGTCTCCATCAAAGTCAGCATTAAAAGCCTGACAAACAAGCGGATGTACTTGAATAGCATTCCCTTCAATAAGAATAGGATTAAAAGCTTGAATACCCAAACGATGAAGTGTCGGTGCACGGTTTAAGAGAACATATTTTCCCTGGATTACTTCTTCTAGCATTGCCCAAACTTCTGGAGTTCTTTCTTCTATGAGTTTGTTTGCACCACGAATATTAAATGCTAGTTCGGCTTGTAAAATTTTAGAAATGACAAATGGTCTAAAGAGTTCAAGTGCCATGTGTTTTGGTAATCCACATTGATTTAATTTAAGCTCCGGACCAACAACGATAACAGAACGACCAGAATAATCTACGCGTTTACCAAGTAAGTTTTGCCTAAACAAACCTTGCTTGGACTTCAAATTATCAGACAGAGATTTTAGTGGGCGTTTTTGAGATTGACTCATTGCAACACTATCATTTTGTTTTGCAATCGAGTTATCAATAAGAGCATCCACAGCTTCTTGTATAATTCTCTTTTCGTTTCTTAAAATTACATCTGGAGCATTTATTTCCTTTAGTTTCTTTAAACGATTATTTCTGTTTATTACTCTACGATAAAGATCATTCAAGTCTGATGTAGCATGACGTCCACCATCGAGTGCCACCATTGGGCGTAATACTGGAGGAATAACTGGAATTATAGTCAAAAACATCCATTCTGGTCTAATCTCCGCATATGTCATAGCACGAATAAGTGAAAGTCTTTTTTGTAATTTTTCTTTCTCAATAATACTTGCTTTTTCAAGCATTTTTTCTGTATGAGTTTTTAATTTATTTAAATCAAGATTCTTAAAAATAGAATAAATAGCTTCAGCGCCTATATTTGCTTCAAAACAAGTACCGTATTTTAAAGAATAATGATGAAAAGAAATTTCATTTAAAACTTTTCCTTCATAAATTTCTAAAATTTCTTTTTTAGTAGTAGTAAATAAACCCTTTAATTTTTCACGAGTCTCGTCATCAGCAGAATTTTTTAATTTAGCTTTATATTCTTTTTCTAAGCCTTCAAGGATTATTTCTTTTTCATTTTCATGAACTTTGGTAATTATATATCCAGCAAAATATATAACCTTCTCAAGGTCAGATACAGATATATTAAGAAGAATACTCATTCTAGAAGGTACTCCTCTTAAAAACCAAATGTGTGCTACTGGTGTCGCAAGTTCTATATGCCCCATTCTTTCTCGTCTTACAATAGAACGAGTCACTTCAACTCCACACTTCTCACAAATTATATCTTTATAACGGATACGACGATATTTTCCACAGTAACATTCATAATCTTTTTCTGGTCCAAATATTTTCTCGTCAAAAAGACCTCCTCGCTCAGATCTGCCAGTACGATAATTTATCGTCTCGGGTTTGGTAACCTCTCCATAAGACCAGTCTTTTATTTGCTCAGGTGATGCAAGCTTGAGCGAAATATAATCAAAATCAGTTTTATTTAGTGTTTTCATATTTTTTCAAGTTAACATCGAGAGCTAATCCTCGTAAATAATTAAGCAAAACATTAAACGAAGCAGGAGAATTTGGTGGTTTAATAGTCTCATTTTTAATAATAGAATCAAATGTAGCAGATCGACCTAATATATCATCAGACTTGATAGTAAGCATTTCTCTTAAAGTATAAGCTGCACCATATCCTTCTAGTGCCCAGACTTCCATTTCTCCAAATCTTTGTCCTCCACCTTGGGCTTTTCCTCCTAGAGGTTGTTGAGTAATAAGTGAATAAGGCCCAATAGAACGCATATGAATCTTGTCTTCTACCATATGGTGAAGCTTTAACATATACATATAACCAACAGCAATATCCTGATCAAATGCTTCTCCAGTACGTCCATCAAAAAGTTTTAATTTACCATTCTCGGGAAGTCCAGCTTTCTTTAATTCTTCACCTATTTCTTTATGACGTGCCCCTAAAAATGGTGGAACTATCGCTTGATAACCTAGAGTATTAGCAGCCATTCCAAGATGCATCTCTAAAATCTGTCCCAAATTCATACGAGAAGGAACACCAAGTGGAGAAAGTATTATATCTATAGGTGTACCATCTTTGGTATATGGCATATCTTCTTCTGGAAGAATTTTAGAAATAACTCCCTTGTTTCCATGACGTCCAGAAAGTTTATCTCCAACTGATATATTTCTAACTTGAGCAACTTCAATTATTATTTTTTTAATAATCCCTGCTTCAAGTGTATGTCCTAATTCACGAGAGAATATTTTAATACCAATGATGCGTCCTCTTTTGCCATGCTCCATTCTAAGAGAAGTATCTTTAACATCACGAGCTTTTTCAGCAAAGATTGAACGCAAAAGTCTTTCTTCTGGAGTAAGTTCTGTCTCACCTTTTGGTGTAATTTTACCAATCAAAATATCATTTTCTCTAACTTCAGCTCCAATTCGGACTATACCATCTTCATCCAAATCTTTAAGTTTTAGTTCTCCAACATTTGGTATATCACGAGTAGTAATTTCAGGTCCAAGTTTTGTATCACGAACGACACAAACAAATTCTTCTACATAAATACTTGTAAATTTACTTTTCTTTACGAGGCGCTCAGATATTATAATAGCATCTTCATAGTTTGAACCAGACCAAGATAAAAATGCTACAAAAATATTTTGTCCAATTGAAATTTGTCCATCTACTGTACTTGTTGTATCTGCTAAGACATCTCCTTTATTGATTTTTTGACCAACATCAACTGCAGGACGCTGATGAAATGAAGAAAAGTTATTATTTCTTAAAAAGTTAACAAGAGGATAGATTTTTTCTGTTTTACCTTTTACTACTATTTTTCTTGCATCAAGATAAGATACGATACCATCTTCTAATGCAATTATTATCCTACCAGAATCACGAGAAGCCAACGCCTCAACACCAGTAGCTACTAACGGTGCTTCAGGAAGTACGCAAGGTACTGCCTGTTTCTGCATGTTAGATCCCATGAGAGAACGATTTGCATCATTATGTTCCAAGAAAGGAATCATAGAAGTAGCAATAGAAAAAGCTTGGTTTGCAGCAACATCAATAAAATCAACTTCATCACGGTTTATCATACCAGGATTAGTTTTTACTCTAGCAGCAACTCTCTCGTCTGTGATATTTCCATTTTCATCATAATCAATAGCTGCATGAGCAATGTTATATCTTTCTTCTTCAAGCGCATTTAAATATTGTATTTCATCAGTAATTTTTCCATTTTTTACTTTTATATAAGGTGTCTCTATTATTCCAAAATCATTTATTTTGGCATAGGTTGAAAGATGTAAAATAAGTCCAATGTTGGGACCTTCTGGTGTATGTATGGGACAAACTCTTCCATAATGAGAAGGATGCACGTCTCGAACTTCTAATCCTGCACGTTCACGTGTAAGCCCACCTGGTCCAAGCGCTGACAATAAACGAATATGCTCCATTTCTGCTAGAATATTTTCTTGACTCATAAACTGTGAAAGTTGGTTTGTGGTGAAAAATTCTTTTATACGAGCTTGAAGTGGACGTTGATTTATAATATGAATTGGTAATGCAGTTTCAACATCTATGATAGACATTCTATCTTGAATATTTCTCTTAATCTGCATCATACCTGTTCGTACTTTTTGTTGAAGCATTTCTCCAACGAAACGAACACGTCTCTGTCCCAGGTGGTCTATGTCGTCAGATTTAGCACCTGCAGTATTATTTAAAACAATAATATTTGTAATTACTGTTATCAAATCTTCTTTAGAAATAGTACGACGAGCAAGTTCTTCTTTATCTAATCCTTTTTCAAAACGTTGATTAAATCTATATCGCCCAACAGGAGAAAGATCATATCTTTCAGAAGTAAACAAAGAGTTAATAAATTCCTTAGCATTATCTGGTGTAGCCATATCTCCGTCTCTTAATCGTTTATATATTTCAATATATGAATCATTCAATGTCTTTGCTACATCTTTTGCCAAACAAGCTTCAATTACATCCTTACAAACAGGAGTCTTTTTAAATGCTTCTAGCATCATCTCATCTGTGTTATATCCCATAACACGCAAAAGAGCAGTAGCTGGAAACTTTCTTTTTTTATCTATTCTTATATAAATTGCTCCATCAGATTCTGATTCTAGCTCAATCCAAACTCCACGAGCTGGGATAATTTTTGCACCAAAATATCTTTTTCCTTTATTCTCAGATTCTGTAAAAAAAACTCCAAAAGATCGTGCAAGTTGTGGCACAATGATACGTTCTACTCCATTTATTATAAAAGTTCCATGAGAGGTCATCAAAGGAAATTCCGACAAGAAAATCTCCTGCTCTTTAACAGTACCTAAAATTTTATTTGTTAATTTTACACGAGTTTTAAGAAGTCCTTGGTAAGAAAGTTTATTTATTTTAGCTTCATTTTCTCCAGAGTTAGCTTCTCCAAGAGAAAAAGAGGTAAATTCAAGTTCAAACTTTTTTCCAGAATAATCTATTATTGGAGAAAATTCTTTAAAAACTTCTTTTATACCTTCTTCAATAAGCCATTTATAAGACTTAGTTTGAGCTTCTATCAAATTTGGAAATACTATTAATGGATTCTTGTATCTTGAAAAATACTTCTTTGGACGTTTTTCTCTTTGCATGGGTTTATAAAATCCCCAAAATAAACATAAAATAGATTAAAAACAAAAAGAAAAGTAAGAGCAAAAAACGCTTCTTTTTATTTTTAAAACAAAATTATTTATTTCGGATAGTGATTAACTTAATGCCTAATAATAAGCCTATTAATATAAACTGAGATACATCCGAAACTCAATCAAATCTCTTGTTTACTAGTATACTTATTTTCACTTTTTTGTCAAATTGACTTTTATTATTTATCTCTTTTTCTCCACTCTTCTATATCCTTATGGTTCCCTGACAAAAGAACTTTGGGAACTTTATAATTTTTACTTTTTTTACCCTGAACAGAATTGAAGGGATATTTTAAAACTTCTGGCCTTGTATAAACTTCACTTGAAGATACTCTTTCTTCTTCTCGTGAATCATAATTACCAAGAACACCTTCTATCTGACGAGAAACACAATCAACAAGTATCATCGCTGGAATTTCTCCGCCTGTCAGTACATAATCCCCTATTGAAAGCTTTTTAGTTTTTAAAATTTTATCTACTCTCGCATCTATCCCTTCATATCTTCCACAAATCAAAACAACATCTGTATATTTTTTAGAAATTGTTTTAGCATAAGTAGTAGTAAATTTTTCTGCATTTGGTATAAAATTTATAATCAAAATTTTACTTTTTCTGTTTTTCTTATTTGTAATTCGTAATTCGTAATTCGTAATTTTCTTAAAAACTGCTTCGACAGCTTTTAAAATAGGCTCTGCTCTCATCACCATTCCAGGGCCTCCTCCATAAGGTTTATGATCTACGGGTTTATAATTATTCTTTGGCGCCTTAATAAAATCTCTTGGATTATAAAATCCAACAGAAATAAGCTTATTTTTTATAGCTCGTCCAATAATAGATTCATTTAAATATGAATCAAAGATGTCTGGGAAAATTGTAATTATATGAAAACGCATAAAATAAAAACCGTAGTATTACTATACCACGGTTTTTATTTTGTTTCATATCGAAAAGTTTAGATTCCTTTCAAATCTTCCATAGCCTGATCGATAGTCTTTGTTGGACTTGGAACATTCTGACGTACTGTTTCAGTAGATCTTGGTTCTGGTCTTACGCTTCCTTCTGGTTCGTTAATTTTCAAATTAACACGAGCATTATTTTTCATTCCTATTATTCGTAACAATGTACGAATAGCTTTTGCTGTATTACCCATTCTTCCAATAATCTTACCCATATCGGCAGGATTTACTGTTAGACTAATAAGTACACCCATTTCATCAACAGTACGATCAAGCTTTACATCGTTTGGATTGTCCACTAAAGCCTTTACTACGTATTCTAGAAATATTTTATCTGCTTCTTCCATAATGTTTTTAATATTTTACTTTTTAATCTTTTGTCATTCTGCAGCGTTACGACCTTAAGAAATTACTATCACTGCTTGTCTACAATTATACACAACTATTTTTTAGCTTTCAACTCTTTTTTCTTTAGTGTTGGTTTCTTTTTAGGTAATACATTTTTTTTCTTTCCTTCTACGACTTTTTGATGCACCATAAAATTATGCATTGTGTCAGAAAGTTGTGCACCTTTTGAAACCCAATATTTTATCCTATCAGTTTTGAAATTTGTCTCTCCTGCTTTTGGATTGTAAGTACCAACTATTTCTAAAAATCTTCCACTCTTAGTGCTGTTTTTAGAATCAGTTAAAACTGCCCGAAATGCTGGATCATTTTTTCTGCCCACTCTTTGTAATCTAATTTTTAACATAAAGACAGTCTACCATAACTTATAAAAAAGGCAAATCAATTAAACCTACTTCTATGGCAAACATTGTTGATACATGGCTGTAATATTTTCTCCATCAATATCAAAATATACTGTCTTATAAGTAGCCTTCTGTAAATTAGATATAAATATTAATGTATCCATTAAAAAATTTGCTTCTACCTCTTGATTGCAATCATAGGTTTTTGTATTTTCTGTAACATAAAGATCTCTAATCTTTAGATTTTGATTAATAAAAAATTCTCCAGTACTATCAATACCTGGAAGCCAATTTAAATTTCTGGTTAGTAAATCAACTTCTAAAATCCACTTATTGTTATCTTTTGTGATTGATTTTATATCACCCGGCTGATTATGAAAAAATTCAATAAGTGATTCTTCTGTGTCCACCTTATCACTATTTTCCACTAATTTAGAATTTTTTATTTCTAAATTCTGAGAAATCAAGCTATTTTTCATCCACCAATAATATATACCACTACCAACCGCTAACACTGCAATCATAGATAATATCAAACTTACCCCCACAAAACCTTTATTATTTTTCATAACTTAATTATGGACTCTTTATATAAAAGAGCAAATAATATGCTATATTAAAAGAGTGAAAAAAGAATACAAAAAGGAAGAAAAAAGAGTAAGTAAAGTAATACAAGGAATCATATCTGTTTCTGCAAAAGGCACAGGATACCTAAGAGTCCCTGATTATAAAGAAGATCCTGAGATTAACTTCAAAGATTTAAACACAGCACTTCATGGTGATGTAGTTGAAATTATACTAAACCCAAAAGGACATGGACGTATTACTGCAAAAGTATCCAAAATAATCTCACGTGCAAAGATTGGTTTTTCTGGAGTTTTAGAAAAAAAAGATAATAAATATTTACTAAAACCAGATGATACAAAAATGTACACTTATATTTTAATATCAGAAAAAATGTTAAATGGTGCGAAGATCGGACAAAAAGTTTATGTAGAAATAACCCTTTGGAAAGATTCAACAAAAATGCCAGAAGGAAAAATAGTAAAAGTTTTAGGACAACCAGGAGAAAATAATGCAGAGATGTATGCCATTGCGATAGAAAAAGGTTTCAACAGTGATTTCCCTCAAAAAGTAGAAGAAGAAGCGAGAAAAATAAAAAATCTTGGTATCAGTAATGAAGATTATAAAGATAGACGTGATTTTAGAAAAACTCTCACATTCACGATTGATCCAGAAGATGCAAAAGATTTTGATGATGCTATTTCTTTTAAAGAAATTGGAAACAATGAATACGAAATAGGGATACATATAGCAGACGTCTCTCATTATGTAAAAATAGAAAGTGAGCTCGACCGTGAAGCAAGAAAAAGAGGAACCTCTGTATATTTAGTAGATAGAACGATACCAATGCTGCCAGAGATTCTCTCAAATGACTTATGCTCTCTTATGCCAAATAAGGATAGACTAACCATGAGCGCTGTTTTTGTTTTAAATAAAAATGCAGATGTTTTAAAAGAATGGTATGGACACACAATAATACATTCTCAAAAAAGATTTTCTTATGAAGATGCAGAGAAATCTATAAAAAAAACAGAATTACCATTTCATAAAGAACTTTCTATTTTAAATAATCTAGCAAAAAAATTAACAAAAGAAAGATTTACAAATGGTGCTATATCGCTAGAACAAGAAGAAGTAAAATTTATCTTAGATAAAAATGGAACACCTATAAAAGTAATCAAAAAAGAACGAGGTGATTCTAATAAATTAATAGAAGAATTTATGCTTTTAGCAAATAAAAAAATAGCTGAAACTATTTCAAAAGGCACAAAAAAAGAAGGTGGAGTGTTTGTATATCGTATACACGATAACCCAAACAAAGAAAAGATGACAGACCTAGCATTCTTCTTGCGAAGCTTAGGACATAAAATATCTTTAGTAGATGGAATCATTCCAACAAAAGAAATAAATAATCTTTTAAAAAAACTAGAGGGTAAAAGTGAAGAAAGTACAGTTAATCGTGCAGTAATACGCTCTATGGCAAAAGCAATTTATTCTACAAAAAATGTGGGACATTATGGTTTAGCATTTGAGTATTACGCTCACTTTACTTCACCCATTAGACGATATCCTGATATAGTAGTACACAGACTTTTAACAGATTATCTAAATAAATTAAAAGTTGGTAAAGAAAAATTAAATATATATGAAGAGATATCAAGACATGCATCAGAACGAGAAAAATATGCCTCTGATGCTGAGAGAGCTTCAATAAAATATAAACAAGTTGAATATATGTCTTCTCGTATTTCAGAGACATTCAAAGGAATAGTGAGTGGATTAACAGAATGGGGTATCTATGTAGAAGAAAAAGAAACAAAATGTGAAGGACTTGTGCGAGTAAGAGACATGGGAGATGATTTTTATGTTTTTAATGAAAAGAAATTAGAACTAGTTGGTCAAAAAAAGAAAAAAAGGTACCGCCTTGGTGATAGTGTCACAATAAAAGTAAAAAGTGTTGATTTAGAAAAAAAGACAATAGACTATATATTGATAATATAATGAGTATAAAACATAGCTCCAGTCAGAAAATTAAACTATGGTTTTGGTCAATATCTATAATTATTATAGGTGTATTCTTTTCATCTTTTATTTTTAATAATGTTAATTATCAAAAAATAACAAAACTAATAAATTCAAAAGAAAAAACAGCAATAGCAATAGAATCTTTCTCATCAGCTGATATTGTCCCTCAGTATTTCTACTTTACCAAAGATGTAAATCAACAACCAAAAGTTTCAGCTGGTGCATACTTAATTGGTGATTTAGATACAGGAGAAATAATTCTCTCAAAAAACAAAGAAAAACAATTTCCAATAGCTTCAGTATCAAAATTGATGACTGCGACAGTCGCTATAGAATTAGCAAAGGAAGATGATATAGCCAAGGTTTCCAAAAAAGCGTTAGCTACTTATGGACAAAATGGTGGATTAAAATTAGCAGAAAAAATAAAAGTTACAGATCTCATTTATCCACTACTACTAGAATCAAGTAATGATGCTGCCGAAATAATAGCTGAATATTTTGATAGAAATATTTTTCTTAAAAAAATGAACCAAGAAGCTCTAAAACTGGATCTATCTCAAACAACATTCGAAGATCCGAGCGGACTTTCTTCAAAAAACCAATCAACTGTTTTTGATATGTTTAAACTAGCTGGATATATAAATAAAAAAAAACCAGATTTATTAGAAATAACAATGAAAAAAAGTTATACTAATAAAAATCATAGCTGGTTTAGCACTAACCAATTCCTATCAGAAGAAGGATATTTAGGAGGAAAAAGTGGATACACAGATCCCGCAATGCAAACAGTCATCTCTCTCTTTTCACTCCCCTTGGGAGAAGTTGGAAAACGTAATATTGCTATTACATTACTACAAAGCAAAGATCGTTTTAAGGATGTAGAAAATATTTTAAATTATTTAAATAAAAATATATATTATGGTGGAGAAGCAGATGCAAATACATCTTGGGTAAAAGAAAGAACAGATTTACCACCGATATTTGATCAAGATTTTGTGACTCTTCTATTTGGTGGAGATGCTATGCTCGACCGTGGAGTAAAAAACTCTGTAAACAAAAATTTTAAAGGAGATTATTCAGCACTTTTTGATAAATTATCAATATTAAAAAAATCTAACATTACTTTTATAAACTTGGAAGGTCCAATATCTGATACTGGAAAAGACATAAAAAATCTATACTCATTTAGGATGAACCCTTCTGTCGCACCAGCACTAAAAGGAGCAGGTATATCTATAGTCTCGGTTGCAAACAATCACGCTGGAGACTGGGGACGTGATGCATATATTGATTCATTAGGACGTTTAAAAGAAAATGAAATTTTATATACAGGAGGAGGACTAACAGAACAAGAAGCAGAACAACCAACTATCATTGAAAAATATGGAATGAAAATAGGATACCTAGGATTCTCAGATGTAGGACCAGATTCTATGAAAGCAACGACAAATAAAGCCGGTTTACTACTTGCTAATAACCCAAATTTTACTGAAATAATACAAAATGCTTCAAAAAAAGTTGATTATTTAGTTGTAACATTTCATTTTGGAGATGAATATAAAACCAAACATAATGCAAGACAAGAATACTTAGCACATAAAGCAATAGATGCTGGTGCTAAAATTGTAATAGGAACTCATCCTCATGTAATAGAAGATACAGAAGTTTATAGTCCAAAATCTTGCACTCAAATTTCATGTATGGGATTTATAGCATATTCATTAGGTAATTTTATTTTTGATCAAGGTTTTTCTGTAAATACAATGGAGGGTATGCTTCTTGAAATTAAATTAAACAGAGATGGTAGTATGTCCACAAAGAAAAACGTAGTTCAATTAAACAGACTTTTTCAACCAAACAATATAATTATAGGAAAAGAAGAAAAAATAAAATTTAAAGAAAAATCTGACTACTGAAACTTATTCGAACCTTATTAGTCAGGATTATTCACCGAAAGAAAATAATCATTCTTTAGTACCTCTCCAAACCTATAAGCATTAGCGTGAGAAAGAACTCCAAGGTATGAATATAAAGTAGCTTCAAGTTTCTCCTTTGAAAGAGACCTTGCTTTATATAAAACAATTTTCTTACTAATTCTTCTTGTTGCTCTTTCTAAGGTTCTTTTTCTTATCAATACATGATATGGAAAAGAAATATGTCTGATGTAAAGAAATACACTATCATCCAAAATATTACCGATGAAATCGGTAGAATGCTTGGTGGATGGATTCGTTCTATTGAAAGATAAAAGCAAAAGGTATCCTTAACAGGATACCTTTTGTATATATGAGATACTTCGGAGCAAACGCCGAAGCCGAACCATAGAGATCGCCGGCACGGGACACATCGCTCGTGCCGAACTTAAGCCTGTCAACGCTGAAGTAGAAGAGCGGAACCAGCGAGAACACGCCATCAGCATCAGGAGTTTTACTACTTTCCATCCAAGTCACAAACCACAAAACATGATATTACACATGAATCACAATTCTCTATTTTATCTGGCAACACAATTACTTACTTGCCTTAAAAAGTAATAAGCAGTATCCCTTGTTACAGCGACACTCTTATAGTAACCATAATCACTATAATTCTGGTCGGAGATTTTTCATAAGAGAAAGAGTTCGGTAATAGTCATCCTTAAACGACTATACACTAACCTAGACTCACAATTACTATATCAATTTTTAAATTAAACGCAAAAATAGGGTCATCCATGTGGATAACCCTATTCAAAAAAATTTTTGAAATCAAGAATCAAAGAAACAAAAGATTCAAGAATTCAAATTACAAGGATCAATTCTGTGGAACAAACCCCGACACCGAGCCATAGCGACCGCCGGCACCGGACACACCGCTGGTGCCGAACTCCAACTCGCCGCCAAAGAAGCGGAAGAAAGGAGCCCTCGAGAAGACACCATCACCACCAGGAGCAGGAGCAAATTCGTCACCTGCACAATCGGTATCAAGTTCTTTGGAGCAGACGTGACGGTCAGGGTGAACCAATGCCATACAGCCAAGAGCAAAGGATGTTAAACCAAATTCGTTGTCTAAGAAAGTTTCTCTTGCACGGCGAACTGATTTGCCACGATGTCTCATTCCGTATTGAACGGCGAGAATCAGAATATCACCCTGTTGTTCAGATTCCAATTGTTCTAGGAAACTGAGGGTACGGGGATGTTCGCGAATCTGTGCAGTGGTAATCTGACCTTTAAGGTAATTGTAGAAGCTACGGCTTTCAGCAAGTTTGCTGTGAACCAATTTTGTAGCTTCACAATACTGTTCGGCAGAATCGGTAATCGCAGAAAAATGTTTTTTTGCAACTGATGATACTTTTGGAATGGCGAACCATCCTTCGGCACCTTCAGGTAATGCGGGTAACATTTTAATAAATTCCAATGCTTCTTTTGAATCAACTCCAAAAATAGTTGCAATGGTTTTTACCTGCTCATCAATTGGCTTCAGTTTGTACTTATTTGGATAAGTATAGCTTGAGCTAACTACCTCATCGGCGTACTTGTTTGGTGGTGTTGTCATATCCAGAATGATAGCTTTTACAGCTTCTCTGCCAAGATATGCGACTTTGTCTGTTTGAGCAAACGTGATCAACTTTTCTGTTGTCATTGTCTTATCCTTTTTAGATTTAAAGAACTGGGTCCCGACACCCAAGTTCCATGTGTTAAATAGAGGTCGGGTATCGTTTACTAGATATTAGTATATCATATTCAATCTTTTTGTCAACTCATAGATTTACATGAATTAAAAAATTAAATTATAATTCACATATTGAAAAATTTAATCAAACCTTGCAAGAAAAATGTCTAAAAAAATATCAGCAGATGCTTTTTAAATTAATTACAAACTTAAAAAATGTTTGAGATACTATAATTATCAAAGACTAAACGTGGAAATTAATTTAAAAACATCAAGTCAATTATTAACAAAGTGATTCCAAACTATTAATTATTTCAATAATTTTTATTTAGCAATAGCTGCGGCTTCGTCAAGTTTTACTGAAAGAAGTTTTGAGGCACCATCAGAACCCACTGTGACACCATAAAGAATACCAGCACGAGACATAGTCTCTCTGTTGTGTGTAACAACAATAAGCTGAGAATGATGAGAAAGCTTTTCCAACATATCTCCGTATTTACGAGAATTTGCCTCATCGAGTGCTGCATCTGTCTCATCTAAAACTAAAAATGGTGGTGGATTTACTTGCGACATAGCAAAAAGAAGAGCAATAGAAGTAAGTGATCTCTCACCACCTGAAAGTGCATTAAGTTCTTTTACTTTTTTATGAGGAAGCGAAACATTTATCTCAATACCCTGTTCAAAAACAATATTTTCTCCTTCTTCTGTATTTGATTCATCATCATTCTTCTTCCTTTTATTTTCAGTTACTATGGAAAGATAACCCTCTCCACCACCAAACATTAATGAGAAAAAATTACTAAATTCTATATTTATTTTTTTAATACCTTCTTTAAACTCTATATCAATTTTTTCTTTTAAATCTGCCATTAATACACGAAGTGCTTCTATGCTTTTGGATAAGTCTTCCATTTCTTTAGCTAAAAAGTTATCTCTTTCTGAAACTTCTTGAAACTCTTTAATAACTTCAGCCCCACCACCTAGGCCAACATCTTCTAATTTTATTTTAATACGTTCAATTTTACGTTTTAATTCTTCTTGTATACTTCTATCTATATTTTCCTCTATAACAAAATCTTTATAAGACAATATTTCAATACCAATAAGCACTGAGCCTTCTTTTATCTCATTTTCAAAAGATTCCATTTCTTTTAATAAATTCCTTTCTTTTATTAAAATAAGCTCTAATGCAGAAGTTAATTCTTGATACTTGACCCTAAGATTAAATCTTTCTTTTTCTTTTAAATATATGTCTTCATTGTCTTGATTAATCTCTCTTTTTAATATATCTATATTTTCAATAATCTTATTTTCCTCTTCTTTGATGTTCTGCATTTCTGTTAAAATCTCCTGCTGATTTTTCTTTAATAATTCTAACTCAGGATTTAAAATTGAATTTAAATTTTGTGAAGAATCTTCTATGGAAACTTTTGGCAAAAGTTCTTTTAAAATATCTTTTATATGTAAAAGAATATTTTTAATATCTGACAAATCTTCCTTATTTATAGCTTCATTTATAAAATCATTTATTTCATTAAATATTGTTTTTACTTTCTCTTCTGAAATTAGTACAACAGATTCTGGTATTTTTGTTTCTTTTCTCTTTTCTTCCACTTCCATCATTCCCTCTATTCTTCCCAACTTACGTTCTATCTCACTCTTAATTCCTCTAATTTCGTATACCTTCTTTTCAAGTATTTTTAATTCTTTTTCTTTTTCACTTTCTTCTCTTGTACTAACTTCTTCAACAGAAGAAATTTTTTCTTTTATATTTTCTAATTCTGAAGAAATTTTTTCTTTTTCCTTTAAAAGAAAAAACTGTTCTTTTTCTAAATAGACACTCTCTTTTTTAAGATATTCTTGATAAAAAGACAACAATGTAATTTGCATCTCTTTTGCCTTTTCAAATTTATCTACCTGTTTTTTGAGAAAATTTAAATGAGGTGCATTTTCTCTACGTAAAAGTGATACCTCTTTCATATTGTCTGTAGTTCTTTCCAATTTACGCTGTGCTTCTTTTATTTTATATTGAAAAATTTTAAGCCCAAGTGCATCTTCTACCATTTCTCTTCTATCTTTTGATGATGCATTAAGGATTCTATCTGCTTCTCCTTGTGAAATAATATGATGGTGAGATGAACCTATGTTTACAGAAGATAAAAGATTATTAATATCTCTCAGCCTAACTTCTGAACCATTTAAAATATATTTATTTAATCCATCAGAATAAACTTCACGAGAAATTGAAATAGTCTCATAATTTAAATTAATATTTTCACCTGCCCCATTTATAAGTTTAAAAACCTTATCAGAGTTATTAAAATAAATTGTTACACTTGCGCGTGAACTTTTAGGTAAATTTTTAGATCCTTTAAAAATCAAGTCAGAACCAGATGATCCACGCATGGATTTGATTGACTGTTCTCCTAAAACAAAACGTAATGCTTCTACTACGTTTGATTTACCAGATCCATTAGGGCCAACAATAGAAACAATGGAATTTTGAAACTCTAAAACTGTTTTTTTAGAAAAAGATTTAAAACCATTTAATTCAAGATTCTTTAGTCGCATATTATTCCATCCAGTCTCTTATTTTTAATGCTGATTCAGCCGCTTTCTGTTCTGCCTCTTGTTTTGATTTACCTTTGCCTTCAGCAATCAAGTCAAGACCAAACAAAATACCAACAGTAAAATGTTTATCATGGTCAGGTCCTGACTCATGTAAAACTTTATAAAAAGGAGTAACACCAACAAATTCTTGAGCTTTTTCTTGTACTAAACTTTTTGCATCACGCCAAAGTTTTTTAGAGACAATTTCTTCTGTATGAGGTAAAAGAGAAGTTTCAATAAATTTATTAACAACTTCATAGCCTTGATCTAAATAAACAGCACCGATGTATGCTTCGTACGTATTAGCTAAAATATATTGCCTAGCCCTCCCGTTATCTTTAGCTTCACCTTTAGATAAAAGCAAAAAATCATTCATCCCAACCTTTAATGCAATTTCAGAAATTATAATAGCGTTAACAAGAGCAGAACGAACTGCAGTCAATTCACCTTCTGTATAATTTGGGTATTTTTTATAAAGAAAATCAGTAACAATGAGTTCTAATACTGCATCACCTAAAAATTCTAAACGTTCATTATGCGAAATATTAGATCCTGGATTTTCATTGATATATGAACGATGAATAAAAGCCTGTTTAAGCAAGTTTTTATCTTTAAAAAATATTCCTGTATTTTTTTCAAAATCTGAAAATTTAATCATTTTATTTTTTAGTTAATATTTCAATCGCACGAGTTATAAGTGGAATAATGTCATTATAAACACGAAGTTCTGGTAATTCTTTAAGTTGAAACCAACGAGCATTATCTAACCCACCAGAATCTCCTAATTTAAGTTCAGTATATTCACTTTCTGCCAAGAAATACACAACTTTTTTTAAAATCTTACCTTTTTCTGGATGTGAGGCTACATATTCATTTTCACCAATTTTTTCTTTTATTGTGATATCAAGACCAACTTCTTCTTTTATTTCCCTTATTGTTCCATCTTCTGTCTCTTCATTTTCTTCTATTCTACCCTTAGACAAAGTCCAGTAACCAAAAACATCATGTACTAATGCAAAAAAGAAAGCACCATCTTTTTTAGCATATATCAATGCCCCACCAAGTTTTTCAACTGGTAATTTTGAAACATCTAGAGGTTCTTCATTTTCTTTCTTTTTACTTATTTGCTCTTTTCCTGGTTCTCCTATTTCTTTATAAACTGCACCAAGTACACCATTTACAAATTTACTAGAATTTTCTCCACCAAAAGTTTTTGCTAATTCAATTGCTTCATTTATAGCAACCTTTGGAGGTACTTGATTTCTATCACCAAAAAGAAGCTCTGTTAAACCAATCCTTAAAATATTTCTATCAACAATAGAAATTTTATCTAATGGCCAATCTGGTGCTGCTTTTTCTATTATTTCATCAATTACTTTACAATTTTTAAAAACTTCTTTTATTAATGTAGACACAAAAAAATCATCCTCGAGGCCAGGAGCAAATTCTTTAAGATTTCTATTTAAAGCTTCTTTTTTTTTATCATCAGTCCAAGCATTATCTTGTTCTGACGTAGTAATAAAATCCCACTCAAAAAGTGTCTGTAATACTATTGATCTTGAAAGGTGCCTATTTGCCATAATTTTGGACTTTAGGCTTCAAATTTTAGGCCTTAATTAACTTAAATATTGCCTAGGATTTATAGCCTAAGTATTCTATTTATTTTGCTTCCGCTTTTTTTGCTTTTTCTTTCTTTTGTTTTCTCTCTATCTTTTTAATCAAATCTAGGACTTTTTTCCCACGATAAAAACCGCAAGATGCACAAACTGTGTGACGTTTCTTAAAACTTTGACAATTGGCACATTTAGTAAGACCCGTACTCACCAATGCATGATGTGAACGTCTATTTGCTGTATGTGATTTTGTATGTCTCATTCGTACTACCATAATATATATTATACTAGCATATTAAAGACAGATTGCAAACTACCTTGTTTTTTAAAAAATATAGTATATTATTAAACCAATAGAGATTGTTATGGCTACCAACCATAATCTTGTTATAAACAAGACCAACCGGCTAATCTATAAAATATAAAAAGAACAAAGTTGGGTGGAACCGCGAAATAGACTCGCCCCGACAAAAATGAGAATTTTTTCATTTTTGTCGGGGTGATTTTAATTTTAATTAAAAATAAAAAAATATATGGAAAATAATAAATTACATAATTTAAGACATTCTCTAGCTCATCTTTTATCAGCGGCAGTACTAGAAATGTACCCAGATACAAAAAATACAATAGGACCTTCAATAGAAGATGGTTTTTATTACGACTTTGAGTTCTCGTCCCCTGTTTCTGAAAAAGATTTACCCAAAATAGAAAAGAAAATGAGAGATATTTTAAAGTCTTGGAAAGAATTCAAGGGTGAAGAAAAAAACCTAGAACAGGCAAAAGAATATTTTTCTGAGAATCAATATAAAATAGAACTCATCGAAGAAATTGACGAAAAAGGAGAAAAAATAACTTTTTATACTTGTGGTAATTTTACAGATCTTTGTAGAGGTGGACATTTAGAAAATCCATCAAAAGAAATAAGCCCAGATTCTTTTAAGCTTGATCGTGTAGCTGGAGCATACTGGAGAGGAGATGAAAAAAATAAAATGCTTACTCGTATCTATGGTCTAGCATTTGAAACAAAAGAAGAGCTTGAAACTTACATAAACCAAAGAGAAGAAGCAAAAAAAAGAGATCATAAAAAACTAGGTAAAGAATTAAAATTATTTACAATTTCAGAATTAGTCGGTAAAGGATTACCAATGCTTCTACCAAAAGGTAATATAATCAAAACAGAACTTGAGAAATTTATTCGTGCAAAAAAAGAAAATCTAGAATATTCTTTTGTAACAATTCCACATATTGCAAAAAAGGAACTCTATATAAAAAGTGGTCATATGGGGAAATATGACGCTATGATGCCAACAATGACAGACGAAAATGGTGATGAATTCGTAATGAAAGCAATGAATTGTCCTCATCATTTTGAAATATACAATTCAGAACCACATACTTATAAAGATCTTCCTCTAAGGATTGCAGAAAATACAACAGTATATAGAAATGAAAAAAGTGGTGAACTTGCTGGACTTTTAAGAGTAAAAAACATAACTCAAGACGATACTCATCATTTTGTTACCCAAAACCAAATAAGAACAGAGATAGAAATGATTTTTAATCTAATGCGTGAAATTTATGAGGTTTTTAATTTTAATGATTACAAAGTTGAAATATCTGTTAGAGATTATTCAAATAAAGAAAAATATTTTGGTAGTGATGAAATATGGGAAAAAGCTGAAAATATTTTAATAGAATCTGCAAAAAAATTAAATCTTAAATATACAATCGAGGAAGGAGAAGCAGCTTTTTACGGACCTAAAATTGATATAAAAGTAAAAGATTCTATAGGTAGAGAATGGCAACTCACAACAATACAACTTGACTTTAATCAACCAGAAAATTTTGAAATGGATTATATAGGAGATGATGGCAAAAAACACAGAGTAGTCGTATTACATGTTGCTATCCTTGGTTCATTTGAAAGATTTATGGGTGTATTAATTGAACATTATGCTGGAAGTTTCCCATTGTGGCTTTCCCCTGTTCAAGTATCTATCATACCCGTAAAAGAAAATCATGAAGAAGAAGCAAAAAAACTTTCAAAAATTTTAAAAGAATTCTCTATTCGTACTGAAATCTTTCCAGCTGATAATAGTTTAGGAAAAAGAATTCACCTAGCAAAAGACATGAAAACTCCTTATGTAATAATATTAGGAGACAAAGAAGCCTCATCTAGTACACTAACAATAGAAAATAGAGATGGTACAAAAACTGAAGGAATTTCTACTAAAGATTTTTTAGAAAAACTTACACAAGAGATAAAAGACAAAAAATAAAATAAAAAAACTTCCTTATTTAAGGAAGTTTTTTTATTTTATTTTTTAAATATCAATCTCAGCGAGTTTTGCATTTGATTGAATAAATGATTTTCGTGGAGGAACTTCAGAGCCCATTAAAATTTCAAATACTTTATTGGCTTCTTCCGCATCATCTATATTTACCTTCTTTAACACCCTATGACTAGGATCCATTGTAGTCTCCCAAAGTTCTTCAGGGTTCATTTCTCCGAGACCTTTATAACGTTGAATGTGAATTTTTTTAGTCTTTGTTTCTTTTTCTTCTTCTTCTTTTTCTTCTTCATTCTCAACATCTGTTTCAACAGTCTGTATTTCATTTATATCTATATCTTTACCAATTAATTTATCTTTCTCTTCGTCAGTATAAGCATAACTAACTTCTTTACCTTTTTTTATTTTATAAAGTGGTGGTTGAGCAATATAAACATATCCAGCATCAATAACTTGTCTAAAATATCGATAAAAAAGAGTAAGCAAAAGTGTACGAATATGTGCTCCATCAACATCAGCATCTGTAGCAATAATTATTTTATGATAACGCATTTTTGAAAGATCAAAAGTGTCTCCAATAGAAGTACCTAATGCAATGACTAAAGATCTTATCTCTTTTGAAGCAAGCATTTTATCAATTCTTGCTCTTTCAACATTTAAAATTTTTCCTTTTAATGGAAGAATAGCTTGTGTACGTCTATCTCTACCTTGTTTTGCTGAACCACCAGCAGAATCTCCCTCAACTAAAAATAATTCAGATTCTTCTGCACTTTTACTTTGACAATCTGCCAACTTACCAGGAAGTGTCATACCCTCAAGAGCACCTTTTCGAAGTACAGAATCTTTTGCTGCTTTAGCCGCCTTACGGGCCTTAAGCGCAAGAATAGATTTATTGATTATAGCTTTTGCCTCATCTGGATTCTCTTCTAAGAAAGCCGCAAAAGCTTCTGCAAATACAGAACTAACAGCACTTTGTGCTTCGACAGAACCTAATTTTGCTTTTGTTTGACCTTCAAATTGAATTTCTTGAAGTTTTACAGATATTACGCAAGTTAAACCTTCTAATACATCGTCTCCTGTAAAACCCCCCTCAGACTCTTTCATTAATTCATTCTTTTTACAATAAGTATTAAGAGTTCTTGTAAGTGCAGTTTTAAAACCAGTGACATGTGTGCCACCTTCTCCTGTGTAAATATTGTTTGCAAAAGGAACAATATGATCAACCATATCATCTATATATTGAAGAGCTATCTCTACTCCAACATTATCTAACTCTTTTTCAACATAAAAAATATGACTATGAATTGGTTTTTGAAATCTATTATAATATTTTACCAAAGAAGTAAGTCCGCCTTCAAAATAAAAAGAAGTAGATGGCAATTCAAGCTCTAACTCTCTAAAATAAAAAATATCAGAATCATCTATTTTATCTTCATATTTACGTGCATCAATAATTAAAATTTTAAGTCCTTTGACTAAATACGCTTGCTGACGAATATGATTCACAACTGTAGTCCAATCAAACTTGATATCTTTAAAGATTTCTATATCTGGTTCAAAAGTAATTATTGTTCCGTTTAATTTAGAAGAGCCATTTTTTTTGACAGCAGTTTTTTTCTTACCTTGAGAATATTCCTGAGAATATTTACCGCCATCTTTATGAACTTCCGCTTTACAAAAAACAGAAAGTGCATTAACAACAGAAGCACCGACACCATGCAACCCTCCAGAAACTTTATAACCTTCACCTCCAAACTTTCCTCCAGCATGAAGTGTCGTCATTACAGTTTCCAATGCTGATACTTTTGTTTTTTTGTGTATATCTACAGGTATACCTCGCCCGTTGTCTGCAACACGTATGCGATTATTGGGTAATAATACAATTTCAATATCATTACAAAACCCCCCCATGGCTTCATCACGTGAATTATCAAAAATCTCCCAAATCAGATGATGGAGACCTTCAGGTCCTGTAGTACCAATATACATACCAGGACGACGTCTTACTGGTTCTAGACCCTCCAAAACCGAGATATCAGAAGCATCATAATGATGCGCAGCTACTTGTGCTTTTTTTATGTCCTTTTCTTTAGCCATTTGATATTTAATTTAACTTAAAAAATAAAAGCAAAAAACAAATTTTGCTTGATATATTATAGCAAAAAGTAACATAAAAAACTAGTTAATTATCGTATCTGCCAACTTGAATTTTTGCTTATATTGTTGCTTATTTTACCTTTTTCATTATAAAAAGATATTTAAATCCTCTTAGATAGAAATTATATTGTCTTGCTCTTTCGTGCCAAATTCCTGTGTTTGATGTTTGATTATGCCGAGTTAAACAAATCATATCAATAGTTTCAAAATATTTTTCTAACCTTTGCCACATTAAAAAACCAACAGGTGTAAATTTCTTTTTAACCCACTGATCAGCAATAACCCAACCTACTACTTTACCTTGTTTTAAAACTCTTGCAATTTCACTAGCTGTTTTTTCTAACTCATCATAAAATTCAGTTTTTTCGCAAGAAATTTTACCAATACATTCTTTATTATCAGAATAATTTATATTATCAGAATAAGGTGAATCAATAAAAACAAAATCAACAGAATTATCTTCAAGTGGAATTTTACGAGAATCATTTTTTATTATTTCTGGTCTTGTGACATTTATATCATAACCAACAACTCTTCTCTTTAATTCATTTGCAACATCAATAGTCGTTCCACTTCCACACATTGGATCAACAACTAAATCCCCTTCTTTTGTATATCGTTGAAGTAAATTCCAAATTACTAATGCTGGAGTAACTCCATTGTATTTGTTATTTCCATGAGACTTATTGCCATAATTTTGTGTAGGAAAATCCCAAAGCGTTGTTGATTCAATTTTTAAATCATTCATAGATTACTTTAAAAGTTTTTTTAAATCAACAATAAATTTATCAAACATTTTTACTTTATTACTTTCTTCTATATTAGTTTCACTTAAAACATAACTTCCATCAGTATCTGTCTCAACAATCGCTCTACCTTTCTTTGTTGGTTTTTTAATAGTCAATGTTCCATCTTCGTCAGGGGTTACAAAATAAACTTTTATATGTTTAGTCGCCTCATCAGAAGCAAGTTTCATTTTCCAATAACCAGTTTGAGCAATTCTCTCTCTTAATGTAACCTTACTCGACAAAACTGCAACAACCTTACTTGTTTTTGGATTATAAATAATCAAATCAACATCAGGTAAATGAGAACCAAATTCTCCATAATCAACGATTAAATTTCTTTTTACTAAACTTAATTCTTTTGACAAATTAACACTATTCGTCCGTTCTAAACTATTACCATTTATAACAATAAGTCCAAGTGCTTGAACTTCATCATTTATAATATGTTCAATTAACTTTTCTAAATTTTTACCCTTAAAAGCACGCCAAGATTGTTCATGGTCATTACCAACAAAATCTTTACCATGTTGTTCTTTTGCTTCTTTTAATAAATTAGAAATATGCCTATATGTTTCTATTCCATACTTTTTCTTTTTTATTTCATAAATTTTTATAAGATCATTTATTGTCATAATTTTATTTTTCCATTACTAAAATATATTCTGTAGGATAAGCAAAAACCTTATTTTTATCGGTTATCCGAGCAAATTTTCCTGTTTTCTCATCTCGAACAGAAGGTAAATTTTTTGATGGTATTTCTCTTTTAATAATATCAACCACTTTTAATCCTAAATTTTGTAATTGTTCAACAAAAACTTCTGCATTAAGAATATCAACACCGATTAAACTTGTATTTCCCACAACAATACAAGTTTTACCACCCTTTTTTAATACTCTTTTCATTTCAACAAAAACTTGATTCATTTCGCTAAAATAAGTTGAAACTTCTTCAGCAGTTTTTTTATGTTTTATTAAAAGATCACTTCTTATTTTTTCAGCAAGCTTACTATTTAAAACTAAATCTTTTTTACTATGATATGAAGTCCCAATAAATCTTTTACGAAAATCACTTAAATCCTTTGTGTGTTCCAGCCATAATGCTGTTAATTGATGCAAGTCTGCATATTCATAAGAAGTAACATATGGTGGAGATGTAACAATTAAATCTACACTTCCATTTTTTACTGGAATAGTTCTTGCATCTGTACAAACCACCTTACTAGAAATTTTTAAATAACCTTTTTTTGATAATAATTCAAACAGTTCAGCGTTACCACGTAACATCATTTTTGTTTGTCTCAAAAATGTTTTAATTGGTTCTGATGGTTCTTTCCCAAAATCTCTTGTTGGTTTATTACTCTTTTGTAGCCAGATTGAACAATTTTTAAGAATATTTGAAAATCCACAAAAGAAAAAATCTTGAACATCCTGATCTTTAACTTTTATTATTTTAGAAAAAATAAACGCTAACCTCCTTTTTTCTTCTGCTTTAAACCAATAATCAATTCTTTCATGAGTGGGAACTTTTACTTTTATGTCTTTGTTATATTTTTCTAATTTCTTTTTTAATATTTCAAATTCTTTTTCAATTTTAATTGGATTTATTGGGGTAATTTTAGCTTTTGTTATCAAGACAGCTACAGGATTAATATCAACCGCTATTGAATATCTTCCCATAATTTTAGATTCAATAATAGTTGTGCCACAACCACCAAATGGATCAACTATAAAATCACCCTTCTTTGTATATTTTTCTGCCAAACGAGAAACTATTTGTGGAATAAATTTTGCAGGATAACGATGATACCCATGTGTAATGTAAGAAGTTTCTTTTCTTGTTTTATCAGAAAATGACCAAGATTTATCAATTTTTATTTTATTTAATATAGAAATTACAGATTGACTCATTTAGTTATTCTAGCATTTTTTAGTCTTAAAAAGAAACACAAATTTAACGTATCTGCCAACTTGAATTTTTGCTTATATTGTTGCTTATTTTAACCATAATTTCTTCTACTTCTTCGGCTTTTAGTGTTCTTTCAAAAGATTGAAAAACAAGCCTAAAAGCATATGATGTTTTCCTATCTTTTGTGAAAGAATCAAATAAATAAGGTTCTTTTATTAACAAATCTGTGCCATTTTCTATAAGTATTTGTTTCAACTTATCTCCATTCTCTCCTTCTGGCATCCATACAGCAACATCACGAGAGATAAATGGATAAACTGACCATGGTTTAAAAGCAGATTTAGACTCATAATTTTTAGTTTCTAATTTAAAATCAGAATTAATATCTTTACAAAATTCTTCCAAACTTATTTCTTTTATTTCCTTCTTTTCATTATAAGCAACATGTATTTCCTCTCCATTTTTGTTAAAAATAGTTCCAATTTCAAAAATCTTTATTTCCTTCATCTCAAGCAATGGTGCATTCAATTGATTTAATTTTAAACTTTCTTTTAATCCATCAGATAAATTTGTTCTTAAAAAATTCTTATCTGAAGCTGAGGCAAGTACTTCTACTTTTCCTTCATTTCTAAATGAATATGTCATAACTTCACTATATCCATCATTTAAAAGTTTATTTCTTGCTACAGAAATATTATAAAATTTTTCATTTATCTTAGGGACCCATTCTATTTTAGGCAATTTACCTTCTATTCTTTCATATCCCAAAATTTTAATTACATCCTCAACTAAATCATGTTGACCAATTATGTCCATACGCAATAATGGAACTAAAATTTTAAATTCACCATTCTCTTCTTCGTATTCAAAACCAAGTTTTTCCCAAACACTTTCAATCTCCTCTTTTAAGAAATAAGTGCCTAGTCTTTTATTTATATATTCTACTGATACAAAAACAATATTTTGTTTTAATTTTTTAGGATAAATATCAACAATCTCCTCCGCATTACCACCAGCTATATCAAGAATCAAATTTGTTATCTTGTCCATGGTCTGAGTGCAAAGCTCTGGAGATATTTCATTTTCATATCTTTTAACAGCATCAGTCAAAATTCCAATCTTCTTTGAAGCTTTTCTAGTAGAAATAGCATCAAAATTAGCAACTTCTATTATTATATTCTTTGTATTATTATCTACCTCAGCCTTCATTCCACCTTTTATACCAGCTATAGCTAATATATCTCTCTTGTCTGCGATTACTAAAATAGATTCATCTAAATTAATTTCTTTTTTGTCTAAAGTGGTGATTCTCTCCTCAGATTTTCCATTCCGAATAATTATTTCTTCACTCTCTAATTTATCTAGATCAAAACAATGAATAGGTTGACCTATATCAAACATCACAAAATTAGCAGCGTCTACAATATTATTTATTGATTTTTGACCTATCGTTTCTAGTCTATTTTTTAACCAAACAGGACTTTTATCTATCTTTACATCTTTAACAACTCTACCCATATAACGAAGGCATTTTTCTGACTCAATTTTAATATTTAAATTAGTTGAAGCTGTTTTAAAATCCTTGTATTTTTTTTCTTTTAATTTCAAATTAAAAATAGCACTTATTTCTTTTGCTATTCCCCAATGTGAAAGACAATCATGTGCTCTATCTGGTAAAACTTTTACATCAAAGACAATATCGTCGCCTATTTTACCTAAACTTTCTACTTCAAAAGAATGAAAAATAATACCCTCAGATAATTTTTCTGGATCTGGTAATTTTTCTTCAAAATAATTTTGTAACCAATTATAACTAATTTTCATATCTAAAATTGATTAAACCTTAAATCTCCTTGATAAGCTGGACGAATATCTGGCATCCCATATTTAATTACCATAAGTCTCTCAAGACCTGGACCAAATGCAAAACCTTGATATTTTAGAGAATCGATCCCACAATTTTTCAATACATTTGGATGTACCATACCAGCACCACCCATCTCAAGCCATTTACCATTAAACTTTAAATCAAATTCAATTGAAGGTTCAGTAAAAGGAAAAAAACTGGGACGAAATCGTAATTCAATCTCTTCACCTAACATTTTTTTATAAAAATAAGAAAGAACTCCCTTTAAATGAGCCATATCTATGTCTTCCCCTATCATAAGTCCTTCGATTTGATAAAATTGCATTTCATGTGTCGCGTCAGTAGCTTCATTTCTAAAACATTTTCCAGGAGCTATGATTGCAAAAGGTGGATTACCACCAGATTTGACTAAATCTTCCATGTATCTAATTTGAACATTTGAAGTATGAGTTCTTAAAACTTTCCCTTTCTCTCCTTTAATATAAAAAGTGTCTTGCATTTCACGAGCTGGATGATCTTTAGGAATATTCAATGCATCAAAATTATGCCATATATCTTCTAACTCTGGACCAGTGGCAATTTCAAAACCGAGTTCAGTAAAAATCTTTACTGCTTCATTTATGATTATTGAAAGTGGATGTTCCCTGCCTTTTTTCTCTTCGTTTTCCATTTAGAAAATATATCACAAAAAATAGCTTTTTCCCAATATTTGCTATAATAAATATATGAAAAAAACTGAGTGGATTTTAATCATCTTAATAATTTTATTTGCCTTAATAGGTCTTTATTTTGGTTGGTTAGATAATGGCAATAGTTTTTAATCTAATTCATTTAAGTGCTTCCAGATAGCATACATAGCATATGTATCAAGCTTACAATAAGTCTTTAAATGTTGAATCTTTTCCAGCTTCTCTTCTTTTGAATATACATCACTAACGATTTTATTCCATGTATCTGAAGCAGAAGCACCTTCTTGTATATCAAGAACCTTGTAAGACAACTCTGGAGCAAGTATAGGCAATATATATTTAATTGATGTTTTGCCTTTAAATTTAGGATGAACAAAATATTGATTAGAAAAAATATCCATAAGATCAATCATCCGAGAATTTATATCTTCTAATGCTATTTTATATTCAGGATTTCTTTTGGCTAAATCTTTATTTCTTCCCATCTCAAAACTTTTATTCCAAACAATAATAGACCCACTCTTAGGTAATTTCTCTATAAGAGCTGAAATAAATTCTTCATCTCCATTTTCGTTTTTAGTAAAAATAAATTCAGAATGTTCTGGCTCTTTATTTTTATCCGAAAGTACATGTAAAGAAAACTGAAATGTTATTTGATTAAAAGGACTAAAGCCAACAAACCTTGGGACGCCAGCTGCAAAAGTTTCATAATCTAAAAAAGATAGTGGCATAACCATAGTATTGAGAAAACTTTTAATCTCTTCTTTTTTTATAAAAATTTTATCCAATTGTGTAGCTAATACCTGATTCCTCTGTTTTTCACTTAAAGGAAAATCTTCCGGTACGTCTTCAATAAGAAGAATATTGCTATCAATTAATTCTGTAAGTTTACTTTTTGACATTCCAATACGAGAAATATCATGGACACTATAATCAGGAACTTGCGGGTTTGAATAAGAAAAAGTCGTACAATGAGAGCTTCTACCTCTCGTAATACATTTACAAGAACCAAATGGTTCTTTATTGGAAGATAGAAGATCATAAGCAGTTTTCATTTCTAAAGATACACCATCAACTACATTCATAACTTTTTCTGTAAAATCTTCTTTTAAAAAAAGTTGGTCTATATCAAGCTCAGCTCCTCTCACATATTGATTATTAAATCTTATAACAAATAATTTACCTAATGGAATATTTAATTCTTTTAAAACTAAATATTGGAAAGCTATGTCATAACTATAAAGTTTATCTTTAGCACTTTTATCTTCTCCACTATTAGAAGCCTTAACTTCATATAGGTCGTAGACATTAAAGTCTTTATTCCAAACTAAAATATCACAGATTGTTTTATATAAATCTGTTTCAAATACAGGTTGATATATTACAGGAGTTTTGGATTTTAAAAGCTTTATTGTTTCTTCTGTCTCATTTCTATCAGAAACCAAAACACCATTTGGAAATAATTCCCTAGCTAACGTATCAACTTCATTACCAGTTTCTATTATACTTTGATCAAATGCAGATAAAGGTTTATCAAAATATATGTCTGGTTTATGTACTTTCAACCAAGCATTCTTTTCACAATCTCTATATATAAGATAATCAGTTTTGGTTAATTTCATACTGATTAATTAAATATTATTCTGTAGTTATCCCATCAAATTCTTCTTCACTAGCTATCGCTTCTTCTTTTGTAGCTCTGACAATAGCATCTTTATGATGAGCAGGAGAATAAATGGTGTAAAGTTTTAAATCTTCGGTATTAGATGTATTAATAATATTATGCTCTGCGCCAGCAGGAACAACAATAGCTGAACCATCTACAACAATATATTCATTACCATTTATGAGACATTTCCCTTCTCCTTTTTCGAAACGGAAAAATTGATCATTATCAGCATGAATTTCCATTCCTATGTCTTCGTTTGGTTTCAAACTCATTAAAACTAATTGACTATGTTTGCCTGTGTATAAAACTTTACGAAAATTTGCATTTTCTAATGTCTCTTTTTCTATGTTTGTATTAAATCCTTTCATAACATTTATTATATAATTTATTGGTAATATTTATGACCTATCTTAATTTTAACATATTTTTGTTCTTTTTATTGAAAAAGCTAAAGCTGGAATTTTAAGCTTGTTTCCAAGACTATTTGCAATAGTTCTGACATAAGTTCCACTACTACATTTTATTTTAAAACTAGCTACTAAATAGACGTTCTTTTCTGAAACTACTAATTTTTCTTTCCATATTTTTAAAATTTTATCTTGTCTAAAATCCCCCTTAACTTTTTTTACTCTTTTTTCTATATTCTTAAATAATTTTTGATTATTTATTTTTCTAATTTTTTCTAATTTTAATTTTTTTATAAAAATCTTTCTTTCTGGTACTTCAACATCTTCTCCTTTTCTTGCATAAACAAACAATGGCTTACCTTTTACTGTCTTCGAAGAATACATAGGATACAGTTGTACACTTTCACCAATAAAACTTTTTAAATTTTTCTTTATTTCTCTTTCTAATTCATAATTCGTAATTGTTAATTCGTAATTGTTAATTACTTTTCCTAAAATATCATATGTATCTGTATTAAAACCAAACAAAACTTCAAAATCATATTCCTTCTCTAGTGCTAAATATTTTTCTTTATTTTTTGTTTCATCTCCCGTAAGTACTAATAAAATACCACTAGCCATTGGGTCAAGTCTTCCAGCATAAGTCATTTTTATATCTTTATACTCTTTATTTTTTATACGAAAATTCTCCAAAGCTTCTAAGGGAGTTTCTCCTTCTTTTTTATTTAATCTAATTACTTTTTTCATTAAAGCACTGCTTTTAACTCTTTAATTATTTTTTCTGTTTCAATTTCTCCATTCTTGACTAAGTCTGTAGCGATGTTGCTTCTAAAGTAATCTCTAAAACTTTTTATACCAATATTGGGTGTGTAGGGTTCAATCACAAAATCAGAAGATGAAGTAGAATATCGTGATAAATGATAACGTAATATATTAATACTCCTTATTGCAGTATTACTTAAACTTTTGTTTTTATCTGTCAAGAATTCCTCGTTTTTTACATAGTTATCTAAATTAACAGATATTACTATATCTGCTCCCATTTTTCTTACAACATCATCTGGAACTGGGTTACTCAAACCTCCATCTACTAAAATTTTATTATCTATTCTTACTGGAGTAAACAATGTTGGAACAGAAATACTAGCACGCACTGCAGTAGCTAATTTTCCTTTTTTAAAAACAACAGCCTCACCCGTAACTAGATCTGTAGCAACTATAGCTAAAGGAATTTTGAGATCTTTAAAATCAGCATCATTTAACCATCCATTCAATAATTTTTCTAATTTATCACCTTTTATTAAGCCACCACTAAAAGTTGGTTCTAAAAAAGACATAAATTTTTCCCTTTTCTTTTCTAGGGTATACTCTTCTAAATTTTTTACATCTTTAAAAAGAGAATAATAAGCACCAACCCAAGCACCGATACTAGACCCTGCAATATAATCAATAGGTATGTTGTGTTCTAGTAATTTCTTAATCACACCAATATGTGCAAAACCACGTACACCTCCACTACCCAAAACTAATCCTACTTTTTTTCTTTGTTTTTCCATATAGATTTACTTCTTTACCTCTTTATTCACAAAAAGAGTATAACATAAATGTATACTTTTTTGTGTTTTGGCGGTGTTTGCTGGACAAAGTTCGAAACTATTTCGAGCAGAATCCAGAAGAACAAATCTAATAAATGGGCTCGGCAGGGCGAAACAATATTCTCTGGGTTTCGGATTCGCCCTGCCGAGACTGATTCCCGTGCGGAGGAGGGGTCTGGGGAGGAATCCGCACGGGTCTGAATTCATTTGGCGGGATTGGGGCGGAACATTAATAAAAAATATCTCTATCTTTTGTTAAATTAAAATTTATAGAACTTTGTTCGTTGAAATTTTCTGCTGGATATATTTCAAAAAATGTCCATTGTTGTATGTTTTCTGTATAAACAGAAAACCATATTCTTTCAAAATACCAACTAAACTTTTTTATCTCTCTATATAATTCTGATATATTAAAATTTTTTTCAACAATTCTTGAAGCTATCAATAAATGACATTGAGGAAAATTTATAAGTCCTTTTTTATCAAAAATATGTTGTGCTAGTTTTTTATAATCAATTTTAGAAGAATTATTTTCATGAAAATATAACTCCATTATCTCAACAGGAAAAGCCTCATTGTTTTTATTATCTAGAAAATAAACATCTGGAGAATCATCAGGATATAAAGTATATTCTTTACCCAACCATTTTTTAATAGATAATGCTAAAAAACTTGCATGATATAACTCTATTAAATTTTTGTTTTTATGCTTATTTTTAAATACTGCTTCAATATTTCCGTTTTCACTATCAACCGCATTTTGAAATAAATTTCTTACCCCGATAGGGGTATATGCTTTTGATTTTTCTTTATCAAAATTTGGTAAGTAATGATTATCCATTATTTATCTATTGATGATATTAATTCTGATAACTTTACTTTGATTATTTTACCAAAGTGTTCACATCGCCTATTTGTACAATCAAAACTAACTAGATTACCTTTAGACACAGAATCTCCCTCTTTTTTTAAAAACCCATAAAATCCTATCTGATGTGTTAGATTATTACACTTTTTACAATAAAATTTATATTCTGTATTCATTATAAAGATAAAAAATTAATTTACTTCCAAAACAAAAGTGGATACCGATTGATTAAAGATTGGTTTGATTTCAGAATATTTACTTGTTTCTGTCCCAGAAGATATAGAATACATGATATCATCTTTAGCAAGAAAATAAGTTATATTTGTCATTTCTAAATCGTAATCTAAAACTTTATAAGTTGCTGAATACTCAACCCAATAAGCAGGTTCATTATCAATTTTTGTCTCACCATAATCTATCATTTTTGCATCAGAAAATTTTAATTTTATTTCCTCCATTCCACTATCAATAAATTCTTTTGCAGAACCAGCATCTCTTATAGAAGAAAAGCCTTCATTCTTACCTAAATCAAATTGTTGAATAATTACACTAATAGTCCCATCTTCTGAACTAGCCTTCTGGACAATATGGATACCATCTCCAGTTTCAATATTCCAACCTTCTGGAAATTTAATACGAAAACCATATTTTGTATTTCTATACATATTTTCTGTAATTTCTGAATATTGGGAACTCTTATCTACAGATAAAAGGCTAGGAGAATCATTAATCGTCTTTTTGCTATCTAAAAATAATCCTAATGTAATAAAAATTATCGAAAATACTATAAATAATAAAATATATTGTTTTTTTAACTTAGTAGCTAATTGTAGTTTCTCCATTTTCTTTATCTTTTTCAAAGAATTATGAACCATTCCAATTAAAGATAAGATTATAAAGAAAGAAATACCTGGATAATAATGAGAATTTTCAATAGCACCAATTATTACACCTGATATAAAATTGAAAATTAAAACAAAAATTAAATAAAAATATATTATTTTTAAATAAGTCTTTGCTCTTGTATCAACTTTGTTTTTAATATAAAAACCAAAAAGTATAAATAATATACTAATAATCAAAGCTAAAATAGTAACCAAATATCCAATTTGATTAAAATAACTAAACTTAAAAATTAATATAAAAACTAAAACTAAAATAGGTAAAAATCCACATATTAATAAAATAAGTCCTGTATTTTTAATATCATTAATTATTTTAATTTGATCAGAATCATTTATTTCTTCTTTTGCTATCTCTGTTGCTAAATTTTCTTCTTCAATTTTATTTCCACATTTTCCACAAAACTTTGAATCCTTGTTTATTATATTATTACATTTTGAGCAGTTCATATTGTTTTAAATTTTAAAAATAATTATTTTTCATTAAAATAAAAATCTATTTCTTCGTAAAAATCTTTATCTACCTTATCAGAATTTTTAGCTGTAGACACTCTTCCTGGATTTTTGAATAGTTCTTCATTAGTAAAGGCATCTTCTATAACATAAGATGTTCCCAAGTTTGTATCGAAAAAAATATTAGTTATTTGATAACCCAGAATACATCTTTGTGTTGTTTTATTATATCTATAGTCCCAGAAAAGTATATAATCATTTTCTTTTTCTTCTTTAAGGTTATCTTTTATCTTTGAAACAATATTCCTACAATCAGTTTGTTTTTGATAATTAATCTTATCAATTTCCATTTGGTGTTTTCTTTCTTGACCATTTTTAAAAATAAAAAATCCTACAATAATTAGGATTATGAGGCATAAAATAAGACTAAATTTAAACCAATTTTTTGAAATAGATTTTATAAAATTACTTAAATCTATTTTTTTTAAAAATTTAAAAAAGTTTATTTTATTAAGTTTTGATTTTTTATCAATAAAAAAACCACAATGTGTACAAAATAAATCTGTTTCTGCTAATCGTTCTTTACATTTTTTACAATTCATATACTCGTTATTTAACAAAATACTTAATATCTTTATTATAAATCTTCGCAAAGATTTGGAGTTCGACAACATCAACCCTTTGCTGTCCTGATTCAATATTAGAAATGTGAGATTGAGGTCGCTTTAATTTCTTAGCAACCTGAACCTGAGTCAGTCCTGCTTCTTCTCGAGCTTTTCTTAATCGCTCGACAAAATAAGCATATTCTTTTGTTCGTATTGACCTAGTCATATACTACCATTGTCTATCTAAATATTCAATATCCAAAGTTTAGATATTGTGATATTATGTATTTAAAGGTTTCCGCCCCAATCCCGCCAAATGAATTCAGACCCGTGCGGATTCCTCCCCAGACCCCTCCTCCGCACGGGAATCAGTCTCGGCAGGGCGAATCCGAAACCCAGAGAATATTGTTTCGCCCTGCCGAGCCCATTTATTAGATTTGTTCTTCTGGATTCTGCTCGAAATAGTTTCGAACTTTGTCCAATAGATACCGCAAATGTTCGGGATTCAAAACAGAAGCAGAAAATGGGTCGGCACGAAGTGCCGACACTAATGAATTCCCGCCAAGAAACCCTGAATCCAAAAGGGTTCGCCAAAGAGAATTGGGCTCATCGTTTGCTAATACAAAAATATGAATAATCACACCAGAAAATTTTTTATCTATACAAGAAAAAGCACCGACACAGAAGATCGGCAAGTTAGAAGCATTTCGGACCAACTGGCCGAACTCAAAGAGTTAGTAATAAAAGAAAATATTGATGTTATAGATATATTTGTAGAAAAACAAACCGCTAAAACTCCAGGTCGGCCAGTCTTTAATGAAATGCTTCAAAGAATCGAGAATAACGAAGCTTCGGGAATTTTAGCTTGGCATCCCGATAGGTTAGCGAGAAATAGTGTTGATGGTGGAAAAATAATATATTTACTAGATACTGGTAAAATTACCGAGCTAAAATTTCCGACTTTCTGGTGTGATACAACTCCACAAGGAAAGTTCATGCTTTCAATCGCTTTTTCCCAATCCAAGTATTATGTTGATAACTTATCTGAAAATATTAAACGAGGTCATCGCAACAAAGTGAAAGACGGAATATGGCCTCAAAATGCTCCACTAGGTTATTTAAATGTGAAAGGTGGTGGAATAATACCAAACCCAGAATTATCACCACTTATCAAGAAAGCATTTGAGGCCTATGCAACTGGGAATTTCACTTTGCGACAAATTAGAGATAAGTTTAACTCTCTTGGATTGAAAGGAAAAAGCGAGGGAGAACTTGCTGTATCAAATTATCAAAAACTTTTGAAAAATCAGATTTTTGTTGGATTGATAAAATACAATGGCGAAATATATGAGGGTAAACACGAACCGATTATCACAAAGAAACTTTTTGATTCCGTTCAAGAAGTGATGATTAGAAAATCTAAACCTCATAGCAAAGATTTAAAACCATTTTTGTATAGAGGATTTTTCCGTTGTGGAGAATGTGGATGTTTTATAACTACCGAGACACAAAAAGGTCATAACTATTTGCGGTGTACCAAACGGAAAAATCCTTGTGAACAAAAATATGTTCGTGAGGAAATCATCACTTCTCAAATTAGAACGGAATTACATAAAGTTTCTTTGCCACTCGATTGGACAAATTGGATGATTGCCGAAAATGCAAAAGATCGGCAATCAGAAAATCAATCGAGTGAGATTTTTTCTCAAAAAACAAAAGATGAAATTTCTCTTTTGGATTCAAAAGTTGAAAAGTTGATGAACTTATATTTAGAAAATATTTTGTCTTTGGAAGAATATCGTGATTCTAAAAATAAGTTAGTGAATCAAAAACAACTTTTAAAAGAGAAATTATCGGCTTTTGAGAAAAAATCTCATAATCGGTTCGAACTTACCGAAAATTTTCTAAAAGCCAATATTCATATGGTGGAATTGGCTAACGAGAAAACAAATGAAGAATTTCTTCATTTGTTTAAAAAAGTCGGTTCGAACTTTTTAATTAAAGACCGAACCGTACTTTTTGAGCCACGCTCTGCGTGGCGAACCCTTTTGGATTCAGGACTTTTTGGGGGGAATTCAGAACAGACGGCACTTCGTGCCGACCATATTTTTGGTTCGGAAACCCTTTTCGAAAAATTGCGGTGTACTCGGGTATGGTACCCGTGGGTGCAACCCTTGTAAGGGTATTTTAGCACATTTCCGATGGTGGAAATAAGGTTTGTGGGTCGGAGTCTCAAATGCCAACAAATGCCAATTTTTCGGCACAGGCAACAGATCAAGAAAATGGACAAAATGTTATAATGGGATTATGAAGAACCTTTTAGCAAAAGAGAAAATTCTTTACGATACTGTCGCAAATTCTTCAAGCGACAAGGATTTTTTTATAGGTTTTCACGCATACTTTACCTTTATTCTGGGCGATGGCGATAAAGTGATTATCGACCAAATTGCTGAGCAATTTATCTCTAGAATCGAAGAAGAAAAATCTATTGAAGCAATAAAAGACAAGATTGTGGTGGAAGCAACCAAACTACTTGATGAACTAATTATTGTTTCAAAAAAATTAGGGCTACAGGATAACCAAATTCTTCAAGAAGAAATTCAGTCTACTAAGAGTCTTCTTGCTGGATCGACTCATGTGTTTGGCGGAGAATTTCTAAATTCCCTGTATGACGACTTTTTTGATATCTTAAAAAGAATATCAGATTTAGGTTACCAAAAAGAAATTAATTCATTTGTGGAACTATCACCCTCTTCTACTATAAAAGATATTCATGCACTGAAAGAAAGAAAAGATTATTTTCATAAGCGAGACAGCTTTTTAAAAAAGGACGCACGAACAGAAGAAGGATCACTTTCTAGACTTATGAATCTATTTAAAGAAATAAGTGTTCTTGAGAACACAGACTTTAATTCTCTACAGATAGACATAAGTAATGTTTTTCGTATTCATGCGGCGAGAAAGATGAATAATGAATATTCAAAGTTGATGTCGGGAGAAATTCAACAAGGAGCATATTACAAAAAAGAAAAATATATGCCCGATATAGAGCGTATTCATAATTTCATTGTTCTTAATAGTTTAGATATAAAAAATGAAGAAAAATTGGAAAATTCAAACAAGATATTTTTCGTAAAAAACGATAATATTTTTCACCACGAAATAGGCTTGCTTCATTATGAGAAAAATGGACTAAAGGAGCCTAAATATATTCACATGTTTAAAAATGTTATTACCTACATGACTGAAGATAAAGATAAGGTTCGCATAAGTGAGTTAGAAAAACATATCGATAAAAAAGATCAGCACGGGGCTAATTACAGAGTTAATCTTGGCAAAAGTGCAAAATCTTTTAATAACTTTTTGAAAAAGAACGGTGTTAAGAATATCCACCCAGAAAAGAAAGTTCCTATTCTTTCTGTAACGGATGAATATATAACTTTTCATAATAAAATCTCATCCGAGTAAATCAGAGCAAATAAGTTTAAATAATCTACAAAAAACAGCTTTATAAATAAGGCTGTTTTTGTTTGTCCTGCATGTCAGTGCGTCTATTTTGAAATATCCATAAGTGAAAAAATGAATACTAGGTATTTGTAATAAGGCAAATATTTTAATTATTAATCATTATGTCAAAACAAAAAAAGATCACATGGTCTTCAACTGCTCGCAAGTTGAATGACCTGATCAAAAACGGATACAATCCGCGTAAGTTAAGCGAGAACGAAAAAAGAGACTTGGAAAAGTCGGTAAAGGAGTTTGGAACAGTTGTTCCTGTTGTTATCAATATTGGATCAAGAGCCAATATTATTATCGGAGGTGAGCAGCGGGTAAAAGTGTATGCCGATCTTGGCATAGAGAGTATCGAGTGCATGGTTCCTTCACGAGAACTAACACTCGAAGAAGAGAAGGAACTCAACTTGAGACTTAACAAGAATACTGGGTCGTGGAATGAAGAACTCTTGAAAGATTTTGATATGAGATTACTTCTTGATGTCGGATTTGGGGATGAAGAACTTCAGAACTTATTTGACGACGTTGATATGACAGAAGATGACTTTGATCTTGGTAAAGCCATCAAAGACACACCTGTTGCAAAAGTGAAGCTTGGGGAGATTTACGAACTCGGAAAGCATCGGCTTTTGGTTGGAGATTCTACTGATGAAAACCAAGTAAAAGAGCTGATGAAAGATGAACTGGCGGACATCATTTTCTGCGATCCACCGTTTAATATTTCATGGGAATATGGCGGAAAGTATGGCGGAGAATATAAGGATAATAAAAGTGAAAAAGAATACTATGAATTTCTCGACAAGAGCGTTGAAACAGCTAAAAAGTTCTCCAAGCCAGATTCACATTTCTTTTATTGGTCAGACCCAAACAGCATAGGATTGACGCAGTCTCTCTATGACAAGCACGGAATCAAGAAAAGAAGAGTGTGTCTCTGGATAAAATCCAATCAGAACTGCACTCCTAAAATTGCCTGGAACAGATTATATGAACCATGTACCTATGGCACAGTTGGAAAGCCATATCTCAATCCAAATTTCAGAAATGCCAACGAGATTCTCAATCAAGAAGTAACCACTGGAAATCAAGTGCTAGATGAACTACAAGACATGATTGATCTTTGGTTAGTCAAAAGAGATAACACGCAAAGCTATCTTCACCCTACGCAGAAGCCTGTGGCTTTAAATGAGAAGCCATTCAAGCGTTGCAGTGCACCTCTCCATATTGTCTTCAGTGGGTTTGCTGGGAGTGGATCTGATTTGATTGCATGTGAAGAATTAAATCGTGTCTGGCGAGGGGTTGAGAAAGATCCAATTTTTGCAACTATCGTGATCGACCGATGGGAAAAATTTACAAACCTTAAGGCGAAGAAAATATATGAAAGTAAATAAAGGAGATATTTTTCAGGTTGGAAATCATTTCATTGGATGCGGTGACTCTACTGACAGAGAATTTGTTAAGAAAGTGATTGGTAAAAACAAGATACGAGCAATTCTCTGCGACCCACCTTATGGAGTCGCGTATGTCGAGAATAAAAAAGGATTTGCAAAACTTGGAGTTAAAGATGAAAAAATAATTGCAGGCGATCATCTGCAAAGCGAAGAAGAATATGAAAACTTTACCAAGAAATATCTCGGTATTACTATTCCGTATCTTGAAGAGCACAATGTGGTCTATATCTTCAACGCAGACCCTATGTTCCCAAGTCTACGTTCTGGAATGAAACAAGCAGGTTTCTATTACAGCCAAATGATTATTTGGCTCAAAAATCAGCCCGTCATGAGTCGCAAGGACTACCTATCTCAATACGAATTGATTGCCTATGGCTGGTTTGGAAAACATAAAACAGAAAGATCTAAATCAAAGAATGTAATTTATTATCCTAGACCAAGTAAGTCAAAACTTCACCCTACTCAAAAACCTATTGGGTTACTGAGAAGAATCATTCCTGACTCAACTAAGATCGGAGATATTATTTACGATCCATTTCTTGGTAGCGGATCAACAGCGATTGCATGCCAGCACCTAGGTCGAAAGTGTATAGGTATCGAGCTTGATGAATCGTATGTAAAGATATCTGTCGCAAGACTCGAAAAACTCACGGGAATGAAAGCGGTAAAAGTTTAACTTATGCAAGAAGAAGACTTTTCTAAAGATCCATACAAGAAACAAACATACGAAAGGTATGCTCTTTGGAAGTCTCTTCCTTCATTCCTAAAAGGACAACCGAGGGTAGCACTTGAGAAGTTTGGTATTGAAGAAGAATCAGCATTCGAGCTACTTGCTATAAAAACACAGATAGATTTTTCAAAAAAGTATGGAGTCGATACTGGTACATTGACTGACTGGAACAAAAGACTCGAGAAAGATGGATTAGTTCAGGATATAAATTCTTGGGCAAGAAAGTTAACCCCAAATGTTATCTTTGCACTCTACAAAAACATTATTAAAAGTGGAAAGGCTCATGAAGTGAGAGCTTGGTTTGAAATCGTAGAAAATAACTAGTATGACTAAACCAATTAATCTAGAAGAAATAAATAACATTCTTTCAGATACCATACGAAAGGTACTAAATAAAGAAATGTCACTCAAGCAAGCATCTATGATCGCCAAGCTTGCCTCTACACTTTCCAAAAACATCGTCAACACGGAATTGAAGGAGCGTGTTGAGTTTTTAGAAGAATCACTAAGAAGGAGAAAATAATATGAAAAGTCTCACCAATATTTTAAGAAGATCAAACATAACTCCATTTGAACGAGTGAAAGCACTTGTTCATAATGATATTCACCGAGAAAAAACAGGAAAAGATGGTCTGTCCGAGTCTGATATATATGCTCTAACTAAAGGATGGAATCCGAACAGACCAGAAGCAAGTGAATACAACAAGTACATAAATATTGTTCAGCTTGAAGATACGATGAAGATGGATACGCAGATGTTCCTGTATCGCTCTGAACTGTCACTCCTTCGAAACCAGAGAATGCTTGATCATTTTCTTTCTTATGCAAAAAGACTCAAGCATATATCCGAGCGGGTGTTCACAAAAGATATTACTACCGATGAAAGCATACGCTTTCTCATACGAAATACATACTTGCGATATGAGAACTTATTGCACCTTTTCACTTTTTATAACCTCTCAAAGGAAATACGCGATGACTTTCTTCTCTTGGATGCAGAAATTACTGGTTGTGAAAAGTATATGAATGATCAGGTCTTCCTGTATGAACGATATAAAGATGGGTCATTGAGTAGTGATGATAAGAACCTGATTGTTGATCGCATATATTCCCGAATGTATTACGAGGGTGCCAAGAAAATCAAAAAGAGTACGGCTGAAAAGGACGGCTTTCTTCCTCATGCATTCTTCGCAGAACTTCCAATCAAGGACTTGTTCAGAAAAATAGTGACTGACAGATGCGTTGCGTCTTGTAAAAAGGATATTGATACCGAAGATGGCATTCTGACTCTCGTTGAAGAATATGCAAAAAGCAGACACATATCCATTGAAAAACTTGTTAAGGATACACTATTTGAGTGGCTAGGTGACGGGTTGTTTATTAATGACTACTCACCAATTTATGTGAGTGAGCGTTTTGATACATGGAACGGAAATACGAAAAAGAACCATAAGGAATTATTCATGGCTTGGTATGAAGAACTACAAAAGTCAAAACAGTATTTTGAGGAACTTTTTGATTCAAAAAAATTGAATAAGAAAACAGTTGAAAAAGACTTTTTAGAAATGACTAGAAAAATTGAAGTGGTAACTGGAGAAAGTTTATATACTTGCAGTGAAGATACTGACTTCATATCGGAATACAAAAAGCAGATCGAGATTCTATTCCCGATATCAAGCATGTTTCTTTTTATTGAAAAAAATGCAACACCGATTATGAATCATCAGACACTTTGTCAGTTTAAAAAACTAACCCAAAACACCTCGACATTGTTCGACGTAGACATGAGCGAGAGGTATACAGAATTTGTTAACCTGTACGAAGAAGAAGTCGATTTGATGAACCTGAGCCTTGCAAGACTCATAGATGTGGCGACAGAACATCTTTACACTGAAGAATCATTGAAGTATATCCTTGATATCAATGACGAATGCTTTGTTTTCGATCTGAATACAATCAAAGTAGAAAAAATAGCTGATATTGCACAAAAGTATTCTGATGAGTTTAAAAAGTTAGGAATATAAACTCCACTACTCAACTTTGTTAAGAATCGAAGAAATCATTGCTAGCGCCACTTCGTAATCACGCAGTTCAAGAATGTACGGTGCTTCTTTCCCATCCTTAAAGATGTGGAGGCCATCAGAACGTAATTCGAGTGAACCAATCTTCTTAAATGGGAATGAAAATTGTTTACGATAACCTATATATCCAATTCTTTGATTGGTCACATAAAATATACCAGAATCTTCATTGTCTAATATCTCCTTTGATACACTCTGTACCCCAATTGAACCAACACGATAACGCACACCTTTCATAATTTTTATTGAACCAGTAAATCCTCCATAATTGACGCGAGTAGTTACTCGTTTACGCTTCATCATACTTGCCGCGACCGCCCAATGGAGAGTCTCTCCCTCTTTGAAGACAATATTTACTTCAGCTTGAGCATTGTCTATCGTCGGCAATACGCCCTTATCCACAAGTGCGAGCGTATAGTACTTGTTAAAACTGTCTTGATTGAAAGAGATATCACTCTTCGTTAGATTGAAATGGTTAAGTAACTTCTCGAGGGCATTCTTTTCGTCATCGGTAATTCGCTTGTCGGAACCAATACTGGTAAATACGGAAGCGACTGATTTTTTATGAATACTACCCACATCATCTACTGATAAACCAAACTCTTTTTGGATCTCGACTAATTTGTCATTTTCTTCAACAGATAATTCACTATCAGAGAGGAACGAACTGATCGATTCCTGATATTTCTTGAGACCATCCTTTCTATTGAAATACCTACTGACGAAACTTGGTAATTGAAGTTTCATAGCTAGTTTACTTGCTCAACCTTAACCTCCCAGTTAACTCCAGTAATGACCTGGATGTAATACTGACCAGGTGTAAGATTGCGGTAAGTCGTTTGTCCTTGACCCTTCTCAGACCCCTCTGTAGAAATAGACAAACCTGGGCCAGTGTAACCGTCATTTTCTTTTTTGAGGCTCACTCCTGAATAAGTACCCGATGAACTGCTACCACAACATGTAGTTGCTGTTATTCTTACTTTTTTACCTGTAACAGAAAACGATCCTGTATCTTGGTTGCCCTTGCCACTAAATGAGGCAATCTCACTGTAAACTTCTTCTTGAGAAACTGTGTCAATTGAAGAATTTTCACTAACTTTCTCGCGTGCTTCATCTAGAGAACTTGAAGCGATAGAACCTACGACAATGAGCAGTACGGCGATTACGACCCGAGCCATACTCGATAGATTTATCTTGAGATACTTCTTGATGAGAGTATTAGTGATTGGTAATAAAATTATCCCAGCTAATATAACCGTGATAGATCCTCCAGCGATACCCATAATAGCTACGGATACACCTAGAAGCCAAAGGATTATTAAGCTACCTGAGACTGATTTAACAGGCTCTGTATTTTCATTATTCATTTGCTTGATAGGACTTAGTTAATAATTCCGTATCGAGCTTTTACACAAAAAGCCCGCCACGGGTAGAGGTCGAAACCTCTCGTACCAGTTTCCCAATACGGCCTATCAAGCGACCCCATGACGGGTTCTTTATGCTTGATAGGGCTTTCGACCATATCCTCAAGAAAATCCCTGAGGGGTTAGGTCTCTTATTCAGTTGTAAACGAATTATACCATTTTCACAGGTATTTTTGTACTTTAGCTTATATCGAGTTTATTGTGTAGTAGAGTTACCAACAGCTAGATTTCAAATCTTAAAAACTTGTATCGGTGAACAAATCAATAAAAGTTGTGTTACCTTCTTTAAGTTTTTTGACACGTACATCAATATCAGAAGCGGTAAAAAGATTATCCATTGAAACTTGAGCACCAAAGTTTAAAACTGATCCATTTAAGGCTTCATTAAGTTTGGTAAAAATCATTTCTCGAACAGTAGCTTCTACTTTCTTTTGCCTAAGAAGACGTAGAAGGGCATAATATTCCGTAATATGGTTGGTTGATAACTGACGCTGGTTCCATCCCAAGTCTTTTGTAAGAGTCGCAATTTCTAAATACTTTGCTTCCGTATATATCTTTGAATCAAAGCCAATGTTTTCTTGTTTTTCCATTGCGTCCATTTGAAATTTAGGAATAATCTCTTGTCCGAGTTCCCATGATCGTTTTAATATTTTATTGATACGTTTTTGCCCACCGAGTTCTTTTGGGAACTCGATGCGTAATACTTTTTCTTTCGGTATTTTGATTATTTGAACTTTGGTATGTGAAGCCTTTGCATCAGCCCAAGAAACAAATTGATAGTAATTGCCAAAAAATCTATATAGACCATAATGGTCCATTAATTCAAAGCTATAGCTTTCGGTTTCTCCAGCTTCGTTCTTTTTATAAATAATTTCGTATATTGCTACGCCGTCTTGAAAAAGCACATGTGCTGTATCACGAATAAAATCACAAAGACCTTCACCTAATGCTGTTCGATGTCTGCGACCAGAAAGACCTTGAGCAATTATTGCTTCTTTGTCGGGTGCGGCTGGTTCAATTTTTGCAGGATACTTTTCTCTAACGCCGCTATAAATCATAAACGGCATTATTCCGCTAAACATATCTTCAATAAACATTGAAGACGTACCGTGATAATGATACCCATGACGTCTGTTTCGTGAACTCCTGAATGACAACTGATTATTATCATCACCACGTCCTCTATATCGGTAATAATCTGGTTGATCCCACTTTCGCAATAAAAGAGGATCTTTTAAGTAGACCAACACTGCCTCTTTAATTTTTTTAAAGTATTTATTCATAGTCGTTGTTTTCTTCCTCATTAGATCTTTCTTCTTCTCGTTGTATTTGTTCTCTCATGTCGCGTTGGTCTGGTAGATCAATTCCTGTTGCCCCCGGGTGTTGGGATAAATATGTTACGAAAAATACAGTCTGACCTGTAGATAAACTCAAACCACCTGATCGAGTAACTACACGAATAACCGCGCTCGCATGCGCAGGATCTTCTCGGCCATTTACATAGTCATAACTTCTACTGTCGGGGAAAACAGCTAAACCTTGTTCTCTCATTTTATTACTAAATCGCATTTGCCAGTTTGTTCGTAAGGTTGCTTGTGGCATGATCATGAAAAGTCCACGTCGATAGTTAGTAATGGCCGCTATGCGTGTAATTTCTTGTACTGCATCGATACCACCCAAATAAGTGTCCCACGGTGTTTGCACAACATTCCAAAGCTCCGTGTTTTGGTAGAGCTCTGAATACAATTTAGCAAATCCACTTAGTTCGTAGAGATTTATAAGAGGTTCTGTTGAATAGATTATTTTGCTTTGTTCTTCGGACCAGTTTTGAACTCTCACTCGGGTCATATCAAAAGCCGAAAGTGAAGCTATAAAAACAACCGGGAATATTGCTTTCAATCTAACTGGGTCGTTCTCCTCACACGCCTCATAACAGGCCTGAACGCCTTGCGTAAGAGCTTGCCCAAAGTAGTCTGGCATATCGCTTTCGGTAGGCATTGTCATTAATCGAGGCAATAATCTAATCATTTTATCAGTTACTTCTTTTTCGCGGTCCCTTGCGGTTTTATACTCTTCGTCCGCACTAAACTCTATCCAAGAAAGATCTTTGACTTGGTGATAAGGTACGCAATCTTCAATATGTTTTGCAATCAATCCAACGAGCCGATTATATTTGTGAGTAAACTCGATCCAGCGTTGCACCAATTGAACAGCAAGACCTAATTGATCCTCGGCAAGTAATTTCCCAAGCTTTGGTTCAAAGTAAGTTGAATGAAGAGTCTTTAGATATTTGAAATAACCTAAGAGTGCGAATAAGTATTTCTGAACGCAAAGAGTGCGTATATACCACTCAGGGGAAAGTTGCTTACCCTCAATTAGCATTTCAGCCTTTAAATCACTTGCAGTGGATTCCAGACGCGATAGAACCGACAAAGGTAACCCAGTAAGATAAATGTCTCTATTTGAATACCATTTAATATTTGAAATAGTCGTGGATAAGCTTTCCGCAGAAGCAGTATCAAGATACCTAGCCAATCCAAGCACCGCTCCTATCGCTAACCGACCTTGAGTATCAATAAAAGCCATTTGTTCTTTATACCGAACATTTTTTGGATCTGCTACTTTTTCTAGGTCAATCAATCCTGCAACCTTTTCTGTTTTCTGTAAAAGAAGCTTTAGTCCTTCCTCATCAAAATCATTCGCATAAACTTCAGCGATTTCTACAAAAAGTTCTAGTCCTTGGAATACAGAGGCAACATTTTTCTCTTTGGCGTAAAACTCAAAAATATTTACACTCATATCCAAAGTTTCTTCTTCAAACCAAGTAAAATCTTTGATTGTCTTGGGTTGCAAACTTGTGCCAGTGTTTAAGGCAAGAGCGATTTGTGTTGAATCCGCCAAGGTCCAACTATCGTACTGATTTTTTGTTTTGAACCAAAAGCTATTAGTCGGTATCTTCTTCTTGTATTGAGGATACAAAAAAAGCAAACCACCTAAATAACGAAGAGCAATATGCAATTGTTCATTTGAAAGCTTTATCTCTTTAATTCCAAAATTAATAAGGTCTTTAGCAAGCTCTAAATTATCTGACACTAGGCGTCTTTGATGATTTTGTATTGCTGGTTTATCCCATTTAAAACCCGGTGGCGTAACCCCCCTCAATAGGTCTGCAATGTTTTTACCGATTGAAGGCAGGGCAACAGTTGGTTCCAATGAATAGAAAACATTTGATCCAACACTCCAAAATCTGATTATGATATAGGCTCCACCAATACAAAGAAATACTAAGCCAACTGGATGTATTGGGTGTCCAAACGATTTTGCCAAGAGGTAAAAAATACTTATGATGCCTGTAAGGGCTACGGTTTTAACGTATTGTTCTCCAATTGGAGTTGAGAGGAAGTAACGCCTTATGTTTTGAGTGGCACGCAATAAAAAATTACTAGCAATACCGGAAACAGCTGTAAAATAAAGACCAAGGAATACACCGGAAACACTGGCAATTGCCGAAAGTAGTGTATCGGTAACTTGATCGCTAAATATCTTTTGGTCTACTGGAAAAAAGTAACTGTACGTTTCAAAAATTGCGATTATAAAAACAGAATAGATAAGGGTCCGAATGAAGGGAAAAATTGAAGGCCACAATAAGCGTGCCGAATATTTACCCTTATTTATATTAAAGTCGAGTTTAAAGATTTTTGCCCAAAAGCTAAAAATTGGTTTTTCTTCAAACCATTTTTTTGTGAGCCAAAATTTTTTTGAGCGATATAGATTATTGCGAATAAAAATTTTCATACTTTAATATTGGGCATAAGTTTCTTATGCCAGTAAATGCATTTTACCAAAAATCGACCTTTAAATAAAGGCGTTTTAGTTACCAACACTATGGCGGTGGGACGCTCTAGACTCCTAGGACGATTTGCGTCATCAATGTAGTTGTGAAGATAGAAAACCCAAACCAAGAGCAAGGCGTAAAGAAACCAGAGGTTGAACCAAAGAAGATTAAATACTGCTTATACGCAAGAAAATCAACAGAATCTGAGGAACGACAAGTGCTTTCCATAGATAGCCAAATCAGCGAGATGCTCCAACTGGCAGACCGCGAGGGGCTTGAAGTGGTCACCATGAAGCGTGAGAGCCATAGTGCAAAGGAGACAGGACAACGACCAGTCTTCAATGAAATTATCGAGGAACTCAAACAAGAGAAGTTCAATGCAATACTGACTTGGGCACCAGATAGAATTTCAAGAAACGCAGGAGACTTGGGAAAAATCGTAGACCTGATGGATTCAGGAAAACTGCATATGATACGAACTTTTGGGCAGACATTCGGAAATAATCCAAATGAGAAGTTCCTCCTGATGATATTAGGAAGCCAAGCAAAACTTGAAAATGACAATCGAGGTATCAATGTGAAGCGAGGATTGCGAACGAGAGTGGAGATGGGGTTATGGCCTGGAATGGCACCGCTTGGATACCTGAATCAAAAACTAATGGACAGAAAGTGCCAAATAGTGATTGATCCAGAACGAGCGCCGATTATCAAGAAAATGTTTGAGAAAGTGGTATACGAAAAATGGAGTGGAAGAAAAGTATACAACTGGCTCAGATTTGATCTAAATTTCTATACCCGAGGAAATAAGCCCCTGACACTCTCAGGGGTTTATCGTATCTTCAATATGCCGATCTACTATGGACCATTCGAGTATCCACGAAATAGCGATAACTGGTACCAAGGAAGCCATACGCCGATCATTACTCAAGAGCTATTTGAAAAAGCTCAGGAGCAACTCAAGCGAGATAGGATAGTACGAGAAAATCGAGAGTTCGCATTTACCAAATTATTTACCTGTGGAATGTGCGAATCAGGAATAACGGCACAGGAGAAATACAAGGAACTCAAAGACGGTACGACCGCTAAGTACGTCTACTACTCATGCTCCAAGGCAAGAGATAGAAACTGCAAGAATAAGTATATACGAGAGGAAGAGCTGATTGAAGAACTATTTAAAGTCATAGACAAAGTGAGCATCAACGAACTGGGTATGCGAATCAAACTTGAAGAAGAGATAAAACGATTTAATAGACTGCAACGACTGGCAACCAAAGGCACTCCGAAATACAGCATCAACGAAGATGATGTGAATACGAGAGAGTATGCCAAGTACGTACTGAGAGAAGGCACACCACTAGAGAAGCGTGAACTGATGGGACATTTGAGGAGTAGACTGATATTGAAAGAAAAAAAGATTACCCTAGTAGACTGACATTTTGAAACTTGCTATTATACCCCCTAGGGGGTATAATAGTCTCATGCATAAAGATAAACAAAAACTCATAACACGGCTCAAAAAAATTGAAGGGCAAGTTCGAGGTATCCAAAAAATGATTGAAGAGGAAAAATACTGTATCGATGTCATTACCCAGACCTCTGCCGTAAAACAAGGTCTTTCAAGTATTGAGGATATTCTCCTTGAAAGTCACCTTGGTCATTGTGTTGTTGGCCAAATTAAAAGTGGCAAAGTCGATGTTGCTACTAAAGAAATTTTAAAAGTTTATCAGCTTAAACGAAAATAATTTATGAATACTCCAAAGATATACAAAATTAAAGGTATGCATTGTGCTTCGTGTGCAAGTATTATTGAAAGAACAGTAAAAAAAATCGATGGAGTGGAAGATATTTCAGTAAACAATGGTACCGAGAACGCAAAGATTGTATTTGACAGTTCAAAAACTAACGCTGAATCTTTTAATAAGAAATTGGAGCCGCTTGGGTATTCTTTGATAGTACCTATGGATCATAGTATGGAAAGCATGTCTGCGAGTTCTATGGGCATGAGTGAAAACGAACATGCTGAGCATTTAGGATTAAATCAGTCAAAGAAAGAAAAGCTTGAAGAGATAAAGGAAATGAAATCTAAAGTCATGTCGGCTATTCCACTAGCCATCTTTAGTGTTTTCGTCATGACTTGGGATATTCTTGCTCAGTACAGTATTGCCCCTATGATGAGCTATGCACTCAAAGAATTTTTTCACCACCTCCTACCTATTTTTGCGACCTATACTCTCTTTGTTGTGGGGAAACCATATCTTTTGGGATTTTATCGTTTCTTAAGATACGGCAAAGCTAATATGGATACACTTATTGGTATAGGTACTGTTGCCGCTTTTTTATATAGTTTTGCTGTCAGTGCATTTGAAGAAACACTCAGGCCTTTTATAAATGTAGATCACACTTACTACGATGTGACAATTGTAGTTATAACTTTTATCGCTCTTGGTAAATACTTAGAAGCTCGTTCAAAAATTAAAACAGGAGATGCGATAGAAAAACTTTTAAATCTTCAAGCGAAAACAGCCTTGGTTACGCGTGAAGGTAAGGAAGTAGAGATTTCTATAAATGAGGTTAAGCATGGAGACTTAATTATTGTTAAACCAGGAACAAAGATTCCAGTAGACGGAGTCATTACTGAGGGATCATCTTTTGTTGATGAATCAATGGTAACAGGAGAGCCAATGCCAGTACAGAAAAAGATTGGAGATAGTGTGGTCGCAGGAACAATTAATACAAGTGGATCGTTTGTTTTTAAAGCCACAAAAGTTGGATCAGAAACATTGCTGGCTCAAATTATACACATGGTTGAAGAAGCCCAAGGGAGTAAAGCCCCTATTCAGGCATTAGCTGATAAGATTTCAAGCGTTTTTGTACCGATAGTTCTTATCTTAGCTTTTGTGACTTTGGGGGTATGGTTGGCGTTTGGAACTGGCTCACTTGGATTTTCACAAGCTCTTTCATTTGGACTTGTATCCTTTGTCGGGATATTAGTTATTGCATGCCCATGTGCACTTGGACTTGCTACCCCGACTGCAATCATTGTAGGGGTTGGTAAAGGAGCAAAGGAAGGAATACTGATTAAAGATGCGGCTACGCTAGAGAAATTACACAAAGTTGATACTGTCATGATGGATAAAACAGGAACGATAACAATTGGGAAACCGACACTTGTTGATATCCAAAATAGCTCAGATATGAGTAATGAAGATTTGATAGGAATACTTGCAACACTAGAGAAAAAATCTGAACATCCAATCGCACACGCAATTGTGAACTATGCAAAAGAGAAGAATATCCCCATACAAGAAGTTTCAAACTTTGAAGGAATTCAAGGAAAAGGTCTAAAAGGGTCTGTTAAGCAGGTTGAATATTTTGTTGGTAATATAAAGCTTATTAAAGATTTAAATCTTTCTTTTGATCAAACATTGCTAGAAGAGTTTACATCCCAAGGAAAAACTCCTGTCATTATATCTACAAAAGAAAAAGTTCTTGGTTTTGTAATGGTTGCAGATGAAATAAAACCTGAATCAAAAGAAGCTATTAATGCTCTTCATAAACTTGGAATTAAAGTAGTGATGCTTACAGGCGATGATGAAAAAGCGGCGAAACACATCGCATCTCTTGTTGGAGTCGATGAAGTTGTTGCTCATGTTTTACCTCAAGATAAGTTATTAAAAATACAAGAACTTCAATCCCAAGGACATGTTGTTGCTATGGCGGGTGATGGAGTAAATGACGCTCCTGCACTAGCTCAAGCCGATGTCGGTATCGCCATGGGTACAGGTACTGATGTTGCCATTGAGTCAGCAGGAATTACACTCCTGGGTGGAGATATTTCAAAAATTGTAAAAGCAATAAGGTTATCAAAAATAACAATGCGAGGAATTAAACAAAACCTTTTTTGGGCATTCATTTACAATATTGTAGGAATCCCTCTTGCGGCTGGAGTTTTTTACCCAATTTTTGGCTGGTTGCTTAATCCAGTATTTGCAGGATTTGCGATGGCGATGTCATCAGTGTCAGTTGTGTCGAACTCACTGAGAATTAAAAGTGAGAGATTATAATTATGAAAAATAAGCACAAGAAAAATAATAAAAATATCTGGATATGGATACTAGCCATTTTAGTCATTGGGGTTTTTGTTTATTTCGTATATTCAAACAAACCCTCATCTAGTAGTGTGGAAAATCCTTATGAATCAGAAATAATTTCTCGAAACGGAATTCACTGGCATCCTGAGCTTTCTATATATATAAAAGGAGAAAAAGTAGAAATCCCCGCAAATATTGGACTTGGTGCGGTTCATAATCCAATTCACACTCACGACGAAGATTCACAGTTAGGAGTTATCCATTTGGAGTTTTCATCAGTAGTTCGAGGTAGAGATACTAAACTCAGTGAGTTTTTCAAAATTTGGAATAAGGATATAAACTCTTTCGGTTCAAATATAAGGATGACAGTAAATGGTGTAGATAAATTGGATTTTGGGAATTATTATATGAAAGATGGAGACAAGATAGTGCTCAATTATGATTAAAATAAATATTAACTTATAAAACAATGAAAAATTACAAATTTTATGTAACTGGAACACACTGCGCATCATGTAAAATCTTGATAGAAGATATTTTGAATGAGCAGTCTTTTGTTGTTAAATCAAATGTAAATCTAAAAAATGAGACCGTAGATGTTGAAATGAATACTGAACAGAACATAGACGAAATCGCAACCATTCTTGCAGATAAAATTAAACCCAATGGATACTCTTTGTCGGTTGAAAAAAAACTTAATAAAAATAAAGAAGATGATGTTATTTGGAAAGCTATACCTATTGGTTTAGTTTTTCTTGTCTTATTTTTCATATTACAAAAATCAGGAATTCTCAATTTAGGTATTGGAGGTAAGACTACTCCAATGACAAGTTTTATCGTTGGTCTTATTGCATCTGTTTCAAGTTGTCTTGCGATTGTCGGTGGTCTAGTATTATCTCTTTCTGCGAAAATCTCTGAAGATAATATAAGCGATACTAAAACTTTCATACTTTTTCATACTGGTAGATTAGTCAGCTTTGCTCTTTTGGGTGGAGTTTTAGGACTTATAGGTAATGCTATTGGTATAAGTTTCACATTCTCAGCAATACTAGGTATTGTGGCTTCAATCGTTATGCTACTACTTGGCTTAAATTTAGTAGGAGTTTTTAAAAAGAGTAATGTTACATTACCTTCAGGTGTTTTTAATTTCTTTAGAAAGGTTGAACATAAAACTTTAACTCCTCTTATTATAGGATTTGCCACATTCTTCTTACCATGTGGATTTACACAGGCTATGCAAGTAGCAGCTATTTCAAGTGGATCTTTTATGTCTGGATTATTGATTATGTTTGCATTTGCTCTTGGAACATTACCAGTGCTTTCAATTCTATCTTTTGGATCGGCATCTTTTGCGCATGGTAAACATGCACCATTATTCTTTAAATCTGCGGGAGTTGTTGTCGTAGGTCTTGGTATATTTGCTTTACTCGCAGGGCTAGCAGGTCTCGGTGTTATAAATCCATTATTTAATATTTAATTTTGATATAATTACTTTATGAACAAAACAGTTTCAATAATCATTACGCTAGGTCTTATTGTTGCCATAGGTATTGTTTTAACAGGTGGATCAACAACAAAAGACTCTAGTAAAATAATTCAAAATACCGAGATAAAAGAAGGGATACAATACATAACAATTGATGCTAAGGGTGGGTATTCTCCACAACTAAGTAATGCTAAAGCAGGTATTCCTACAAAATTAATTGTAAAAACAAGCGGTACATACGACTGTTCAGCTTCTTTGGTTATTAAATCAATTAATTATCAAAAAATTCTCTCTCAATCAGCAGAAGAAATAATTGATATCGGCATACCTAAAGTTGGTGAGCCACTCAGGGGAACTTGTGGTATGGGAATGTATAATTTTGAAATAGATTTCAGTTAAGAAAAAAGAACGACAATTGTCGTTCTTTTTTCTTAACATTTAGGTTTGTGGGTCGCACTTAGTACATAACTAAATGGGTCATCAAAACTAACAGGTTGTCAATGCGGAGGCGGAGAGATTCGAACTCTCGGTGGGTTTCCCCACACAGACTTTCCAGGTCTGCGCACTAGACCGCTATGCGACGCCTCCAAATTTAAAATATATTAAATTTTTACTTCTACTAAAGAAGAACTATTTTTAACCAACAGAGAATCTTCAGTTAAAAGCCATTTATTTATTAACGGACTCAGGGTAACTGCAAAACCGATATTTCCTAACAAATGAAGGAGAGTAAATGGTATTTGCATAAAAAGAGCATTAACCATATTTTGTCCGAAAAATGGAGCAAACAAAACACCAGTCACTATGTCATAAAAAATTGTGGCAAAAAATGAAAAAATAGCAAAATGAAAAATTGAAGTCTTAAATTTATTAAAATAAAAAAATGAAACAAGACCAACAAATCCATAAGTAAAAGCTGTTATCCAAGTCCAAGATCCTAAATTGGTAAAAGAATCATAAATAATAATACTTAAAAACCCAAATAAAAAGCCTTGTATTGCACCATTTTTACGCCCTATAGGCATTATAGAAGCCATTATAGGCTCAACATTTGGAGCCCTTAAAGGCAACAGTCTAAATAATAGACAGCCAACAAATATAGTAAAAGTTTTAAATTTATTTGTCATATCTCGCATGGAATTCTATTTTAACATATCCAAAAATTCTTTCTCGTTTATCACTTTTACCCCTAATTTTTTAGCATTTGTCAATTTAGACCCAGATTCTTCCCCCGCAATTACATAAGAAGTATTCTTAGAGACAGAACTAGAAACTTTTCCACCCAAAGAAATAATTTTCTCTTTAGCTAACTCTCTAGACATTTGTGAAAGTGTGCCTGTCAAAACAAAAATCATTCTACTCAACTTACCTTTTTTGTTTTTCTCTACTTTCTCAATTATTACACCATTCTTTAATAATTTATCTATAAAATTTAAGTTCTTCTCATCTCTAAAATAATCAAACACACTTTTAGAAACAGCAGGACCGATATTTTCTATATTACTTATCTCCGTTAGGCCTTGTCTGGCGGAAGAAATAAGTTTTTCTAAAGTACCAAAATTTGTAGCCAAACCTCGTGCTGTCTCTTCTCCAACATGAAGTATTCCAAGAGCAAAAAGAAATTTAGAAAATAAAATCTTCTTTTTTAGATTTATCTCTTTTATAATATTCTCTGCAGATTTTTCTCCAAAACGCTCAAGTGGAGCAATATCTTCTTTAGTCAGAGTAAATACATCAGCTGCATCTGTTATCAAACCTTCATCTTTAAATCTTCTTAAGATTTTAGGACCTAATTCATATATTTCAAAAACAGAAATAAAATGGTCTAAATATCTTTCATTCTTAGCAGAACATTTTGAATTGATGCAATAAAATGCAACTGATTCAGTTGAAAGAAGGCCGGCCCTTTTTGAATTCTTAAGGGCCGACTTTCTCTCAATCTGATCTCCACAAACGGGACATTTTTGAACCATTGTAAATTTCTTTTCTTTACCTGTTCGCATACGAGTTAAAACTTCAACAACTTTTGGGATAACATCTCCTGCCTTTTCTATGACCACAGTATCACCTATGCGTAGATCAAGACGCTCTATTTGATCCATATTGTGCAAAGTAGCCTTTGATACAGTAGACCCAGCAACAAGCGTAGGCTCAAATATGGCAAGCGGAGTGAGCACACCTGTACGCCCTACGTTTATTTTTATATCTTTCACTATGGTAGTCGCCTTTTCAGCTGGGTATTTAAAAGCAGCCATATAACGTGGAGCTTTACCAACAACACCCAAAACTTCTTGTAGTTTTAAATCATCAACAGATATCACAACACCATCAGTACCATAAGAAAAATCTGGACGAACTTTTTCAAATTTCTTAATAAAATTTATAACTTCTTTTAAATTCTTACAAATAGCTTCATCTTTACCAACCTGGAATCCAAATCCTTTCAAATATTTATGTTTATCTGAATGTTTTGATAAACTCTTATCTAAAGAAATCTCAGCTATGTCATAAGCAAAGAAATCTAATTCCCTCTTTGCTGCCAAACTAGGGTCTAGTTGACGCAGACTTCCAGCAGCAGCATTTCTAGAATTTGCAAAAAGCGGCTTTCCATTTTTCTCATTCTCAAGATTTAACTTTATTAAAGTTTTTTTACTCATTAATACTTCACCGCGAACTTCAATATAATCTGGAACTATTTCAGCTTCCGTTAAAGAAAGAGGAATAGATTTTATTGTCTTTAAGTTTTCAGTAATATCTTCTCCGACAAATCCATCTCCTCTTGTTGCACCTTTTATAAATTTCCCTTTTTCATATATCAAAGACACAGCTAATCCATCAAACTTAACCTCACAAAAATAATTAAAATTAGACATTTTTTCTGTAAGAAGTTTTTTTATCCTTTTTTCCCAATCATACAATTCTTCTTCATTAAATACGTCATTTAAAGAGAGCATTCTAACTTTATGTTTAACTTTCGTAAATTTATCAAGAGCCTTGCCTGCCACTCTATTTTCAGGAGCATTTTTATCATTAAATTCTGGATATTTTAACAAAAGAATTTTCAATTCTTTTGTTAAAGAGTCATATACATCGTCAGTGATATTAGGTGTATTTTTTGTATGATATTCATTGCGTAATCTTGTAATTTCACTTCGTAATTTTTTTATTCTTTTTTTAATACTATTATTTTCCATTCTAAATTAATAAGTTAATTCAATTTGTCTTTCAACTGTATTATTTCCTGGTATACATCCATCATTATATCCTTTAGAAATAATAGTAGTCATTGTTGGATCGGTTTTATCAACAGTCACAAGTGCACAAGCATTATCAGACCCTCCTAAACCAGCAACATTAAAAGTCCAAACTTTCGATGGAGATTCTGTTGTAGATATAGAGATATTATTACAAGAGAAAGTAGGAGCAGTCGATTCTAAAAAAAGATTAGACACTCTATCATGAAAAAGAGCACACTCAGATCCTACATCAGCTGCAAAAAATGCATTATTTGTATCTTTTACTGAAGTACTAAACTTAATTTCTTTATATGCAATATCTACAACACCTAAAGTTATAGCTAAAATAATACTAGACAACATAACAGCAAAAAGTATTACAAAACCTTTATTCTTTTTTATTTTTTCTTTTTGCATTTTAATTCGTAATTTGTAATTATTGGTTCATAATTATTTCTATTTTATCCAATTAAATAAATTTTCTGAAAAAGTCACATTATAAGTTCCTGATCCTTGAGTCCATTCAACCTCAGAATATATTTTTATTTCTTTATCTTGATCTATTACATTTACCCAAATTTTACGAGTAAAACCAGAATCTGAACCAGTTAAATTAGTATTATAATTTCCATTATCTAAATATACTTTACAAATATCAGGGTCAGAAGTACATTTTTCAATAAAATTCGAGTCAAGTGGAATATAAAGTGAAGTATTAAAACCACATTCACCACCACTCGAATTACATGAGACTAGTTTAGTTCTAAAATTACCCCAAGCATTATTTACTCCAGTCAAAGCATAAGTGTCACGCATGTTTCTAATATATTCAATACCCTCTTGTGCTAAATACCCTGCTATATTTTTATTATTAGCAAAACGTGTATTAGAAATACTACTGCCTAAAATAGACATCAATGATATTAAAGAGATAGTAAAAATAGCAATAGCAACAAGTGTCTCAACTAATGTGAAACCACCTGAAACTTTCTTTAAAAAATCCTGCTGAGTAAAAGCTTTATTCTTTTTTATTTTATCTTTTTGCATTTTAATTCGTAACTCATAATTATCAATTCGTAATTTTTAATTTATATCCAATAAACGCTGAGAAACTGAAGTCTGTAAAGAAAAAGGTGTTAGAGAACCATCACTCTCTGTTATCGCCCCAGACAACATAATCGTTACTAATGGTTGTTGTGTATCTGGTGTACTAAATGGTTCTGCACCAACCACAACAAAACCAGAATTGTTTATTTTTACTTCAGAAGGAGTAAGTTCTGTATCTACTCCAGAAATAGATCTGAAAATAGCATTACCACTTATTCTGTAACTCCATGCTGTAGAATCAGAAGATATAAAAGATAATGTTGTTCCACCACTTGAACAATTTGGTCCTCTATCACAACTATAATTAGATCCTGTTCGTATGTTTCTAGACATATCTTCCATAATAAAATTTAAATTATCTACAATTGAACGTTTATTTTGTGATTTCTTGTGAAGCGCATTTGCGTTTAAAAGAGCCCCCATACCTATCGTAATAATAATAAGAAACAAAGAAATAGCTATCATTGTTTCTATTATTGTATAACCAGTATTTTTTGATTTTTTAATTTGTCTTTTATAATTCATAATTTTTAATTAATTTGAATTCTACCTGAAGGATAAATCTTGATATATCCTGGATTGACTGAATCATCCGAAGAATAAACAGTAATCCGCACATACACAGAACTAGTAATTGTAATTGAAGTATTATCTGAATAACTAAAAGTTGCTCCAGAGTTTGGTCTTTTAAAAGTAATGGATAAAGGGTCTTCGATTAAATCAGGATTAGAACAATCCACCGTTGTGCAACTTTCTATTTTATATTTATTTCCTTTGGTAATAATAATATCATTTAAACATTCACCACTACAGATTAAGCTACTAAAAAAATTACTATTATTAAGATCCACAAAATAAATAAAATGTTGAGGACTATCTGGATCAAAATAAACTCCATAAGCAGGTTTCCAGTTTAAGATTGAATTCTTGCCTGATGGTGGTAATTTACCAGAGACAGAAGATTTTTGTGCCTCCACTATTTTTAATGCAACATCATTTGATAAAACCCTTATATCTATATTAGATTCAAAACCTTTATAATTAAAAAGAACAACAGAACTCATTACAGAAAAAATACTTAAAACTACTATAAGCTCCACATATGTCATACCAGCCTGACAATTACGAATTACGAATTTAAAATTACGAATTTTTTTTATCATTTTTATTTAAAAACCAATTGGGAAAAGATGTAATTCAAAAAGAAATGCTATAAACACCCCCAAGACTAGAAAAGGAGCAAAGGGAATCTCTGTTTTCAATCCATTCTTTTTTGAGAAAACAATAAGTATAAGACCTACTATTGCTCCAGACCAAAAAGCTACGACTGCACCAGATAATATTCTACTATATCCAAGAAGCCATCCGAGCCCAAGCGAGAGCTTTGCATCTCCAAGTCCCATCCACGTACCTTTTGAAACAAGCCACAAAAATGCAAAAGGTAATGCCAAAAATAAACCAGATAAAAGTTCCAAAACTGTTGGAATATGAGGATAAAATAAATAATTAGAAAAGAAAAATAATCCAACAAAAGTCACAATACCAAAAATAAGAGAAAAGATGTCTGGTATTATTTTATGCTTAAAATCATAAACAGCTATAATTAAAAGCACAGAAAACATCACAGCATAATATGCATAAGAAATACTAAAAACAAGTGTATTCAAATAAAATATATCTTGAAACTTTAAAAAAATACCAGCAAAAATAAGACCAGTTATAAGCTCAACTATGGGATATTGAATTGAAATCTTTGACTTACAACCAAGACATTTTCCCTTTATAAACAAAAAACTAAACAAAGGTATAAGTTCATACCAAGAAAGTTTTTTCTGACAAGTCATACAACCACTTCTCCCATTAAAAGAACGTCCAGTATTAAATCTTAGAATAACAACATTCAAAAAACTCCCAATAATAATACCTAACCCGAAAAATATAATTGTTATAATAGATGTCATAAAATTTTGATTAATTACAGAGATGAGTGGTGCTATTAATAACTAATGATGGAATACCATTTACTAATCTTGCTGCACCTGTCACATCAACACACCAAGAAGTACTTGGTGTCACTCCAACTGCAACAGACCAGATATCTCTAGAATTATAACAATAACTACCATTTCTTCCCCTACTAACTGCCTCAGCAATAGAATTAACAACATCTTTATTTCTAGAAAACATATTAGTCCCGGATGCATTATAAACTAAAGGACAAACACCACTAACAGCTATGTCACCAGTTGGTAAATAAGTACTATTATTATTTAAATAAAAAATTTCAATAGCAGCTCGAGTTGTTGCTAAATTACTTTTTACTGCTGTTTCTTCACCTCTTTTTTTAGCATTACTTAAGTACCCAAGAGTAATCGAAGCTAAAAGTCCAATAATAGCAACCACGACTAATAATTCTATAAGGGTAAAACCTTTTTCTTTTTTTAAATTTATTTTTTTCATAATTTTTTTAAAAAAACTTTTTATTATGATGCTGGGCAAGCTGTAGCAGCTGCAGTAAGTAATGTTGTTCTCTGTACAGATAAACCAGTCCAATCAACACACCAATATGTCCCGGTAGCTTGTTTAAGGGGAGCTTGTGCTACCCATGTTCCAGAAGCAGAATTACAAACAGCAGTTGTTGTTGTCTCTAGAGTGTTAAACACAACAGTTGACCCTGATGAATTTGCTGCAGCCAAAACATTAGCATATATTCCCTTCACTGCAGGACTACCAACAGAAGCTGTACTTTGACAAACATCCGTTGCATTTGTGCCCCCATCATACCTATTTCCATTTTCATTATAAAAAAGCTCTGCTTGTGCACGAGCATTCGCTAAGTTTGCCTTAATAGCAGCGTCTGCACCTTTTGAACGAGCTGTGTTAAGTGACGCCAAAACAACTGAAGCCAAAATACCAATGATAGCGACAACAACCAACAACTCAATCAACGTAAAACCTTTTTTAAAATTCTTCATCCATTTTAGAAATCATACTATCCGTACATATATTTTTATACATAAAGAAAATTGATTTATGTTATTTTTATAATTTTTCCCCATTTTTTAAATTTTAAACAGGATTCATAAAAAAATTAATATTATTTAAGACCTTTTTTTATTATACCACTATCAAAAACAAAAACCACCTCGAATCAAAATACGAGATGGTTTTTTATTATCTAAATTATCTAAACAATTTAGACTATTATTACGGGCAAGCTGTCCCAGAAGTAGGTATTGCTGATGTTTGTTTTGAAACACCTGTTGAGTCAACACACCAAGCTGTGCCGGCAGTAGCTTTCAAAGGAAAAGAAGCTACCCAAGCAGATGTAGTACCTATAGTGGAATTACACCAACCTGTTGCCCCAGCTGAAGTAGCAGCTGCTCTAACAGCGGCCTCTATGGTCGTATTATCAAAAAGAGAACCAGCTGTTGGTACCCATGCTCCTGTTCCTGAGGCGAGCGCCAAACAACCAGTGGCAGAATTAGCAGCAGTACCATAAGCACCTGGTGTCTCATCATATACGATCTCAGCTTGAGCACGAATGTTTGCCAAGTTTGCTTTAATAGCAGCATCTGCACCCTTTGCACGAGCAGTGTTTAGTGATGCCAAAACAACTGAAGCCAAAATACCGATGATAGCGACAACGACCAACAATTCAATCAACGTAAAACCTTTTTTAAAATTCTTCATAATTTTTTCGTTTCATTTTAGATGAAACAATTTATACTAACTTCAGCCATAGGCTGATCCGCCAATGGCGGAAACTAATAATTTTTTCTCTGCTCTTTGGCAGAAATTTCGACTTTATTTTAATAAATATATTATAACTTTTATTATTATATATATGCAAAAAAGTTATCCACACAGTAATATATTATAATAATTAACCTTAACTTATACTACTAGACATATTATAAATAGGCATCAAAATAGAAACTAAAAGAATACCAACACCTAGACCTAATACTACGATCATTATAGGTTCAATAAGCCCAACCAATGTATCTACAGCATCATCAACTTCTCTTTTATAAAATTCAGATAAAGTTTTTAATATTTGACCCAAAGAACCCGTCTCCTCACCAACTTTTATCATTTGAATCATTATTCCTGGAATTTGCTCTCCATGTTTTTCAAGTGCAGAAGAAAGAGATAAACCTGATTTTACTCCATCTGCTGCTTTTTTTAAAATTTCTTTATATACCTTACTACCAACGACATCTGAAGTTATATCTATTGACCTTACTATGGGTATACCAGAGGTAAGCATCGTATCCATATTGTCTGATATTCTCGAAAGATAAAGCTTTTTATATAAGTTACCTACTGCGGGTATTGAAAGACGTAAATTATCAAGATATTCTTTTCCTTTTTCTGAAGAAGAAAGTCTCCACAACCATACACCTAAAAGTACAAGAAAAATAATCACAAGGAAACCATACTGTACAAAAAAACCAGAAAGACTAATAATCATTTTTGTAAAAATTGGCGGCTCCTGTGCTGAATCTTCAATAATAACTGCAAGTTTTGGAATAACAACAACAAACATAAGAGACATAACTACAAAAAATGTAATGACAACAAACAAAGGATAAATAAGTGCATTTTTTGTTTTAGAAGTAATAGCATATTGACGATTTAAATAATTTGCTAAATGATCGAATGTTTCATTTAATTTACCAGTCTCCTCTCCAACCCTTACCATATTTATATAAAAATCTGAAAATACATCTGGATGTTTTGCTAGTGCACCAGAGATAGAAACACCAGATTGAAGATCATCACTTATTTCAGAAAGCTTTTTTCCTAAAAGCTTATTTTCTGAATTAGAAGACAACATGGTAAAAGCTTTCAATGCAGAAACTTGAGATGAAAATAATGTTGAAATTTGACGAGATAAAACAACAACATCTTTCGTTTTTATTTTTCCACCAAAAGACATAGAAAAAATAGATTTAGACTTACTTTCATCTTCAATTGATATAATAATCAAATCTCTTCTTTGAAGACCACTAATAGCCATATCACGATTTTGTGCATCTATTTCACCTTCTCTGTTTATTCCTTTATTATCTAATGCTTTATATTTAAATAACATAAAAATCAATTTAAAATTACGAATTATGAATTACAAATTTAATTATCATATGATTCGTTCAAGACCTTTTGGATTAAGTGAATATTGATAAGCACTTTCTATTGTTATTTCTCCTGCACGTACAAGCTCTAGTAATGAATGATTTAAATCTATCATACCAAATTTACTTCCTGTCTCTATAATCACATCTATCTCTTTTGTACGTTTTTCACGAATAAGATTAGCAACAGCATCGTTATTTAATAATAATTCATAAGCAGGTATAAGCCCACCTGTAATTCTCGGTATCAGTCTTTGAGAAAAAATACCAAGCAAACTAGATGATAACTCTGTACGAATCTGGTCTTGCTGATTACCTGGGAAGGAATCTATTATTCTGTCTATTGTCTGTGAAGCATTATTTGTATGTAGTGTAGAAAGTACTAGGTGTCCTGTCTCTGCAGCAGTGACAGCCGTTGAGATTGTTTCAGAATTACGCATCTCGCCTATCATTATAACATTCACATCTTCACGAAAAACTGATTTTAGTGCTGTATTAAAATCCTTAGTATCAATACCTACTTCACGTTGATCAATAATAGCTTTATTCTGAGTATAAATATATTCAATCGGGTCTTCTATCGTTATAATATGACGAGACTGTTCATTGTTTATCAGATTAACCATTGCCGACAATGTAGTAGACTTACCTTGACCAACAGGTCCAACCACTAAGAAAAATCCTTGTTTTTTACGAGCTAGATCTGCGATGATAGGAGGCAAATGAAGCTCTTCTAATGTTTTTACCTTGGGTACTAACCTAAAAGCGACACTTATCAAACCTCTTTGAAAAAAAGCATTACCACGGAGACGTGCTTCACCACGAAAATCATAAGAGAAATCTACTTCTTGTTCTTCTAAAAATTTTGCTAATTTTGTTTTACCAAGAATCTCACCTAAAAAACCAAGAATATCCTCATTATTTAAAACTCTATTTTTTAAAAGAAAAATAAGTTCTCCTGATATACGAATAGCTGGAACTTTTCCAACACCCAAATGTAAATCCGAGCCATTCTCGCGCATAACAATTAAAATAAGCTCCTCTAGTTCTTTTTTATAATCCATTGTGTTTAATTATTAATTCGTAATTTATTTAACAGTTTTTTTTGATAAAATCTCTATTACTTGTTCAATAACTTCGCCTGGAGTAGAATTTGCTTTTACAATATACCCTGAAGCTCCTAATACATTACCACGATCAATATCGGATTGTTGGCTCTTGTTAGACAATATTATCTTCGTAGAATTAGAAGATAAATTATCATTATTTATTTTTTCTAACATTTCAAAACCATCCATATCTGGCATAATTATGTCCATTAAAATAATGTCTGGCTTTAATCCATCTTTGAGTTTATCGATAACCTGCAATGCTCCTGGAGCTGTATAAACTTCAAAATTATGTTGACTAAATTTGAACGCATACATATCTAAAAGAAATGTATCATCATCAACTATTAAAATTTTCTTTTTATCACCTTCCATATTGTTTATATAATTATATTACAAAATTACTCTTAACACTAATGGTTTGTGGACAACTTTAATTATTTTCCTCAGTAAAATTAAAAACCTCTTTATAAGGTATTATTCCATCTAAAGCCTTCAACATGGCATCTTCTCTCATTAAAAGCATCCCATCATTACGAGCTACTTTATAAATTTCAGAACCAATTGGATTTTTTAAAATAACTCTTTGCATCTCTTTGCTAACACTAAACATTTCATAAATAGCTATTCGGCCACGAGTACCAGAAGGACATTCTGAAGATGGCACTGTATCATACATTTCATTTTTAATCTCAATTTTACTTTTAAATTCATCAGGCAGGTCCTTTATTTCATTTTCAATTTGTAATTTAATACTTGGATCTATCGGAACAAGTTTCCTAGAAGATGGACATGTCATTTTAGCTAAACGTTGAGCAACAGACAAAATAAGAGTAGGCGCAATAAGATAAGGATCAACTCCCATATCTATAAGACGAGGGATTGCACCAATAGCATTATTTGTATGGAGCGAAGACAAAACAAGATGTCCTGTCAATGCTGCTTGAATAGCGAGCTGAGCTGTTTCTTTATCACGTATCTCTCCAACCATTATTATATCTGGATCTTGTCGAAGAATAGAACGAAGCCCTGAAGCAAATGTGTATCCGATTTCTGGCATCATTTGAGATTGGTTAATATCTGGCATGTGATATTCAACTGGATCTTCAAGAGATACAATGTTGCTACTCTCTTTATCAAGTTCGTTCATCATAGAATAAAGTGTTGTAGATTTTCCAGAACCCGTTGGTCCAGTAATTAAGATAAGTCCATAGGGCCTAGTTATGGCATCTCTAAGCATTTTAAGATTTCTTTGAGACAATCCCAACCCATCTAATGGTTTAACTCCTTTTTCAGAATCAAGAATACGTATGACAACTTTTTCACCATAGTATGCAGGCATAGTAGAAACACGAAAATCAATTTTATGTCCATCAAGAGTTGTACTAAAAGACCCATCTTGTGGTTTTCTTTTTTCATCTAAACGTAATTTGGCTAGAATTTTTATACGTGCGACTATACCGTTGTAAACGTTTGGGGGTAATATAATAGAAGTATGAAGAGTTCCATCTACACGAAAACGCACTTTGACTTTTTCTCCAGTATTTTCTATGTGTATATCAGAGGCATTACCTTCTATGGCGTCACGCAACATAGCAGAAACAATTTTTATAACTGGAGCATCTTCAACTATTTTTTTTTCTTCACTTGATTTTTTATTAATATTTTCTTTATCTAAATTTTTTGATTCACTTAGATTCTTTTCTTTTCTTTCATCTTCTGTAAATTGATCCAAGGCTTCTTCAACTTGGACAGTTAATCCTTGGTAAGTCTCCATTATGTTTTTATAATCAGTATTAGAAATAAGAAAAATCTTAAAAGGAATACCTAATTTAGATGAAATAAATTGCAATGCATCAATAGCTTGAGAATTTTCTCCATCTAAAATACCAACCTCTAATATACCTTCCCTAAATTCGATTGGGGCAAAACCATAATGCTTCGCAGCATCTTCTGGAATATATTTTAATGCTTCAAAAGATAAATTTTTAGATTCTATATGTTTTGTCGGTATCTGAAAATATTCACCCTTTATTTCAAGTATTTTTTCTTCTGAAATGCCAAATTCAATTAAAGCTTCGTCAATACTACCACCCTTTTTTTCTTTAGCATTATTTTTTATTTCATCTATTTGTGTATTATTTATTACACCTTTTTTTGCTAATTCTTCTAAAAAACTCATAATTAAATTAAGGCATCTCTTTTTCTATTTCTTTTTCTTTTTCTACAGTATCAGATAATTTGATAATTTGATCACTACCAATAGGAGCAAACGGATTTATTCTTCCTTCACCACCCGGAGATGTAAGCAAAATACTAGAATCATGTAAATTAATAAAAGCCTTGTTTGAAAAAATAGAATCATCTAATCTTATGTTTTTTACACCAAGTAATACAGAAAGAAAATCTTGAGAAACTGCAAAAGAATCTCCATTTGGTGTATCGGATGTAGAAAACATTGGATCAAAAGATGATGAATTAGAAGAAATTAAGTTATTTTCTTCTGGGGCTTTTTTAATTAAAAATACATATATTAAAATTAAAGAAACTCCTATCACCATAAATATTATTATATTTTTTATTTTTGAAGACATTTTTATTTTAATTCTTTAACCAATAAGTCTTAATTTTAAAATTATATTTATAAATTTCCGATAAAGATAAGTTAACTCCTTCGTTAAAGGAAGCCGTACTACTTGAAGAAAATTCAACTGAAGATATATCAACAATTCTAAGATTATTTTCTAAATCTTTTATAAAAGAAATAAAATTATTATAAGTCCCCTGAGAAGAAAATTCTAAATTCAAAATTCTATAACCAAGAGGACTAGTGTCTTTTATTTCAGTATTAAATCCCTTAGCATTTTCTGTTTGAACTTCCTTATTTGTTGTATCATATTTTATATCCTTAAGGACCATACTATATGGTGCTGCTATTTTTTCTATTTCAAGAATCAAACGAATATTGTCTATATTGTCAGGCAAAAGTTTTTGAAGTTTAGACAAATCATCTACTTTAAATGAATTAAACTTCTGAGTTAATTTATCTCTCTCTGCTTCAAGAGTTTTCGAGTTATTTAAAGCATCATTATAAGATACTATTTTTTCTCTAGCTAAAGAAATCTCATTGTAGTATGGATTAGTAAATGAAAAAAACATCGTTATTGCTATTCCTATTAAAATGGTTGGTGTAATAAATTTAAACATAATTAATTTTATATATCCTTATTATTTAAAAAATCTTCACCGACAGATTCAAGTGTTTTTTTGTAATCAACAAAATTCGGATCAACTGAAAACTCTAGATCAAAAAGAACGCTACCTTTATCATCAAGAGATAGATTGGAAAAAATAGGATCAATAAAATATTTATTTTTTGCAAAAAGATCAGATTGTAATGCTACAGACTTATAGCCAACTGCAACTCCATTCATTTTTACTTCTATTTTTACGCCAACATTATCAGGGAAACTATAACTAAACTTAGTATAGGCAATCGTTTTCATCGTAATAGATTGTAGTGCTTCAAATATAGGAGAAATAGCAATATGTTTAGATAAAATTTCGTTTGAAGCATTTAAGCGTTTATCTAAAACCTGAAGTTGGATTATTTTTGATGGTTCAAAGCGATTTTTGGCTAAATTTAAATCATTCTCCATGCTTATTATATTCTTTTTCAAGAGTTCATTGTAAAAATAAAGAGCCCCAGTTCCAATAACAATAGTAAAAAAAATAAAAATAGAAATAATAGTAAAAAAACTAACTGGCTGTGACCCAGTAGATCGTTTTTCAATCATTGGCTTTTTAGGTATGAAAGATGTTTGAAAATTTTGCTCCATATTATATTCAATTACAAATTATTAATTAAAAATTTAAAATTTAAAATTATTGATGCTTTTTAAATTCGTAATCTTTAATTACATATTTATTATCTCAATTTATTGCAACTTTCGCAAGGCTAAACCAATAGCAACCGCAAATTCAGGACCAGTAGCCTCTAAAACTTTTCCTAAAAATTCTGGTGCACCAACTTTAGAGAAAGAATGTCCTATCTCTATCTCTGCACGAAAGTTATTAGATGCTACTTCTTTTAATCCTTTCAAGAGAGACCCACCACCCGTAAATATTACCTTGCTGATGGTTCTGTCATACTTTTTCTCATACCCTAATAATACATTATTTGTTTCTGAAAAGATATAATCTACATGAACCTTAATTATATCAGCCAAATCTTTTTCAGTAGGATTTTCAAAAAGACCAAACTCTTTTTTTAATTCTTCTGCTTTTGAAAATGAAACACTTAAAGATTTTGAAATAGAATCAGAAATGTCTGCTCCTCCACGATTTATGGTATGAAAACCTTTAACCATACCAAATTCTACAAGAGAAAGTTTTGTGCTGGATGCCCCAAAATCAATCAGAAGAACTAAAGAAAGCTCATGTTCAAAATTTGACCTAATAGAAGAAAAAATCTCAATCTCAAAAAAGCTAGCCTCTAAACTAGACAACGATACAATGGAACGATATTTAGAAATCGCATTATTTTGAATTGCTACTATTAGTACTTCAGTTTTTTCTGGTAAGAGTAAAGAAGATTTCTCTTCACTGTTTGCTTCTTCAAAAGAAGACTCTTTCTGCGGTAAAATAAAATAATCCAAAGAAATCTCTGTCATTGGAATTGGAATATATTTACGCGCTTCTGTCGCAACAACAGAAGAGATCTCGCTTTCCTTGATTTGAGAAGGAAGAGTAATAGTAAAAATCAAACTTGATTGTACTGGTATAGAAAAGGCAGAAGAAACAGTGTTGACTCCAGACTGTTTTAAAACTTCCTTTAATGCTTCTACTATCTTTTCAACTGGAAGACTAGTAACACGTCCAACATCAACATCGGCATAAGAACCAAGTGCTATCGCTCCATAAGTCTCAAGAACAGCCTTACCTCCCTTTTTCTTTATTTCAACAACCTTAATAGAAGAAGTACCGATGTCTATTCCAACAACGCTTTCACTGTCCCCGCCTTTAAAAAGGTTAATATTTGAAAAAATTTTTTTAATTGGATTATCCATTTTCTTAAATTACGTTTATAATTATAACATATATGAAATTTTTTGATACTATACTAAATGTGATTTTTCCTGTGAATTGTGTTTCTTGTGGAAAAACAGGCTCAAGCTTGTGTATAGAATGTCTTTTAAATTCTAAGCCAGCAGAAAGAGAAAGCGCAACTTGGATATTTCCCTTATTTGATTATCGTCAACCACCTATTAAGAAATCTATTTGGCTTTTAAAATATAAAGGCAAAAAGAAACTTGCTAATACATTCGCAGAGATTATGTATGGCAGAATAATAGAAGAGCTTTCAGAATTAAGTATGATGAGTAATTTTTCTAATCCAATTTTAATTCCAATTCCACTTTCAAAAAAAAGATATAAAGAACGTGGATACAACCAATCACAATTAATTTGTGAAGAATTAATAAAAATACAAAAAAGAAATGAAACTATCCCTACTTCAGTATCGCACTCCTTGATAGACAGAGGAGCTCCTAGTAAATCTAATATTTTAAATAAAAATTTTAATTTATTAAACAATGTTTTAATAAAAATAAAAAATACAGAACACCAAGTAAATATTAAAGATAGAGATACTAGATTAAAAAATCTCTCAAATTCTTTTTTAGTTAAAAATTCTGAACTTATAAAAGGAAGAAATATTATTGTAATAGACGATGTACTTACCACAGGTGCTACACTAACTGAAGCAAAAAAAATATTAAAACAATTTGGTGTAAAAAAAGTAATCGCTTTCACAATAGCGCATTAATTTCCTAAAATTTATATCTTCATATATAATAAAGATATGAAATATTGTAAAGATTGTGAACCGGCACAAGAAGTGCACGCTGTCGCTTACTTCTCTGTCGTAATGAATTATGTCAGTGAACCATTTTTTAATATTATGGAGATGCTTTTTAAAAGCACAGCAGAAGCTATTTCTAACAAGACTTCAATACCATTTTTAAAATTAATGGTCTTTCTAGGGCTTGCACATTTTTCTGATAAACCTGATGAAAAAGATTCTTTACGTACAAGATGTTTTTGGGATGAAGCTATAAGACGTGGTATAAAAATGATTGAATTTAAAATGGGTCCAATAAAAGACTCTTTTATTGCAGAGTATAAAGGCAAAACGATAACCTTCGATGGATTACCTCGTTTAGAATCTGATTCTTTGAAATGGATGGACAATAAAGGGATAATGAAAATAAAATTCTTAAAAGAAGGCTTGCCCGTAGCAAAAGGAGGCACAGCCTTTACAAAAAGAAAAGCATTAAAAATATTTAAGGAAATAACAAAACCAGTAATAACAAAACCAAACTTAGGTTCACGTTCTCGTCACACACTCATACACATAGACACAGAAGAAAAACTTATTTATGGATTTAAAAAAGCAAAAAAGCTTTCTCCGTTAGTGGTAATAGAAGAAGAATTACGAGGATATTTATTTCGATGTACTTTGGTCGGAGGAAAATTTGTTGGTGCAGTGAGACGTGACCAACCAGAAGTAATAGGAGATGGAATACATACATTAAAAGAATTAATGGATAAAGAAAACGAAAGACCAGAAAGAAAAGGACCAATATTTCATAAGATAGTCATTGACCCTGATGCAGAAATAGAATTAAAACGAGAAGGAATAAAAATGGAAGATGTTCCAGAAAAAGATAAAATAATTACATTTTCACAAAAGACAAGTCGTGGTATTGGTGGATCGACAACAGAAGTCACAGACATAGTACACCCTGAAAATATCAAAATGTTAGAAAAATTAGGAGCTTATTTAAAAGATCCATTAGTCGGTGTAGATTTAATAATAGAGAAAATAGAAAAACCATGGTACACAGAACAACATTGCGGAATAATCGAATGCAATTCTCTACCTTTTATTGATCTTCACCACTACCCTCTTTTTGGTAAACCAAATAATGTAGCAGGTAAACTCTGGGACCTTGCTTTACCATAATCTAAAATAGATTAATTTTCTTCTATTGTAATTTCTGACTTAGGATCGAAAGCATCTGGGTCTAATTTTAAATGAGAAATATATTTTTTTTGAACCACAAAATCACCTAAAAATTTTAAAAAATCTTCTCTCTTATCAATCTCTCCTCTTTCTTCCATATGTTTAAAGGGATGAGATTCAGGAGTAAATTCAAAATGTCCACAGATTTCTCCATCTTTATAAATTCGCAAATGATATTGCTCCTCAAAATCCATTAATTTTCTCCAGCTTAAAACCTGATCTTCATCTATCCAGGCAATAAAATGATTACCAAAACCCCATTTTGCATTAAGATGCAACTTGAGAGCCTCAAGACTTTTACCAGGGGCAAGCCAACCAATATGATATTTTTGTCTACCCTTTTTGTGCCAAATAATCCCTGTTTTTAAAAGAAATTTACGAGTTGGTAAGAAAAAAGAATATATATAATCCCATATTTTTTGTTTAATTTTATCGAAAAAAGTCATGCATTTACTATATCATATATTTTTAATTGACAGAATAGATAAAAAACATATAATTAGCAAATGGAAACAGAAAAAAATTTAGAAACACAAACACAAAATGAAGTAAAAGAGGTTGAAAAAATTACTATAAAAAATTTAGATAAAAACAAATTATCAATTCCTATGGCTATAATAATAGTTGGGGTATTGATAGCTGGATCAATATATTTTTCTTCAATTACACAAAATAATTCACAAAAAAATAATAACGGTTTAGCAATAACAACATTACCTATTGTAAGCAAAGAAGATAGAACGTTAGGTAATCCAAATGCAAAAGTAACAATTATTTTGTATGAAGATTTTCAATGTCCTTTTTGTGGAGCAGTCACAGGACTAGAACTTAATTCACCTTCAATGCAGCCTGTAATAAAATATCTAAAAGAAAGAGATCCAAATTGGGCCCCATATGTACCAGAAATTGTAAATAATTATGTAAAAAATGGAGATGTTTTATTGGTCTATAGAGATTTTACATTTTTAGGTAGAGAATCCACAAAATCAGCTGAAGCTGCAAGATGTGCAGGAGATCAGGATAAATTTTGGGAATACCATGATTATCTTTACTCTCATCAAAATGGTGAAAACGAAGGAGGTTTTTCTGATTCTAATTTAAAATCTTTTGCAAAAGACCTCAGCCTAGATTCTACTACATTTGACAAATGCCTCGATGAAAATAAACATGCGCAAGCCGTTGAAGATTCAAAAGAAGGAGGAAATAATGCTGGTGTTACAGGGACACCAAAAGGTTTTATTCTTAGAGATGGAAAAATAATGGGAACAATAGAAGGAGCAGAACCACTCTCAACTGTAAAACCAAAAATTGAAGCAGCACTTAAATAAATTATGGATTTTATTTTTAATCTAGATTTACAGACATTGGTTAAAACCATCGGTTATCTTGGTATATTTTTTATAATCTTTGCTGAGTCTGGGTTATTTTTTGGATTTTTTTTACCAGGAGATTCTCTGTTGTTTACAGTGGGATTATTGGCGTCACAAGGATACTTTGATATCTTATTACTAATTCTAGTTGTTACATTTGCAGCAGTTCTTGGTGATCAAATTGGGTATTTATTTGGAAAAAAAATTGGTCCTAAAATTTTTACTCATGATGATTCTTTTTTATTTAAAAAGAAGTATATTTCAGATGCAGAAAATTTCTATCAAAAACATGGTAGAAAGGCTATCGTAATGGCACGTTTTATTCCAATAGTTCGTACATTCATACCAATTTTAGCAGGAGTGGGTAAAATGCATTACAGAACATTTATCACATACAACATATTCGGGGGGTTAATATGGGGTGCCGGCATAACATTACTAGGATATTTCTTGGGCCAACAAATTCCAAATATTGATAAATATTTAATACCAATAATATTGCTTATAATATTAATCTCATTTTTACCTGCTATATTTTCGTATATTTATAATAAATTAAAAACATAGAAATAATTTTTAGAATGCCTTGCACAGGAGTTTAGAAAATAAAAATGGTATTCCATTTATTATTTACTTGAACGACGAGCAGAACGCTCCCGAAGCTTCGCTAGATAGATTGCATTATAAAAATTATTTCTATGTTTTTAATTTATTTATTTTATTTTATATATGCTAAAATATAGACATGTACGAATCCATAAAAAATTTTAATAAACAGTTTTTATATGAACCTGAAACGATAAATGAAGAAAATTTATTCAAAAAATCTAATTTTATTGTAGTTGGTATGGGAGGTTCTGCGCTTGCTCCCCTTTTATTAAAAAAATACAAACCAGAAATTAGCATCATGATCCATAACAATTATGGATTACCTCAAATCAGTAAAAAGGAATTAGAAAACAGTTTAATAATATTAAGTTCCTATTCTGGAAATACAGAAGAAGTGCTAGACGCATTTCAAAAAGCAAAAGAAAATAATCTAAGTATGGCTGTGATATCTGTCGGTGGAAAATTATTATCCCTAGCTAAAGAAAATGGTATTCCTTATATAAAATTACCAAATACTGGCATACAGCCTCGTATGGCTCTCGGTTATTCAATAAAAGCATTTCTTAAACTTATTGGAGATGAAGATGGATTAAAGGAAATTAGTAAACTATCTGAAATTCTTAATCCAAATGATTACGAAGAAACTGGGAAAATATTTGCTAAAAAATTAAAAAATTATGTTCCAATTATTTATACATCAAGTAATAATTTATCTATAGTTTACAATTGGAAAATTAAATTAAATGAAACTGGCAAGATTCCTTCTTTCTATAATGTTCTTCCAGAATTAAATCATAATGAAATGACCGGTTTTGATGTCGTAGACGCGACAAAAGAATTAAGTAATAAATTCTATTTTATTATTTTAAAAGACGAAGAAGATGATGAAAGAATAATAAATAGAATGAATATATTAGAAAAATTATATAAAGATAGAAATCTAAAAGTAGAAATAATAGAAATAAAAGGAAATGACATTTGGCATAAGATATTTTCATCACTCGTATTGGCAGACTGGACTGCATATTACACAGCATTAGAATATGAACAAGACCCAGAACAAGTCCCCATGGTAGAAGAACTTAAAAAACTCATTACGAAATAATAATAATTCCTTCTTTATTTTTCTCTTTCCTAATATTATCAAAAATATCAAAACAGTCCTCTTTGTTTATATCCCAATCAGGATGAGAAACCTTATAATCTTCAATTATATATAGAACTTTTGGAAAAGCATTTATATAAATATATGTGTGAATAAAGTGATTAATCCCCTTTTTTTGTTTATGTGTATAGTTTGGTACGCTATTGGAACCAATTTGTTGCGAAATAAGGACTAAATTAGATTCTTTATTTTATTTATAACCAACCCAGCTTCTTCTGTAATTTCATTATTTAAAGTTTCTTTTATTATATTCAATTTTTCTATACTTTCTTCTATATATTTCTCTGGTGAAATTTTAAGCATACTCCATATATCAAATCCTTCTTCAATAGCAGTAATTATAGCTCTCCTATTATCTAATAAATCAGCTCCACTTATTGCTTTAATTTCATTGTCAGCTATTTTAAGATTTTCTAAATAAGCTAATCTTCTTTTTTCTTTTGGTAAATCTTTATTTAGAGTAACTCCTTTTACTAATTGTGCCACTCGTGAATTAAACATTTTTATAATATCTTCTTCTGTATATTTTGTATCTTCTATGATATCGTGCAAAATTCCAGCAATAATTACATCTTCAGAATATTTAGCTGATTGAAGAATATATCCAACAGAAAGTGGATGAATAATATAAGGTTTGTTGTCTTTTCGTAATTGTCCTTCATGTGCTTCCTTTGCAAAAAGAATAGCCTTAGTAATATTTTCAGATATTAATTTCATAAATTAATTATACACTAATTTCAATGCGGAGGCGGTGAGATTCGAACTCACGGTTCCGATTAAGGAACGGCGGTTTAGTAAACCGCTGGTTTAAACCACTCACCCACGCCTCCGTAGGTATATTTTATTAATGAAAAGAGTATATCAGAAAAATGTAAAAATACAAAAAACGTGTTAAAGTAATTAAGTTATTAAACATTAGATGGAGACGTGTCAGAGTGGTCTAACGTACCTCTTTGCTAAAGAGGCAGGGGCTTCAAAACCCCTCGCGAGTTCGAATCTCGCCGTCTCCGCTATGGAATTAGCGGACAAACTTGAAACAAAATTTCGCTTAGATATCAATCAAAAAAAAGCTTTACATAAGTTAAATCTTTTTTCTGTTCACGACTTATTATTTCACTTCCCTGTTCGATATAGTGATATGAGCGAAATAAAAAAAATATCAGAATTAGTTACTGGTGAAGTAGCCACAGTCTATGGAAAAGTTTCAAACTTAAAAACAAAAAAAGGGTTTAAATCTAAGATACCTATGGGTGAAGCAGAGATAGAAGACTTATCTGGAAAAATAAAAATCACTTGGTTTCATCAAGCATATTTAGCAAAAATGATCCACGAAGGAGACAATGTAAAACTCACAGGAAAAGTAACAGAAAGCAAATATGGATTATATTTAGCAAATCCAGAATTTGAAAGAACAAGCCTTATGCCAATAGATTCCCATGATTCTTTATTTACAAAAGGAGACATGAACAATCAAGGATATTCATTCCCTATTTATCACGAAACAAAAGGAATAACTTCAAAATGGTTTTACCATGCAATAGAAAAAATATTGAGAGATAAAACATTAGATAATATAGAAGACTATATTCCAAAAGATATTTTAAAAAAATACAATCTTCCAACCTTAAAAACCTCTCTAGTCTGGATTCATAAACCAAAAGATGCACGTGATGCAGAATCTGCAAGAAAAAGATTTGCTTTTGAAGAAGTTTTTTGTATCCAAATAGAACGCCAACATGATAAATTGGAGTATAAAAAAAATAAATCTTTTCAAATAAAAACAAAAGTAAAAGAAAAAGATGAATTTGTAAAACGCTTCCCTTTCACTCCTACTGACTCTCAAAAGAAATCTATACAAACAATATTAGAAGATATGGGTAAAACTTTTCCAATGTCGAGACTATTGGAAGGCGATGTCGGCAGTGGAAAGACAGCTGTCGCAGCTACAGCTGCGTATACCACTGTTATCCAAACTCCAAACGGGCAAGGATTTGGTAATTTACAGGTAGCCTATATGGCTCCAACTGAGATATTGGCAGCACAGCATTTTGAATCTTTTATAAAATATTTTAAACATCTACCTATTAACATAGGGCTCATCACAGGCTCTGGTTGTCGTAAATTCCCTTCTAAAGTAGCTTCAAGTATTTTGAAGCCAGCAGACATACCTAGAGGAGTATTCGCTACAAACAGAAAAAACTTGCCCTCCCAAAATGAAATACAAACGACGGCAGGTATGTCTGCTGGCTTTCAAAATTGGACCAATATATCTCGCACACAACTTTTAAAATGGACAGCAGAAGGAACAATACCCATTTTGATAGGCACACACGCCCTCATTCAAAAAACAGTTAAATTCAAAAACTTGGCATTGGTTGTAATAGATGAACAACATAGATTTGGTACAGCACAAAGAAGAAAACTTGTAAGAAAAGACAACATCGCACCTCATTTGCTTTCAATGACAGCGACACCTATTCCCCGCACATTAGCACTAACAGTATATGGAGATCTTGATTTATCTTTACTTAATGAAATGCCAACAGGAAGAAAACAAATAATTACAGAAATTATTACTCCAAATAAACGTGACGAAATATATGAAGAAATAAGAAAAGAATTAAAGAATGGTAGACAACTTTATGTGATATGCCCTAGAATTGATGAACCAGATCCAGTAAAAGAAATGGCCGTTCAAGCCAAATCAGCAATAGCAGAAGCTAAACGTCTTAAAAAAGAAGTATTTCAAGAATATGAAATAGGTGTGCTACACAGCAAAATGAGCAAAGAAAAAAAAGAGAAAGTAATGCAGGATTTTACAGAAGGTAAAATAAATATACTATGCGCAACTTCTGTTATAGAAGTCGGCGTGAATGTACCAAATGCAACTATAATAATAATAGAAGGAGCAGAAAGATTCGGACTTGCTCAACTCCATCAACTTCGCGGACGAGTAATAAGAAGCAATCATCAAGCATATTGTTATATTTTTGCTGATGCAAAATCTGACAAGACTATTCAAAGATTAAAAGCACTCAAAACTGCAAAAAATGGTTTTGAATTAGCAGAATTAGATCTCACACTTCGTGGCTCTGGTGAACTTGGAGGAAATAAACAATGGGGTATTTCTGATTTAGGAATGGAAGCAGTAAAAAATTTGAAAATGGTAGAAGCCGCTCGCACCGAAGCCATTCGTCTAGTATCTATAGATCCAGAACTAAAAAACTACCCATTACTTAAATCTAAGGTAAAAGAAAAAGCTGGAGAGTTTCATTTTGAATAAAATTGTCCGCCCTCTACGATTCGAACGTAGGACCCTCGAGGTATAAGCTCGATGCTCTAACCAACTGAGCTAAGGGCGGATGTTTATATTATCTAAAAATTTTCTTCCTTGTCCAGATTTTAAAAATTTTTCTCTTTTCATCGCTTCTATTTTTGTTTTATATTCCTCAGAATAGATTAACATAAAAGGTTTATTTTGTCTCGTAAAAGAATTTTTTCCAGAATTATGTTCCATTAATCTCTCTTTTGTAGACTTACTTGTAAAGCCAACATATCTTTTTCCATTTTTTAAACTTCTTAAAACATAGATATTAAACATAAATATATTAAATTAATGGACAGAGCTTGAGCCAAAGGCTCATCAGCCTCTGGCTGAAAGGGCGGATATAAATACACTATATTATTTTAAAAATAAAAACAATGTATTTTATATTTTATGCTTTTATTTCTTCTATCTTCTTTGGCATTATTCCATTTGCAGTTATTATTTTATTGTATTCCTCCTGTTCTAATGTTTCAACTTCAATAAGTTTGTTTGCAATGGCAGACAAAGCTTTTCTATTTTCTGTCAAAACTTTTTCAGCTGATTTTATTCCGTCATTTATAATTCTTGAAACCTCAGAATCAATCTTAGTAGAAACGGTTTCAGAATAAGGATCTTCACTTCTCTCTCCCCAATTTAATTTACCACCATCACTTCCAAAAGTGACTGGTCCAATTACATCAGACATCCCCCATCTTGTCACCATAGCACGAGCAAGATTTGTAGCCACCTGCAAATCACTAGATGGTCCTGTAGTAATATCACCAAAAATCATCTTTTCAGCTACATATCCACCTAAAGACATTGCAATATCATCTATAAATTCTTTTTTAGACTGCAAACGTCTTTCTTCAAGAGGAAGTTTTAATGTGTATCCTCCAGCATTACCACGAGCGATAATAGAAACTTTGTGTACGGGATCAGCATTTGGAAGAACAGACGCTACAAGAGCATGTCCTGCCTCATGATATGCTGTGATCTCTTTTTCTTTTTTAGAAAGTAAATGGCTTTTTCTCTCAGGACCAAGCATTACTTTTTCAATAGCACGAATTAAATCAAATTGAAAAACTTTTTTACGATTCTCACGTGCTGCAAGTATCGCTCCTTCATTCATCAAAGAATACAAATCAGCACCAGAGAATCCAGGAGTTCTTTCTGCAATTAATTTTAAATTAATATCTTCTGCTAGTGGTTTTAATAATGCATGGATATTAAGAATCTCTTCACGATCAACACGATCTGGTAAATCAAGCATTACCTTTCTGTCAAATCGTCCTGGACGAATGAGTGCAGGATCAAGAACATCAGGTCTGTTTGTAGCTGCCATAACAATAACTTTTTCATTAGGCTCAAAACCATCCATCTCAACTAAAATTTGATTTAATGTTTGTTCCCTTTCATCATTTCCACCCCCAAAACCACCACCACGAGTTCGTCCGATAGCATCTATCTCATCCATAAATATGATGGCCGGTGCAGCTTTTTTAGCCATTTTAAATAAATCACGCACACGTGAAGCACCTACTCCGACAAACATTTCAACAAATTCTGACCCAGATAAATGAAAAAATGGAACACCTGCTTCCCCCGCTACTGCACGGGCAAGCAATGTCTTTCCTGTTCCTGGAGCACCAGTCAAAATTACCCCTTTAGGAATTCTTGCACCAATATCTAAAAACTTTTTAGGATTTTTCAAAAAATCTACAATTTCTTTTAATTCTTCTTTTGCTTCTTTACATCCAGCAACATCTTTAAAAGTTACTTTATTGTTTTTATCATTTGGATCTGTAATGCGAGCCTTGGATTGACCAAAAGAAAATGCTTGCATTCCAGCACCCTTAACTTGTCGTGAGATGTACCAAAAGAAAAATATAATAAAAAGAATTGGCAAAAGAAAAGGTAATAAATTCATAACCCAATACCCAAAACCACTTTCATTTTTAACTTCTATATTTGTAAGAGCTAAAGATTCTGGTTTTACTCCATAATTAAAAAGCGTCTGAGAAAGAGATGATTCTATCTCTTTTTTAGAAATTTTCTCTTCATCATTTTTATATGTAATAGTTAACTTTTCTCCTTCCACTAAAATAGTCCTAACCTCCCCTGCTGTAACACTTTTTGCTAATTCTGAAATAGGAACTTCTAAAGTCTCCTTATTGGTTCCAGATACCATTATATAAAGAGCTGTAATAGTCATAAATATCAAAATAGCTCCAAGCATACTGCCTGAAAACCTAGGGTTTTCTTTTCTCTTTTTACCTTTATTCTTAACTTTATCCTTAATATCTTTTTGATTTAAAAAATTAAAATCCATATGAAGATAATAGCATAAAAAACATAAAAATTAAAATTTTTTATTTAATTAAATTTTGTGGAGATGCGGGGAATTGAACCCCGGTGCAGAAGATTTTTGTAAATAAATCTATATGTTTAGTACATTTTTTTGTTTTAAATCAAAAAATTCTTAAATGAACAAAATATTTTTCAATCGATTCCCTTTGTTTTGGAAAAAGTCAGGACACTCTTTTCCCTATCCCGATAATATTATGCCTTAACTTATATATCGGAAGTCTATAAGAAAGACACCAGCTTACGCTAAAGCGTATGCTGGAGCAAAAGCAAAGTCCTTCATACCGAAATATGGAGAAACTGAAGCTTTCACTTTAGCAGTCAATTTTGCAATTAACATTTGAACGAAGTTTTACGAGATTACGTACATTCTCGACATGCATATTAAACAATTGAATCAACTGTCTATGCCTTGCATCCCCATATTTTTTTATCAACGTCCTTTTACTTCTCTCCTTATCTCACGATCAGTATCGCGTTTTTTTATACTCTCACGTTTATCTTGTTTTTTCTTTCCTTTAACTAAAGCAATTTCGACTTTAATTTTTCTACCTTTATTATACACTGAAATTGGTACTATTGTCAAACTCTTATTCTTCTCACTACTTATGAGTATCAATATTTCTTTTTTAGTAAGTAAAAGTTTTCTATTACGAAGTGGATCATAATCCTTTGGTGTATTATTAACCTGAAAAGGTGGAATATTTGAATTAATTAAAAACACTTCCCCTCCTCTAACAATAACAAAGGCCCCTTCTAGGGACATTTGTCCACTTCTCACAGATTTAACTTCAATACCAAAAAGCTCAATACCTGCTTCGTATTTTTCTAAGATTTCATAATTAAATCTCGCTTTTCTATTTTGAGCATAGTTGGCCATAAATATATACTAACATTTGGAAGAATCAATAAAAAGCTCCTTCTTGATAAAAAGGAAAATTGTGCTAAAATATATAAATGCCATTAAAACCTGAATTAAATGTTTCTGGATATAGAGGAGTTTGGGGAGAAAGTTTAAATGATGAAATAGTATCGAGATATACTCATGGTTTTGTTTTTTTTACTAAAGAAGAATCAAAAAAAGAAAATCTAACTATATTAATTGGTAGAGATGGACGTGAAAGTGGTCCTGAAATAAGAAAAATAATTATTAGAGAATTTAAAAAGCTCAAAATTAATTTTGTTGACGGAGATGTAATGCCGACACCTACAGTTTTATTTTCTGTTCGCAAACATAAATATGATGGTGCTATTATTATTACCGCATCTCATAATCCAATAGAATATAATGGTCTCAAATTTGTCAACAACAAAGCACTTTTTACTATTAAAGAGGAAGTTGAAAAAATAAATAGTTTTCAAAAAGATGTTGTTTTGGGAAGTATTGCGCAATCTATAGAGCCGAAACAAGCAATCTTTCAACATAAAATTATGTGTGCTGAAAGAAATAATATTTTTTGTAAACTATTTTCAAAAAAAGTTCCTAATTTTTCCAAAGAACATGTTGATCAAATTTTAGCTAATATAAATATAAAAGCTATTCGCGATAGAAAATTTAAGGTCGCTGTAGATATGATGAATGCTTCTGCCTGTGTAATAGATCCTTATCTTTTTAAAAAACTCGGAGTAGAGTTAATACCTTTAAATAATATTCCAAATGGAAAATTTGCCCATAAGCCAGAACCACTTAAAGAAAATTTAAGTGACATAGAAAATTTAGTTAAAGGATCTAAGGCAGATCTTGGTTTTGTCCATGATCCTGATGCAGACAGACTAGTAATCGTTGATGAAAATGGAGAAGTAGTCTCAGAAGAATATTCTGTAGCCTTTGGAATAGAAAATATCTTATCCAAAAATAGAGGTAAACCAATAGTAATAAATTTATCAACATCTCAAATGGGTGCAGATATAGCAAAGAAATATAATAGCGAGTGTTTTCGTTCAAAAATAGGAGAAGGATATGTAGTAGAAAAAATACTTTCCCATAATGCAATTATTGGCGGTGAAGGAAATGGTGGAGTAATATACCCTACTATCAATACAGTACGTGATAGTTTTACTAGTTTATCTCTTATTCTTGAACTTCTAGCAGAAAGAAAGCAAACTGTTACTGAATGCATAGCAACATTGCCAAAATACTTTATTAAAAAAGATAAATGGCCAATAGCTGGAAAAGATCTAAATGATATATATAAAAAATTAAAATCTCATTTTAATAATGCAAAGATAGACGAACAAGACGGTTTACGCCTAGATTTACCTGATGGGTCATGGATACATTTAAGACCATCAAATACAGAGCCCATAATAAGATTATTTGGGGAATCTAAAGATGAAAAAAGTATAAATGATATTTTTAAAGAGGTAAAGAAAAACTTGCAATAAAAAAATTAAAATTTAATAATAAACTTATGACATTAAAAAATAAATCAAACAAAAAAGGTTTTACTTTAATAGAGCTATTGGTGGTAGTAGCAATTATTGGTGTATTAGCATCAGTAATTATGGTTTCCTTGAATTCTGCTCGTGCTAAAAGCCGTGATGCTCGAAGAATGCGTGATATACAAGAAATTCATAATGCGATTGAATTATATATCACAACAAATGGATATGCTCCAATTCTTGGAAATATAAATTGTTCAATTCCAGGATATGATAGTAGTTGTGGTGTTCCTGACACAGAACCAAGTCGCTGGGATATACTAAAAGAAGAGCTCTCTCTTTATATAAAAGAACTAGCAAAAGATCCCTGTGGTGAATCATGCCATGATGATACAAAAAAATACAATGGGTGGTTTTCTTATAAATACGAAGGCCCAGGAGCACTTGGTTATCTTATAGATCAAGATTTACCAGTAAACTCAGAAACATATCGTATTTATGCGCAAAATTTAGAATCTAAAAATTCTAGTTTCGGCTTTGGTCTTGGTTCATTTTAAATAATTATGATGATATATATAGCTCATTCTTTTGTAAATATTTTTGCCGGTGGTAGAAGTAATATAAAAGTACATCTTTTAATTTTATACTTTATAAGTATATCTATCTTTTACTTTTTATTTAGAAAAAACACCACAGTAAGACCAGATTGGAAATGGTTTGGCATAACTTTACTCATATCTTATTTTTACGGACTTTTTTTGCACATTTTTTATCTATTACAAAATAATCTTCATTTAACAGATTTTATTATCATTGGTAATAATAAAGAGATATCAAGTTCAACTATCTGGCATACCCATATAGCAAAAGGTGTAATAGGACAAATTTTTTCTTTTTTTGACAAAACCTATCTTCAAACAATGGATGCTGGAGGAGCATATATAGGGCTAATACCAAGTCCTATACTCTTAGCAGGGACGATGCTTTTTGTTGCCCTAATTTTGCAAACAATTTTTTACTTTATCACTTCTTTTAAAGAACTACTAAATAATAAAAACAAAAGACAGAAAATATTCCTTATATTTGGCTATTCTATAATTTCTTTTTCTTTAATAAAAACCTCAATAGATGGAGGTATACTAAACCCAAGTTTTTCTATCAGCTTAATTTTCATAACACTCTTTATCTTACGAACAAAAGGTAAGGTAATTTTAAATTATTACTACCTTATCTCTTTAGCTGGAATATTATTGCTAGCAAGTAGCTTATATGTTGATTCATTTAAATATGGTAGTGGTATATATATATCATCAATTGCAACGTTATTACTCCTATATGGCATATTACTATATGGAAGTGAAGAAAAAATACGTTTACAATTTTTTATTCCACTTTTAATACTTTTTCTCTCAGGCTGGTGGGTATCAAGTATTCGTGACAGAGAAATATATAATTATGGAAAAATAAACCTAGAACAAGGAAAAAAAATATATATTTATAATGAAGAAAAAGAACTAATAGAAAATCAAATTTTAAAAGAAAATAAAAAAATATCCTCTATCTCAAAAGAACTAAATAAAAATATAACCTATACACCTCTCACTATTCCTGGAATAACATGTATTCTAAAATCTCCAAGACAAAATATATCATTTGAACTAAAAACAAAAGAACCAATCAAAAATCTGTCAAGCTCATCTGATTTTATCTATATAAAAAATAGTGAATCATCTTTTAATGGGAAAAATTGGACAACACAAGTTAATTTTTTTATGAACAACTGCACACCAGAACCACTATCAATTATAAATGGGGAATTATTAAAAAATAATATAAATAAATATTTTATAGTTAACCCAACCTTCGATGATACCTACAACCATTAACAACTTTATAATTTATTCTGTATTAATCTGGGGAACAAATATGCTTTTAAATGTTCTAGGGACAATAAAACTTCATTTTCCCTCAACTAAAAAATACGACAAACCTATCGATGCTAGAATAGAATACAAGGGTGATCGTTTGATAGGTGAATCAACAACTATTGTCGGATTAATAGTTTGTATAATGATAAGCATCATTTTGTATTTTGTTGGTTTTGATTTCAAATGGGTTATAATCCCTTTTCTAGTATATACAGGACATACTCTGGGAAGTATAATAAAAAGACGAATGCATAAAAAAGGAGGAGAATTCGTACCGTTCATCGATCACGGAGACTATACCATAACGACAGGAATAATATTTATAGCCCTTGGTTATATTACACCAATATTTGCTATTTTAAGTATTTCTCTGACCTACATCTTTCATCCTATAATGTGTTATTTAGCTTACAAAATAAAACTAAGAGAAAGACCCTACTAAGTTGACTTTATAAGCAAAATAAGTTAAACTCTCCTTAGTTTAAAGTATTAATATATTCAAATTGCGAGAAAGAATAAACAACCAAATACGAGCAAAAGAACTTCGTCTTTTAGACAATGAGGGTCAAAATCTAGGTATTTTAAGTATAAAAGACGCACTAGAATTGGCACAAAATAAAGGATTAGATTTGATTGAGGTTTCTCCTAATGCTAATCCACCAATTGCTAAGATAATGGATTTTGGAAAATATCAATATGAATTAAGCAAAAAATTAAAAAAATCCAAAGCAAGCTCTAAACCAACAGAAACAAAATCAATACAAATTAAAATAGCAACTGGAGATCATGATTTAGAATTAAAAGCTAAAAATGCATCAAAATGGTTAAAAGAGGGTCATAGAATAAAAGTTGAGCTTTTCCTTGTTGGACGCACAAAATACATGAACGAAAAATTCCTAAAAGAGAGACTAGATAGAATTCTACATCTAATAACAGAAAATTATAAAGTAGCTGATTCATACAAAAGAAACCCAAAGGGATTATTTATAACAATAGAAAAAGCCAAATAAGTTTATAAAGTAAAAAAGAAAAAATACATGAAAGGAATGAAAACAAATAAATCATATTCAAAAAGATTAAAACTTACAAAAAACGGTAAGCTTATTTCAAATAAACCAGGTTTTAATCACTTTAATGCTAAACAATCACGTTCAAAACAATTAGCTGGGAAAAAAGGTCAGAGTTTCCTAATTAAAAATAAACCTAAAAGTCACTTATTACCTTTTAATTAAAATAAAGACTAATAATTAGTAACCAGTAACCAATTTTATGACAAGAGTAAAAAAAGGAGTACATGCATTAAAAAGAAGAAGAAGTGTATTAAAACAAACAAAAGGTTTTAGACATGGACGAAGTACAAAAGAAAGACAAGCAAAAGAAGCACTTTTGCATGCTGGCAATTACGCTTTTGCTCACAGAAAAGATAAAAAATCACACAATAGAAAACTTTGGAATATAAAAATAAATGCTGGCGCACGTGAACTTGGAATGTCTTATTCGAAACTTATAGGTGAACTAAAAAAGAAAAAAATAATGCTAGATAGAAAAATTTTATCTGATCTTGCAGAAAATCAACCATTAGTTTTTACTAGAGTTCTAGAAAATCTAAAATAAAAAAAACCTCTACTAGCTACTAGTAGAGGTTTTTTTTATTTATCTATCTTACATTTCTTAACAAGAATAATAACATCTTCTATAAGTTTTTTAGGATCATCACCAAAAATAATTCTATCATTAGGACGATGCCCTTTTGCAATTATATCTTCTAATTGATCACTCATTTCCCATGGTCCTCTTAAAATCCCTATTACTTTATTATCTTCAAATGCAACAGTAAATTCATGTATAGTACCAATACGCCCACAACCAAAAACAACTGCATCAGAAGAACGAGTAAGAAGTAAGTCTCGTCCAGGGTATCCAAAACCAGTATAAATAATCAAATCCATATAATCTAGAGGTAGTTTATATGTTTCTACATGTTCTTTTTCAGAAGCTGCCGGAGAAAGACCAATAGATATACCACCCTCTTCTTTAGCCCCCATGGCAGACCAAAAAGGAAAACCAGTAGTAGCACCAGTTACAACAACTGCTCCTTGTCGAGCTATCTCTCTTCCAAGTTCTTTTGCTATGTCTAATGTACCTGGACCAGAAAAACTAGTATCAGCTGCACCAGAAACACATATTTTTATTTGATTATGTCCATGTTTATTGTAAGGACTAGGCGAAATATTATTATTCATATTTTTATTATAACAACAAGTAATAATCATAAACAAGTTTACTTGTTACTTTTTTAATGTCCAAGTGTTAAAATTACAGAGAAAGTAAAACACTATCTCCTTGCTCCGGTGCAGATGCATCTACTCCTAAATTATCTCTTATTTTTTGAACTAAAAACATAGAAGATTTTGGTTCACCCATAACCACAAAAACCTTCTTAACTGAATCTGAGGTATTCTCAACAAAATTAAATAACCCATCGCTATCTTTGTGTCCAGAATATCCCAAAATAACTTCAACATGAGCCTTCACACTTACTTCTTCTCCAGAAATGCGTACCTTCTTTGCACCATCTTGAATCAAACGTCCTAATGTGTGTGTGGCCTGATACCCTGTAAGTAAAATGGTATTTTTAGGATCAGGTAAGAAATATTTTTCATGATGTACAATACGTCCACCAGAAGACATACCAGACCCAGCAATAATTATTTTTGGATTAGCTACTTTATTTATCATTTTTGATTCTTCTGATCTTAATGTAGAATGAAGACCTGGAAAATCAAATAAATATTTATCTTCTGATAATACCTTTTTAGCCTCATCATTAAAATAATCCTTAAACTGCTTAAAAATTTCGGTTAAACGAATAGCAAGCGGAGAATCAAAAAAAATAGGTATCGTTGGTATGCGTTTGTTTTCTACTAGATCATTAAGCTCAAACAAGAGCTCCTGAGAACGTTCAAGAGAGAAAGTAGGTATTATTAAGGTCCCCTTCCTTTTATAATTATCTTCAATAATTTTTTCTAAAAGTTTTTTACGATCATTCCTGTTTTCATGATTTCTATCTCCATAAACACTTTCCATTATTAAATAATCCGCATCAATTATTTTTTCAGTATCTGGTAATAATGGTGATGGTGAATTTCCCAAATCTCCAGTGAAAACAATCTTTTTGTTATTATAAATAAATTCAATCATGGCTGAACCTAAAATATGTCCTGCATCTTTTAAAGATACCTCTAAGTTCTCTGTAATTTTAATTTTTTCATGATAATCAAAAGAAAGCCATTGAGAAAATGCTATCTTTATATTCTCATCAGAATAGATTTTTTTTAAATTAAACTCTTTATTTTTAGACAAGATACCAGCAGTATCTTCCAACATTGGCAATGTCAATAAACGAGTAGGTCTAGTCGAATATATTTTTCCACGAAAACCTTCCTCAATCAACTTTGGAATTCTACCTATATGATCTATATGAGAATGAGTTATAAAGAGAATATCTATCTCTTTTGGATCATAAAGAAACGGTGACCAATTTATATCATCAGCTAGTTCTGACCCCTGAGTAAGTCCACAATCAATCAAGATTTTTTTATTATCAATCTCAAAAAGAAAATTCGCTCCTGTGACCGAACCTGTTCCTCCACAAAATGTTATTTTAGCAATACCTGACATAATTTAATTATAACTTATTTTCTTTAATATGGATAATATTTTTAAAAAGATAAAATATTGTAAATAAACCTCCAGCAAGATCAAAAGAAAGATCTGATATTGTGTCTAATATATTAAAAGAATTTTCTATTGTTGTTTTATTAACGATAATCTCAAATATTTCCCAAAAAATACCAATCAATAAAACACCTAAAATAATACTCAAAACTAATTTTAAATTAATTTCTTTAAGTTTAAAAAACCAAATAAAAATAGAACTAAGCCAAACTCCACCCCAAAAATGCATAAACATATCAAGATACCATATTGAATAATACCAATGAAATTTCATTGCCAAATAATTTAATAAAAAAATAAAAAAAATAAGCAATGTTATCCGTACTAAAAGTTTTTTAAAATCCATATTAATATTATACGTCTTAAAAGAAAAAATCCCTACACCAAGTAGAGAATTTATCTTAGGGTTATTTCCGATATATTACCATAGCTTAAAACTAGGTGGGTACTAGACACGTAAAACCAAAGTTAAACATGATCGAAGCTCCCATAAGATAGTGTTCTAGGTAATAATCGGAAATAACCCTATTAAAAGTATACCAAGAGATAAAAGATAATCAACTAGACGAACTTAATTTTTTGTTTTTTAAATTACTCTTTATGCTCTGCATAAATAAAATCAGTATCAATTTTTTTATAACTAAAAATCTCTTCTTCTAGAAAAAAACGATTAACTTCAATCTCTCCTGTTTCTATTGAATCAGAGGCATGAACAATATTTGACTGAGTAGATAAAGAAAAATCACCGCGAATTGTACCAGCATCAGCTTCCCATGCTTTTGTAGGACCTACTATCAAACGAATTGCTGAAATTGCATTAATACCCTCGACAGCCATAACTATAACAGGACAAGCTTGCATAAAATCACGAATTCCTGGGAAAAATGGCTTATCTTTTATGTGGGCATAATGTTCTTCTAGTAATGTAGTTTCTATACTCATCATTTTTATACCAATAATTTTTAAACCCTTTTTTTCAAAACGACTTATAATTTCTCCAACCAAATTACGTTGAACTGCATCAGGTTTAATTATTATTAAAGACTTTTCATTGTTTGGTCTTGTCATGTATTTTTATATTTAAAATCTACTAATATAAACATATTAGCAGATTTTTCTCTAAATTCCAAACTATTGCATAGTAGAATACCTAGACATTATTTCTGCCTCCACCTCTTCCCTATCTCTTCCATATTTCATATATGAAAGTTCTTTTAGACTATCTACAATTTCCTTATTTCCCTCTTCTGGTGCTAATGTTTTTATATTAAATGGTTTTGTAGGCTGACCACCCACAAGCATATTCATATAAGCATTATAATTATCTAATTTTGTTATATCATTTGCTGTAAATTGAGGCTTAAATTTAGGTTCCAAAAATGTTGCATCTTCTGTACCTACTCTAAACACAGCCATCGAACCAACGTTACCAAAAACCGCATTTTTTATATTTTCTTCAAGCTGAGTAATATATTGATGTGCAATATTTAAAGACAATCTATATTTTCTAGCCTCAGATAAAATAGAAGCGATAGAATCAGTCGTAACATTTTGAAACTCATCAATATAAAGATAAAAATCATTCATGGGCTTACCAAACATATCTACACGAGAAAGTGCAGCCATTTGGATTTTACCTACAAGCACGAGACCAATCAAATTCGCATTTATATTTCCAAGTCTTCCTTTTGAAAGATTTACTAAAAGAATTTTCTTCTCATCCATTATTTTTCTAAAATTAAATACAGAGTTTTGTTGAAGAACCACTGGACGCATAATGTCATTAGAAATAAAGTTGTCAAATTTTGAAGAAATATATGGTACAAAGTTTGCAAGAGATTGATCTCCAGAAGTTTGTTCTGCAGATACCCAAAATTGTTTAATGATAGGATTTTTACACTTAGCAAGTTTCATATCACGAAATTCTTTATCAGCTAAAACACGAGTAATCTCAAGCAATGTTGAACCAGATTCCGGATCTTCCATAACCAAAAAAGCACTATTTCTAAAATACTGTTCAAACATAGCACCTCCTCCGACTTTCATATCAAAAAGTTTATTAAAGATGCCCATCATTTCATTAACTACAAAAGTTTTCTGTTCTGGATAGCTTGGGTCATACTCAAGCATGTTTAATCCCATTGGTCGTTTTGTATAAGCAGGATCAAAATAAATAACATCATCAATACGTTCTTTTGGAATACGTGACAAAATAGTCTGAATATCTGTCCCGTGTGGGTCAATATAACAACACCCATCACCATTTTTAATATCTTGAGTAATCATATTAAGCATAATATTTGTCTTTCCTGTACCAGTCTGTCCAATAACATAAAAATGCCTCATACGATCCTCACGTGACATATGAATCATTGTGTCTTTGCCTCTGTAACTATTTACACCCAAGATTATTCCATCTTGAGCTATTTCAAGTGGTGCAGGAGCAATACCAGCCCTAGTCTCCTTTAATTGAGGCTGACTTCCTATACCTACTGGAAAATGAAATACTGAAGAAAGTTCTTTTAAATTCATTGGTAATATTTTATCGTCTGAAAATATACGATATGAAAAATCATGAAAAAGTTGCTTTAAATCACTACCATGAAATTTTTCAAAAATAAAAGAATTACTCGCAGGTTCCGTAAATTGGTTAAAAGAAGATTGTATTTCATCTAAAATAGCATCAGCTCTCTCTTTTGTGTTTGCAGAAGTAATAATACGAATATTTGCTTTCATAATAGTACTTTTCATTTTATTACCTATCTTTTCTATTGCTCCTTCATCTACAGCCCTCCTACCTTTTATGTATTTTTCTTCTGGTTTTTCTTCTTTTTTCTTTACACCAAAAATTAAACTTTTTGAAGCTTTGAAAAAGGCACGATTAAATTTATAGAAATTATCTGCAGCATGTTTTACTGATGAACCACTCTTTACATCATCTAAAATAATATGAAATTCGTTTATAAATTTTTCTCCAGCAGGAGCCACCACAAGCTGTATGGCCGCACCTTCTCCTTCTGTTTTTAATTTAGAAAAAACATTAAGAATAATATTCATAGGGTCATGCTCAATCTGGTCATAAGTCCTTATTGGTAAAACTCCTCGCTCAGAAAAGCTAGCATAAGCACCAGCAGATATACCCTTTTCATTAAAAATATTATAATCATCTTTTACCTCAAAAACTTTTGCATCATGATAAAAAGAAAGTACTTGTTTTTCAAAAAGTGAAATATGTTTATTTGGTATCGCTGCAAAAATAATAACTTGATCAGATACTACATCAAGTGCAACTTCCAATGTAAAATAATTTTCTTTTTCATTATTTCTTCCTTCTGAGATAGAATTCATTCCAGCGTAAAATTGCTCCATTGCACCAATAAATTCCTTAAAACCTTTTTCCTTGTCTCCTTCCTCTCTTGGTGGTGGTAATGTTATTTCAAAAAGAGTCATATTAAGAGATTTATATAAAGGAGTACCTTCTTTTAAATCAAAAAATCGTCCAGTTTTAAAGTATTGAATTAATATTCTATGAAAATCATCATCTATGTGTGGATTTGCCATAGTCTCTACTATAGATAATGCATTACGAACTCCTTTAGTTATTACAATACCTAAAAGTTCTTCCATTATCGTATCATGTAGTTCAGGTTTTAGTTGTAAAACTATGGCTTCTGTTTCTTTTTTATCTAAAATATTATTTTTATGTATAATTTGTTCTATTGGTTTTTCTTTGTATTCTTTTATAATATCTTTTACTGCATTCTCATTCGCATATTCAAAACGTCCTATGTCAATAAGTTCTTGTTCTCTCTTAGAGACATGAGCACGCAAATAATTAATCTCTTCTTCCGGAGTATTAAATTTTGGCATCTCATTTAAAAAAGATCCTTCCATTGTTTAATTATACAACAAAAAACAAATTTTAAAAATGCTAAAAAAAATTTATTCTTAAGTTTTTTATATTTTAGTTAAAATTTCTGGCTCACCCTCGGTGATTAAAATAGTATGTTCAAAATGTGCACTTTTTTTACCATCGGCCGTACGAAATGTCCACCCGTCTTCGTCTAAAATAACATTCTTTGTTCCATTATTTAACATTGGTTCTAATGCTATTACCATACCAGGAACAAGTTTTGCACCAGTACCAGATTTTCCAAAATTTGGTATATATGGATCTTCATGAACTTTTTTTCCAACTCCGTGACCAGACAAAACTTCAACAATACCATATCTATATTTGCGAACAAAATTCTCTATTGCAAAACCTATATCACCTATTCTATTTCCTCCTTGAGACACAGCAATACCCACTTTGAGAGCATCCTCAGTCGCTTTCATAAGTTTTATTGATGAATTACTTACTTCGCCAACACCAGCAGTAAGCGCCATATCAGTAAAGAGTCCTTTGTGTTTAAGGCCTAAGTCAATAGACACAATATCTCCTTCTTTTAATATTCTTTTTGCATCTGGAATACCATGAACAACTTCATTGTTTACAGAGACACAAAGCGACGCTGGGAATGGGGAATCTGCACCCTCTGGACGATAATTTAAAAAAGCTGGCTCATCACCCATTTCTTTTATTAATTTAAAAGCGTAATCATCTAAATCTTTAGTAGAAATGCCTGGTTTTATTATATCCCTAACTTTATAAAGAACAGTGGCCAAACGCTTACCACCTTCTCTTAATATCTCTATTTCTTCTTTTGTTTTAATTATTATCATAAAAATTAAATAATTCCAGACTTTTAAAATAAAAATTATATATGCTGTACATCATCGTGACACAAAGACAAAAACTCAGAAATTTTTTATTTTTAAAATATAAAATCTAATAAATTGTTGTTCCATTAAACTCTTCTCCATTTAAATACTTAGCCAAATTATCTAGAGGTTTACCATTCATTATTACAACCTCCATACCTTCTTTTTCAGCAAGTTGAGAGGCAATAGGATCAAATGGGGAATTAAGCCCAGGATTCCATTCTTCTGGAATTAATTTTCTATATTCTGTCCAAGAAATTTTTTCGATTTTTTTAGCATTTGGGTCTATTTTGGGGTCAGAATCATAGACATAATCAGTATTTGATAAATTAATAATCTTCTTTGCACCTACATTTTTTGCTATTACAACAGCATCCCAATCAGTACTATGTCCAGGCTTATTTGCTGAACCCACTACTATCGGTTTATCAAAAACAAGAGATTCCATTGGATCTTTTATTATTTTAGGATGAGTATATTCTCTAAAAATAACTCTTAGAAGCTGAGCATTTAATCTCAAAGATGCAATACCTATCCAATCTAAATCATCACTTGATGGCTCAGATATTTCTTTTGCGACTTCTTGATATTTTCTACAAATTTTTCCTCCTCCAGTTATTATTACAAATTTTTTACCTAATTTAATTTGAGATATTATCAAATTCTTAAAACCTTTTAAAAAATCAATATCAATATCATCAGGAATAATAAGAGAACCACCCAACGAAATAATAACAGTTTCTTTTTCCATAAAATTAATTTACCAAAAAACCCAATTTACTAATAATTTCTTTATGTACATCTTCTACACCTTGCTCACCATTTATTGTATATATAGTATATTCATCTTTATTTTTAAAATAATTCATAGCAGGTATGACATTATTTTCATATTCATCAAATCTTCTTGCTATTCCCTCTTTTGTATCATCATGTCTAGCACGCAACATCATTCTTCTAATCGCTTCATCTTTCTCAACTTCAATATAAATTATTTTTATATCTTTTCTTTTATAAAACTGCATCATGGATTCAAATGTTTCGGATTGACTTACATTGCGTGGATATCCATCTGATATTAGATGTTTCTCTGGTGTAAGAAAAGAAGTTAAAATATTAGTAAAAATCGCATTAGTCAAAAAATTTGGTTGAAGCTCGCCACGTATAACAGAATCTTTTATTAAGGTTCCAATATAACTCCCATTCTCCATGAGTTTCCTATATTCATTTCCAGTAGAAGTTTTTATACATTCACGTCCATCTTTTTTTTCTAAAACATTAGCCAACAATTCTGCTTGTGTTCCCTTACCAGAGCCCACTTGCCCAAAAAATATAAAAGTTTGTGCTTGCATATATGCTATAATAGCATATATTATGAAAAAGGAAATTATAACAATTTGCGGTAGTCTAGGTAGTGGAAAATCAAGCACAGCAAAAAAAGTAGCTGAAATTTTAGAATTTAAACATTTTTCTTCTGGAGATTTTTTTAGGCAAGCCGGAATTGATCTTGGCCTTTCTGTTACAGAATTAAATATTAAAGCTGAAACTGACCCACAAATTGATGTTATGGTTGATGAAAAATTAAGACAACTTAATCATTCAGAAAAAATCGTAATTGACTCTCGTACTGCTTATCACTGGATTCCAGAATCTTTTAAGGTATATCTAGACTTGTCTACTGATATAGCTAAAGAAAGAATACTGAACAGTATAAAAGAAAATAAACTACGCAAACAAAGTGAACAAGTAAACACAAGCGAAGAACTTTTAAAAAAAATGACTGAGCGTTTTGAAAGTGAACAAAAAAGATATTGGGATTTATATAAAATAAATAATACAGATAAAAAACAATTTGATTTAATAATAGATACAAACAAAAACAACCTTGAAGAAGTTGTTAATATAGTTGTTTCAGAATATAAAAAATGGATAGAAAAAAATTAAAAAACTCCTAATAAAAGGAGTTTTTTAAACTAATATCTAGGACTTAAGGCCTAATAGATAATTCTAATATTCTCTCATTGAAATTTGAGCATCTACTTTTTTGATCAAATCTAGAACAACAGAAACGACAATGAGAAGAGCTGTACCGCCAAGCGCTATCGCACTAATACCAGTAAGAGATCTAACGATAAGAGGCAAAACAGCAATAAATCCTAAAAAGGTTGCTCCAAGTAATGTTATACGACTTAAAACTTTTGAAATATAAAGAGAAGTAGATACACCTGGACGGATACCTGGAATAAACGCACCATTCTTTTGTAAATTAGTAGCAAGCGCCTCTGGGTCGAAAGTAACTGCTGTATAAAAATAAGTAAAAAGAAATACTAATATAAAATAAAGAACAGCATATACTACGCTTGTCTGTGAAAATGTCATAAGTACTTTAGAGATACTCAACAAGACAGAGTTAGAAGAACTTGCTAAAAAAGTACCTATCATTTGAGGAAACATCAATAAAGAAAGAGCAAAAATTATTGGAATAACACCAGCTTGGTTTACGCGAAGTGGTAGATACGTAGAACCTCCACCATACATCTTTGCACCCCTCACGCGCTTCGCATAAGTAACAGGGATAGGACGTTCTGCTTCTGTGACAACGACAACTCCAGCCACAACCAACGCACCAGCAACAATAAATAACAGGAAAAGAGGAATTTGAGAAACATCAAATGTAAAGATAAGCTGACTTATCTCTGTTGGAAGCTGTGAAATAATACCAGCAAAAATTATTAGAGAAACTCCATTTCCAATACCAAATTCAGACATAAGTTCCCCAATCCACATTAATAACATTGAACCCGCTATAACAATAATGATATTAGTAACACGATCAAAAACAGTCAAATTTACTAAAATCTTTTGACTTTCAAGAATAGCTAAGAGACTAAAACCTTGAATAGCTGCAAGAGGTATAGTAAGTAATCTTGAATATTGAGTGAATCTTTTTCTTCCTGCCTCTCCTTCTTCGTGATAAATTCTTTTTAATGCAGGAATCATAATAGTTAAAAGTTGCATTATAATAGAACTAGTAATATATGGACCAACACCCAACATTATAATAGATAGGTTTGAAAGACCACCTCCAGAAAATATATTCAAAATACCAAAAAATTGATTATTAGTTAAAAAACGACTTAGTTCCAATGTATCAATACCTGGAATAGGAATAGAAGAAAGTAATCTAAAAATTACTAAAGAGAAAAGAACAAACAAAACTCTTTTTCTTAAAACAGTATCAGTCCAGATTAATTTTATTTTGTTCCAAAAATTTTTCATATTTTATTTTTCCTTTTTTGTCTTAACCTTGATTTCTTCTTTTTTTTCTTTTATTTTAATTTCTTTTTCTTTTTTAATCTCTTTTGCTTCAGAAATAACCTCACCTCCTGCTTTTATTATTTTTTCTTTTGCAGAATCTGAAACGAAACATTTAGAAACTTGTATTTTTACAATTATATCATCCTTACCATTAAGAATTTTTATTTTGGGAATCCAGCCTTTTACTTTTTTAATAATTTTTGATTCCAGTAATAAAGTAGGGTTTACTTCTCCACCCTTGGGATATGATTTAATTATAGTATCAAGAGATACACCTATTGGTTTTATGGCAAAAGAATTAAATTTATACCCACGGTTCTTTGGTAATTTTTTGATGATATCACGGAGTTCTGGACGACGTTTATTACCTGCTCGAGCTGTCTGGCCCTTACCTCCTCTACCAGAAGTCTTAGCATGTTTACCTCCACGTCCAACTAGACGATCTTTTTTATTCTTATGTTCTCTTTTTAAATTATGTATTTGCATTGTGTTGGTTGCTAATTTCTAGTAATTTTATTTTTCAACTTTTGGGACAACAACTTCTTTATTTTTTAGAATAGTACTTTCAGGGGCAATTTTTACATATTTAGAAGAAATTTGAGAAAGTGCTGCTATTACTGCCTTAGAGTTATTTAATTTATTTTTACTACCAGATAAAATCTTACCTGTAATATCTTTCATACCAGCCAATTTGGCAATATCGCGCACTACTGTACCTGCGACAAGACCACGTCCCTTGTTTGGCATAAGTACAACAGATGAACTTGAAAATTTAGCAGAAACTTCATGAGGAATAGACATACTTTTTGTAAGCTTTAGTCTAACCATATTTTTCTTTGCATTTCTTACTGCTTTATTTATAGCAAGAGAAGTATCACCAGCTTTCCCTAGTCCAAGACCTATAGCTCCTTTTTTGTCTCCAGCAACTAATGCGACACTAAAAGAAAATCTACGTCCTCCAGCGACAACACGGGTAACACGACGAATATTAAGAATTTTCTGATCAAATTCAGGCTTTGGTCTTCCAAAAGATGAAGATCGTCGAGTATTATTTCTTTTTTTATTTTCTCCTTCCATAATTTTTATTAAAACTTTAGACCAGCAACTCGTGCTTCGTCGGCTACTAATTTTATACGTCCAGTGTATCTAAATCCATTTCGATCAAAAACAACCTTATTAATTTTAATCTTATTGCAAGCTTCTGCAATCATCTTACCTACTTCTTTTGCTCTTTCTGATTTTGTACCTTTTGTAATTTTTATATCACTAGCTTGCGCTAAAGTATTACCCTTTTGATCATCAATAACTTGTGCATAAATAAATTTATTAGAACGAAATACAGACAATCGAGGACTTATAGAAGTACCAAAAATTTTTGATCTAATTTTAGCTTTTAATCTTATTCTTTTGTCATTTTTCTTTTGCATTTTAAATTCGTAATTGATAATTCGTAATTGATTACGCTGTCTTTTTACCTTGTTTTCGTCTTATAACTTCATTTTCATAACGCATCCCTTTTCCTTTATATGGCTCTGGTTTCTTTAATGCACGTATAGATGCAGCAAAACTTCCAACCAATTCTTTATCAATACCTGTAATTGTAATAACATTTTTCTCTGCTGTTGCTGTGATCCCTTCTGGAATAGAAGCTACAACTGGATGAGAAAATCCTAAAGCAAAATTAAATTCATTACCCTTAACCTCAGATTTGAATCCAACTCCTTCTAATATTATTTTTTTCTGGTACGGAGTTTCTACGCCATTAATCATATTTTTTATATGAGAAGCATAAGTACCCCAAAGAGATTTTGAAAATTTATCGTTCCTTTTAATATTTAAAGTTATTATATTATCTGTAATAGTTATAGTAATATCATTACGAAAAGTTTTTACTAACGTTCCTTTTGGTCCAACAACTTTTAAAATATCACCACTTTTTGTGACTTCAACTCCTTTTGGTATTAGTATTTCTTGTTTGCCTATTCTACTCATTTTTTTAATTCGTAATTTGTAATTATTAATTCGTAATCACCTACTACCAGAATTTAAATAACGCTTCACCTCCGACCTGTTCTTTTCTTGCTTCTTTCCCTGACAAAATTCCTTTTGGTGTTGAAAGAACAAGAAGCCCTGAACCATTTCTAACTGAATGAATATCTTTCATTTTTAAATAAACACGTCGAGACTGTTTAGAAATCCTTTGAACTTCTGTAATTTTAGGATTTTTATCTATATAAACTAATTTAATCTCTAAAACAGGAAAACCCTTTTTGGTTTTTTTTGAAACTTCGTTTACATATCCTTCCTTCTTTAGACATAGAGCTATTGCATTCTTCATATTAGAATATGGCAAAGAAACAGACTCCTTGCCTGCGAGACTTGCATTCTTTAGCATTATTATCATGTTTGAAATTGAATCCATAATTGTTTAAATATTTATTGGTACTTCGTAATTGTTAATTCGTAGTTAGTTTCTACCAGCTTGATTTTCTAACACCAGGAAGCATACCTTCGTTGGCTAATTCTCTGAAACAAATACGACATACTCCAAAATCTCTCATAAAACCGTTACCTCTTCCACAACGAAAACATCGATTTTTTTGTCGAGTAGAAAATTTCATCTTCTTTTTTGATCTTGCTATAACTGATGTCTTTGCCATAAAATAATATTGGGAGAGTTTTAGAATATCACACTTTTTTTCTTGTTCTTTCAATTTTATCTGAAAAGACAAGGAGAAAAATGGATTAATTAAAACTATATTCCCTTATTGCTATACTAGCAGAAAATAATTAGATAGTCAAATATTTATTTTTTTCTTTCCTCTCCTTTTTTAAAAGGAATACCTAGGAGTTCAAAAAATGCCATTCCCTCTTTCTTGTCTTTAGCAGTAGAAACAACAGTAATAGCTAATCCAAAAACATCTTTTATATCTTCATCTGCAGTCTCAGGGAAGATTGTATGTTCTTTTATACCTATTGTAATATTACCAAGACTATCTACTGTACTAGTATTAATACCACGAAAATCTTTTGTTCTAGGAAGTGCAACATTTATAAGTTTTTCTAAAAAAGTATACATTCTTTTTCCACGCAATGTTACAACAACACCAATAGGGTCACCCTGTCTAACCTTAAAGGATGCGATTGATTGTTTAGCACCACGAAAAGCTCCTTTTTGTCCTGTAATTTTTGCTAAACGTTCGACGATAGCATCATTTTTATTTTTATCTTTTTTGATAGCAGTTCCTGTACCAACATTCAAAATAACCTTTACTGCCTTTGGTGCAGCCATAGAATTTTTATAATGAAAAATACTTTTCATTTTTTCAAAACTTTCTTTTTCTTTTTCTTTTACAGTTAGATGTTTCATAATTTTTGATCTCCAATTCGTAATTGATAATTCGTAATTGATTATATTTCTTGATTACTTTTTTTAGTAACTCTGACCATTTTATTATTAACCTTTTTCTTTCCAATACGAGTTCCTAGATTAGTCTTAGGATCTACAACCATTAAATTGGAAGCATGTATAGGCATTGCAATATCTATCTTACTACCTTTCTCGCCAGATTTTCTAGGACGTTGATGTTTTTTCATCATATTTACACCTTCGACAATAACTCTATTCTTTTCAACCAAAACAGTGACAATCTTGCCTTTTTTGCCTTTATCTTTTCCTGTTATAACTATTACATTGTCTCCTTTTTTAAGTTTCATTTTTTTAATTCGTAATTCGTAATTTATAATTCGTAATTGTTTATATCACCTCTTGCGCTAAAGAAATTATCTTTTGATAGCCTCTTTCAGCAAGCTCTCTCGGTATAGGACCAAAAACACGTCCTGCTTTTGGATCAAGTTTACCTTTTTCTAATAAAACTACTGCATTATCATCAAACCGAATATATGATCCATCTTTTCTTCTATATGCATTTCTTGTACGCACAACTACTGCTTGGTGCACATCTTTCTTTTTTACACCCTTTCTAGGACTCGCAATCTTAACAGAAATAATAACCTTATCACCCAAAAAAGCATATCTTTTTTTTGAACTACCTAAAACCTTAAACACCTTTCCTGCGGTGCCTCCAGCATTGTCTGTTATTTTTACTAATGTTTCTGTTTGAATCATATAATCAAATTATTTTGTAATTACTCTAAATTTCTTATCTTTTGAAATTGGTTTTGTCTCAATTATTTCCACCTTATCTCCAATTTTATACTTATTTTCTTCATCATGCGCTTTGTATTTTTTACTTACTTTGTAAAACTTACCATACTTAGGATGTTTAACAAAACGTGAAACAGAGACAACTACTGTTTTATCCATCTTATCTGAAAAAACAACACCACTCAAAATATTACCTGTCTTCTTAGGTGTATTATCAATATCTTTATTTTCTTTTGTTGTTTTTGTTTTCATCTTTTTGAATTTGTAATTTGTCTTTATTAATTTATAACTATTTATTTATGATTTATTTTTGTAAGAATTCTTGCTACTTGTTTTTTTAATGTAACAGATTCTTTAACATTTTTTGATTTTGAACCTTCTGCCTTAAAACGTAAAACTCTTATTTTTTCTTCTATCTCTATGAGCTCTTTTTTAAGTTCATCAGTTTTCATTCCTTTTAAATTTTCTTTCATTTTTTTTGTCATATGTTTATTGATTATGAACTCTTGAAACAATCTTTACTTTAACTGGTAATTTTGTACCAGCTTTTCTTAATGCTTCACGAGCTATTGTTTCATCTACTCCGTCAACTTCAAATATTATACGTCCCGGTGAAACATCAAAGCAATATCCTTGTGGGTCTCCTTTTCCTTTTCCCATTCCCATCTCTGCAGCTTTAGCAGTAAAAGGTCTATCTGGGAAAATACGAACCCAGTATTTACCAGATTTAGTTAGGGTACGAGATATAACCTTTCTAGCAGATTCAAGTTGATTTGATTTGACACGTGCTTGAGTAACGGCCTTTATTCCAAAAGATCCAAAAGCAAGCTTTGTACCACGAGTGTCTGGTGTTCTGGCTTTAGGGTTTTTGCGGCCAACTTGCCATTTTCTAAATTTTACTTTTTTTGGGAATAACATATAATTTATATGATTTTAAACTCGTAGTTTAATTATTTTTAATTTCTTTTCCATCTGAATTAGCTGTACTAAAAGCACTACGACTAGGCTTTTTATCTGCAAAGATTTTACCACGATATATCCAAACTTTTATACCAATGTCACCATATGGTAAATGTCCTTTTTCACGCTTAAAATCAATATCCGCACGGAAAGTTTGAAGAGGTATGCTTCCACGTTTCAACTCTTCCGTTCGAGCAATTTCAGCTCCACCCAAACGACCCGACAATACAATTCTAACTCCTTCCACTCCATGAGCCATTATTACCTTTTCTACCATTTGTTTTATAACCCTACGATATGGCAATCTTTTTTCTAGTCCTTCAGCTACCATATATGCAACAATAGCAGCATCAGCCTCTGGATTTGAAACTTCAACAATTTCAAGTTTAAAATCTTCTGGTTGTGTAAGTTTTAATTTAAGCATCTTTTTTAAGATGTCTTCTTTTAATTTAGTTACACCTTCACCATTTCGTCCAATTATAAGACCAGGACGAGAAGTTCTAATTACAAAACGAGTTGTTTTTTGATTTCTTTCAATTTCAATTGAAGAAATATACATAGCACGTAATTTCTTTTCCAAATATTCACGGATTAAAACATCCCCTTTTAAGAAATTACAATATTGCTTAGGATCAGCAAACCAATGAGACTTCCAATCTCTTAATATTATTAACCTATGAGCATATGGGTGTACTATTTTTGACATAATTATTTTTTATTTTCAACCTTTTTTGTTGAAACTTTTTTACTTTTAGTTTCTTTTACAACTGTTGAAACAACCTTATTGACTAATTTTCCTTTTTTAACTTTTTCAGTTTTTTCGGCCAACACAAGAGTAACATGACTAGTGCGCTTGTTTATCCTGTGGCCTGTTCCCATAGCTGCTGGCATCATTCTTTTCATTATAATTCCCTTATCTACACGTAATTCTTTTATATATAAATTTTCTTTTTTTACTCCAAGTTGAAAAGCATTTGAAACGGCTGAAAGTAAAAGCTTCTTAATCGGAAATCCTGCACGTTTTACTAAAAAATCTAGCATTGGTATAGCTTCATCTACTTTTTTCCCTTTAATAAGTCCTGCAACTAAACGAACTTTTCTTGGAGCTTGTCTATAATTTTTTAAAAATGCTTTCATATAATTTTATTTTTTAGCACCAACTGCAGCTGTAGTAGCAGACCTGGCTTGTGTTATTTCAGCTTCTTTTTTCTTTTGCTCAAGTTCTTTTTGCATTTTACCTCCATGCTTCATAAATTTCTTTGTAGGTGAAAATTCTCCTAACCTGTGCCCAACCATATCTTCAGTAACAAGAACTTCAATGTGTGTTTTTCCATTATGAACACCAAAAACAAAACCCACCATTTCAGGTGAAATCTGACAGGCTCTTTTCCAAGTCTTTATCATTGGAGTTTGAAGTGGATTCTTGCCAGCTATCTTAAGCAATAGTCCCTCATCTATATTTAAACCTTTTTTAATTGATCTTGTCATAAATACTAAATAAAAAGCTCTTAACGAGCTTCATGTCATCATATCAAAATATAAAATAAAGTCAAATTTTAAAATTATCATTAAATCTACTAGGTCATTTAAAATCTAGTTGCAGAATTTTAAATATGTTGTGTAATATTCTTATAAAATATCCTATGATAAAATTTTGTCTTAAATTTTTCTTATGATTCTACTAATAAATTAGAAAAACAATATTATTAAAATTAAAAATGGATGCCTAACATCCATTTTTAATTAATTATTTTTTATTTTCTCTTACTAGTCTTTCTTCTAGAAACTATAAATACATTTGAATATTTCTTTGGTGTACGTGTCTTTCTTCCACCTGTCACCTTACCCCACATAGTCTTAGGACGCTTTGTACCTCGGCCTTGTCTTCCCTCACCTCCTCCATATGGATGATCTACTGGGTTCATGGCGGTACCTCTCACTGTAGGTCTTATTCCTTTCCAACGAGAACGTCCTGCTTTACCATAATTTTCTAAATGATGTTCTTCATTTGAAACAGTACCAACAGATGCCCAACATTTTTCATCAACTTTCCTAACCTCAGAAGATGGCATTTTTATATTTGTATAACCATCTGCATTAGCTACTACTTGTGCAAAAATTCCAGCAGAACGGCCAATCTTAGAACCACCTCTTGGTTTTAATTCAATATTATAAACAAAGGTTCCAACTGGAATATTTTTTAAAGGCAACCTATTTCCAACTGTGAGTTCTGCTTTTTCTGAAACAATAAAAGACATGCCTGGTTTTATAGATTTTGGAAGAATTACATATCTTTTTTCTCCATCTCTATAAACAGCCAAACCAATAAAAGCACTTCTGTTTGGATCATATTCAATAGATTTTATTTTTGCAGGAATATCCTTTTTGTTATACAAAAAATCAACATCACGAAAAAGACGCTTGTGTCCTCCACCTTTGTGTCTCATAGTGATACGTCCAGCACTATTTCTTCCGACAGAACGCCTAAAACCAGAAGTAAGAGACTTTGTTGGTTTTGTTTTAGTCAAAATATCACGATAATTGATATTTGTCATTTGTCTTCTTGATTTACTTGTAGGTTTATATGTCTTCATGATTTTAAATTCGTAATTCGTAATTTTTAATTGATTATATAAATTCTATCTTATCTTCTTTCTTTAAATAAACAACAGCTTTTTTTCCACCACCCCTAACCCCCTTTTTACCTTTTGAAATGATATCTTTATATGGAATTGGAAGTATATTAACTTTTGTTGGCTTTACTTTATAAAGTGAAAAAATAGCTTTTTTAATTTCTTTTTTATTTGCAGATGCATCAACATTAAAAGTGTAAATATTTTGTTCAAAAACATTACTTGCTTTTTCTGTCACTCTTGGATTTTTAATTGGACTTTTAATTGTCTTCATCTTTTTTAAAAATTGTAATTAATAATTCGTAATTATTTTTATCCTCTAGATTCTAAAAACTTAATACTATTCTCAGGATTTTCTATTAAGAGATACTGATACTTCAAAACATCAAGAGGGTTTAAATTTTTAAGAAAAACTATCTCAAGTTGAGGTAAATTTCTAAAACTCTTCTCTGATTTTTCACTTCTTTCATATAAAGCAGTTAAAACTCTAGGTTTCTTTGAATTTGCAAGTGGCTTAAAACCAGACGCTTTTGAGAGATTTTTCATAACATCCAACCCTTTTTTTGTTTTAGATTCAGTCATAGAAAGAGAATCAACAAAAAGAATTTCTCCATCTTTCATTTTTTTTGAAAGAACAGAAAATAAAGCTTGCGCACGCATTTTTTTAGAAATTTTTCTTTTATAATTCTTTTCAGAAAGTGGACCATGTGTAACACCACCACCAACCCAAATAGGACTTCTGCTTGAACCATGACGAGCACGTCCTGTCCCCTTTTGTTTCCATGGCTTTTTGCCTCCACCTCTTACTTCACCACGATCTTTTGTATCTGCAGTTCCTGAACGTTTGTTTGAACGCATACCTTCTACAACCTGATGCACCAAGTCTGCGCGCCATTTTACTCCAAAAACCTTAGAAGGCAATTTGATTGTCCCAGATACGGTTCCTTTTTGGTTGTATATTGTTGCTTCCATTTCTTAATTCGTAATTTATAATTATCTACTAATTATTTCTACTAAAGTTCCACGCTTACCTGCTATTGCTCCTTTTATAAGCATAATATTATTTTCTTTATCTATAAAAATAACTTTCAAATTTTTCTGTGTTATACGATCTCCACCCATTCTACCTGCCATTCTCATTCCCTTTGGAACATGTGTACGCAAACCTCCACCAATAGAACCTGGCTCTCTTTCAGAATGCTTCTGACCATGAGAACGTGGACCTCCGTGGAATCCATGACGTTTAACAACACCTTGAAAACCTTTTCCTTTTGAAATACTTGAAACTTGTAATTTATCTCCAACAACAAAAGATGAAACATCAATAATATCTCCTTCTTTTGTATTACTTATATCTGTAGGTTTTAATCTAAACTCTTTAAGTTCTTTATAGAAAGCTCCTTTCATTGCTCCAGCACTAGATTTTGTAACCCTACTTTCCTTTTGAACACCAAAACCTACTTGTATAGAATTGTAGCCATCTTTAGATTTTTCAAAAACTTTAGTTATTGTTACTGGTCCAGCAGAAACAATAGTTACTGGAAAAACCTTCCCTTCTGGAGAAAAATATTCTGTCATATTCTCTTTTTTTCCCAATATAAATTTCATGTTCAATTTCTAATTGATAATTCGTAATTTTTAATTTTTAATTTTTTAAAGCATTCTTACATCAATATCAACTCCGGATGGAAGAGATAAGTTTGTAAGAGATTCAACTGTTTTAGGATTTGGATTTATAATATCAATTAATCTTTTATGAACTCTTATTTCAAATTGTTCTCGTGTGTTTTTATAAATAAAAGATGCACGATTAACTGTATATTTCTTAATCTCTGTTGGTAGTGGAACTGGTCCTATTATTTCTGCATCATAACGCATAGCTGTGTCTATAATCTGTTTTACTGACGCATCCAAGATCTTACTCTCGTAAGCACGAACTCTAATGCGAAGTACCACTTGTCCTGTTTCTTTTTTTTCTTTCTTTAAAGAAGCTTTCTTAACTTTTTTTTCAGCCAAGACCTTAGATTTTTTTGTTTTTAATTCTTTAGTTGCCATGCAATTTAACTATATATAATTAACCTAAAATCTTAGTAACAACTCCAGCTCCAACAGTCTTACCTCCTTCACGAATAGCAAATCTTTGTGCTTCTTCAAGAGCAACTGGTGTAACTAATTTAACTGTAAGATTATTTACTGTATCTCCTGGCATAACCATTTCTACACCATCAGCTAAAGTAACATCTCCTGTAACATCTGTAGTACGAATATAAAATTGAGGTTTATAGCCTTTAAAGAAAGGAGTATGTCTTCCTCCTTCTTCTTTTTTCAAAACATATATTTCACAAGTAAAATGATCATGAGGAGTAACTGTACCTGGTTTTGCAAGAACTTGTCCACGAGTAATATCTTCTTTCTTTAAACCACGAAGTAATATTCCAGCATTGTCTCCAGCCATACCTTCTTGAAGATTCTTGTTAAACATTTCAATACCTGTAACAGTAGTTTTTTGAGTAGCTTTAATTCCAACAATTTCTACTTCTTCTCCAATCTTGATTACTCCTCTTTCAATCTTACCAGTTACAACAGTACCACGGCCTTCAATTGAGAATATATCTTCAACTGGCATAAGAAATGGCTTTGTAACATCTCTTATTGGAACAGGAATATAGGTATCAAGAGCATCTGTAAGTTCAAGAATTTTCTTTGCCCATTCATCATTTACATCTTTAGATTCAAGTGCCTTAAGAGCAGAACCTCTTATAATAGGAGCATTTGCACCATCAAAACCTTGCTTTGTTAGAAGTTCACGGATTTCCTCTTCAACTAAATCAAGCATGTCTTTATCGTCAACCATGTCGCACTTGTTCAAGAAAACAATCATTTTTGGAACACCAACTTGTTTTGCAAGAAGAACATGTTCACGAGTTTGTGGCATAGCACCATCAGTAGCTGCAACGACTAAAATAGCACCATCCATTTGGGCAGCACCAGTTATCATATTTTTAATGTAGTCAGCGTGTCCTGGAGCATCAATATGTGCATAGTGACGAGCATCAGTAGCATATTCATTGTGTGAAATATTAATCGTAATTCCACGAGCTTTCTCTTCAGGTGCATTGTCAATTTGACTAACATCACGAAGTCTAACTGTCTTACCAGCCAAACTAAGCACGTGAAGTATCGCTGCTGTTAAAGTTGTCTTACCATGGTCAACATGACCGATTGTACCAACATTTACGTGTGGTTTATCTCTTTTAAATTCCTCTGCCATAATATTTTTTTTAATAATGAGAACTCAGTGTACGAGAACCCCCTGTCCGCCTCTGGAGGAAGTCACTAAGGTCTTATTACTAATTTATCCGTTTTTGGACGAATAGAGTTAGCTAATAAATTTATAAAAATGCAATATAAAAACTGCGAAAGTGCAGTTGCCTATATAGTAGCAAATTAAAAAATAATGTCAAATATAAATTTAATATTATTTTCTAGCTGCAATAATAACATCAGCTACATTATTAGGTACGATGTCATAACGCAAAAATTCCATAGTGAATGATGCACGTCCTTCTGTCATAGAACGAAGTCCTGTCATGTATCCAAACATTTCAGAAAGAGGAACTATACCATTCAAAACTTTATTCATACCCCTATCTTCCATTCCTTCAATAATTCCACGTTTTGAAGAAAGATTCCCTGTAATATCTCCCATAAATTTTTCTGGAGTAACAACTTCAACTTTCATCATAGGTTCCAAAATAACTGGCTTTGCTCTTCTGCAAGCATCTTGTATTGCCATAGAAGCAGCAATCTTAAATGCCATTTCATTTGAGTCAACTTCGTGATAACTACCGTCCCAAAGCTCCACAGAAACATTTACCATTTTAAATCCAGCAAGAACTCCACGATCAAGACCCTCTCTAAATCCTTTTTCACAAGGAGCAATATATTCTTGTGGAATAACACCTCCTCTAATAGTATTTATAAATTCAAATCCATTAGCTCGTTTTGTGTTTTTAGGTAGATCTTCAACCTCTTCTTTTGTAAGAGAAGTCATTGGTTTTACTTTGATCTTAACGTGACCATAATTTCCTCGTCCACCAGATTGTTTAATATATTTACCTTCTGCATCTGAAGTACCTATGATGGTCTCTCTATAGGCCACTTGTGGTTTACCAACATTAGCGTCAACAGTAAACTCTCTTTTCATACGATCAACAATAATTTCGAGGTGAAGTTCTCCCATTCCAGCGATGATTGTCTCCCCTGTTTCTTGGTCTGTGGAAACTTTAAATGTAGGATCCTCTTGTGCAAGACGATTAAGAGCCATTCCCATTTTTTCTTGGTCAGCCTTTGTTTTTGGTTCAATACGTAATTGAATAACTGGTTCAGGAAAAATTATTCTATCTAATTCAATCGGATTTGTTTCATCACAAATAGTATCAGAAGTAATAGTATCTTTTAATCCTACAGCTGCGGCTATTTCTCCAGCAAAAACTGTTTTCATTTCTTCTCTGTCGTTTGCATGCATACGTAATATTCTACCAATACGTTCTTTGTTTCTAGTTCTTGGATTATAAATATAAGAACCAGCAGATAATGTACCAGAATAAACCCTAAAGAAAATAAGTTGTCCAACAAAAGGATCTGTAGCAACTTTAAATGCAAGCGCAGAAAAAGGTTCAGAGTCTGAAGCATTTCTAACAATAGGCTCATCATTCTTATCTGGATTTGTTCCTGTTATCGGTGGAATATCAAGCGGAGAAGGTAGATAATCTACAACTCCATCAAGTACCAACTGAACACCCTTATTTTTTAAAGCAGAGCCAGCATAAACTGGAAAAATCTCATTAGCAATAACTCCTTTTCTTAAAAGTTTTTTCAAAACAACCATATCTGGAATTTTTCCTTCCAAATAATCATTCATAACTGAATCATCTTGTTCTACAATTTTTTCTATAAGTTCGTTGTGATATTTTTCTGCCTCTGCTTTCATATCTTCTGGAATCTCTTTTTCAATAACCTTATTTCCCATTTCTCCCTCGAAGTAAAAAGCCTTCATTGTAAATAAATCTACAACCCCTTCATGTTTTTCTTCAAGACCAATAGGAATCTGCATTCTAACAGCTTTTTTTGTAAGACGATCTAAAATAGTCGCATATGAATGTTCAAAAGATGCTCCAGTTCTATCTAGCTTATTAACAAAACAAATACGAGGAACCTTAGCTTCATCAGCATAACGCCAGTTTGTTTCAGATTGAGGTTCTACTCCAGCCACACCATCAAAAACAACAACAGCACCATCTAGTACTCGAAGAGATCTTTTGACCTCAACCGTAAAATCGATATGTCCTGGAGTATCAATAATATTAAAACGATGTTTTTTATTTTTATCAGTACCAGCATAAGTTGGAGTCCAAAAACAAGTAACGGCAGCTGACGTAATAGTAATACCTCTCTCTCTTTCTTGTTCCATCCAGTCAGTGGTCGTCTCTCCATCATGGACTTCACCTATTTTATGAGATACACCAGTATAAAAAAGAACACGTTCAGTAGTGGTTGTTTTTCCTGCATCGATATGAGCAATAATTCCAATATTCCTAACTTTTTCTAGTGGATAGTCTCTTTCCATATATTTTTATTTACCAAGCAAAATGAGCAAAAGCCTTGTTTGCTTCAGCCATCTTATGGGTATCGTCTTTCTTTTTAATAGCAGCACCTTCGTTTTTGGAAGCAGCGATCAATTCATCAGCAAGTTTTAAGTGCATAGGTCGTCCTTTTGTCTTTCTTGCAGCATCACGAATCCAACGCATAGCAAGAGCAAGACGGCGCTCAGGTCGGACTTCTCTTGGTACTTGATAGTTTGCACCTCCAATACGTTTTGAACGTACTTCTGTCATAGGACCAGCATTTTTCATCGCTAAATCAAAAATCTCAAGAGGATTAGGGTTACCTGTCTTTTCCTTTATTATATCAAAGGCTTTGTAAACTATCTTTCTAGAAGTTTCTTTTTTTCCAGACCACATAACATAATTAATAAATTTCTCCAATTTTTGAGAATTGTAGATAAAATCTGGATTTACTATGTTTCTATTGTTAACTTTGCCTCTCATTTTTTAATTCTTAATTTGTAATTAATAATTCTAAATTATTTCTTTGCTTCTTTTGGTCTCTTGTTTCCATATAGAGATCTACCTTGTCTACGTTTTTCGACTCCTTGAGTGTCTAAAACTCCACGTACTATGTGATACCTAACTCCGATCAAGTCTTTAACACGTCCACCACGAAGCATTACCACAGAGTGTTCTTGAAGATTATGTCCTTCACCTGGAATATATGCTGTTACTTCCATACCATTAGTTAAACGAACTCTCGCTATCTTTCGAAGAGCTGAGTTTGGTTTCTTTGGAGTAGTTGTAGAAACTTTAGTACACACACCACGTTTAAATGGAGCTGGAAAGAATACTGGTTTATTTTTTAAAACATTAAAACCTCGTGCTAAAGCAACAGTCTTTGATTTAGAATGAGTCTTTACTCTATTTTTTTTAATTAATTGGTTTATTGTTGGCATAATTTAATACAGGCCTTAGGCTCTAGGTATTAGCTAAAACCTAAACCTAAAACAAAAGAGTCCAAAGACTCTTGGAAATAATATACTATTAAAAAAATCAAATTGCAAGCCCTGTGATAAGTTGAAACAAATAAATCAATATTGGATATAAATAATCAACCAAGAAAACAATAAAAAACAAAATCAAAACAAGTGCATATTGCTCAAAAAAAGAGATAACTTTATAAAAAGAACTCGGCAAAAGTGAGAAAAGTATTTTGGAACCATCAAGAGGTGGAATGGGTACAAGATTAAAAATAGCTAATCCTAGATTAATAAAAACTATTGAGGAAAGTATAGAAATAAATTTAACAGACAAAATATCAACAAAAGAAAAATAAAAAGAAAAACGTAAAATAAGTCCAAAAAAAGTTGCTACCAAAAGATTTGCTAAAACTCCAGCAGATGCGACAGCGACAGTTCCCCATTTTTTATTACTAAGATTCTCGGGATTATAAGGTACTGGTTTTGCCCAACCAAATAAAAATGGAGAATGTGTCAATACTAAAAACAAAGGTAGAATAATTGAACCAAATATATCTAAATGTTTTAAAGGATTTAATGTAAGACGACCTGCATATAATGCTGTTCTGTCGTCAAACCACAATGCAACAAAACCATGAGAAACTTCATGTATTACGACCGACATTATAAGTATGGCTATAAAAAAAATATTATCCATATTGATTTTAATTAATCTTAAAAATTTAAACTTGATAAACTACTCAGTATATGATAGCATACAGAAACTACATTATGAAAACATGTACAATATCAAAAAAGGGTTCAATAGTCGGTGGCGGGTATTCAAACAGAACTCGTGCTACTAAATTCAACCCAACTGGAAAGAAAAGAAAATATCCAAATCTTCAAAAGAAGAAAGTTTTTGTGCCTGAATTAAATAAAAGTATAAATATAGAAATCTCTACTCGTGGTATGCGCACAATGACCAAAAATGGCGTCTACAAAACTCTTCTAAAAGCCGGCCTCGTAAAAGCAAAATAAATTTTAATCAAAAAAAATCCCCAACTGGGGATTTTTTTAATTTACACAAACGTCAAGGCTATTCCCTTTTTGCCACTACGGCCAGTACGGCCGATGCGGTGCACATAAGTATCATACGTTTGGGGAATGTCATAATTTATAACATGAGTGACATCTGGGATATCGAGTCCACGAGCAGCCACATCTGTCGCTATTAAAATGCTAATCTGATCCTTTTTAAATAATTCTAATGTGCGAATACGTTCACGACTTCTTTTATCGCCATGAATACAACCAACCTTAAATCCTAAATGTGAAAGCTCTTTTGTGAGAGTATCCACACTATGTTTCATTTCTCTAAAAATCAAAACTTTATTTGAACCATCTGTTTTTAAAATCTCATGAAGTTTTTCTAATTTTTCTTCTTTGGATTTTGTGCGGACGACATCTTGATCAATATTTTTTGCTGTCTCACCTGAGATAACAGAAATAAAAACTGGATCTTTTAAAAATTCTGTGGTTAGTTTTTTAACTTCAGGAGAAAGTGTAGCTGAAAAGAAAAGTGTTTGTCTGTTTTCCTTAGGAGCTTTAGCTAAAATAAAAACCATATCATCTCTGAATCCCATGTCGAGCATTCTGTCTGCTTCATCGAGAACAACAGAATGGCAAGTAGATAAATCTAAAACCTTTCTTTCAATAAGATCTCGTAATCTTCCTGGTGTACCAACAACAAAAGATACTCCTCTTTTTATCTCCCCTATTTGTTTCATTATTGGAAGACCGCCAACACAAGATACAGAAAAAATTCCTAAACCAAAAGCAAGTTCACGAAAATCAGAATCTATTTGTAATGCAAGCTCTCTTGTCGGGGCCATAATCAAAACAGTTTCTCTTTTATTTTGACCTTTTGTTTTAAAAACTTTTTCAATTAAAGGAAGCAAAAAGGCCGCTGTCTTTCCTGTACCAGTATTCGCCATACCAAAAACATCAAACCCTTTTATAACTGAAGGTATAGCTTGATCTTGAATTGGTCTTGGGTTGGTAAAACCCTTTCGAGCAATATTTTTTTGAACTTGATCATTAAAAGGAAAATCAACAAAAGTATGTTTGGAAACATATGGTTTCTCTTCTATGTATTGTCCTTTTTTAATAAAACGAGAAAAATCTATTCTTTCACCACCAAATCTTTTTTTACCTCCCCCATTTTTGCGGGAACGAGAATTATTACTAAATCTACCTCTTCCACTAGACAAGGTGGGTTTTCCACTACCAAATTTACGAACTGGTCTAACAGAGCTAGAACTAAAACTTGGCTTAGTAGAATGACTAGAACTTGGTCTAGAAAATTTCGCCACTGGGCGAGCTTTATTGTGTACGGAAGCAGAAGCTCCACGCACAAAACTGCGTTTGTTTATCATATATTTCTTTTTGTGTCATGGACATCAATCACGCGACACTAAAAGTCATAGATGATTTCCACAATCGTCAGTTCTCGTTATATTAAGCTTGCCTGCCTTTGGCAGGAGTTGAGAATGATGTATAAAGAGTAGCATTTCTACTATATTTTGTCAAATTGTCTACCTATTATATTGCCTGGGTCTTTTTTATTAAAAAGTATTTCACTATTTTCAAGCAAATAAACATCTTTAATTCCAGCTTTTATCATTGCTTCCCAACAATCTTTACAACACCACCAATGTCCCCACATATACAAATCAGTTTCTTTAATATCAAAACCGTGATCTTTAGCATCTTTAATAGCCTTACCTTCACCATGGTTCTTAGGATGGCATCCTTCGCAAAGCTCATATCCTTCACCAGTAGGAATTTTTTGTTTTACTCTCTCACATTCGTGTGTATCATGATATGTACTACCATTAGCTCCACGACCAACCACAACACCATCTTTAACAATCAAGCTAGTATTGGGCATTTCTCTGTCTAAAGAGTTTAAGCGTGCATATTCTTTAGCTTCCATCATAAAAATATTAGTTTCAGGAACATACAAAATAGAACGTCCTTCTGGAATATATGGTATTTCATATTTTAATTTTTTAGGTAAACTTTCCATATAGTTTCAATTCTTATATAATACACTACATGACTACTTTTGACACAATCTATCAAAACATTATTAAAAAAATAATGGAAGAAGGTATCGAAGAATTAAATGAACGCACAGGGCATAAAACTAAATCATTGCCTGGTATAACCTTTCAAATAGATTTAGAAAAAGAAGGCTTTCCAATACTTACATTAAGGAAAAATCCAATTAAGTCACCAATCGCTGAACAAGTATGGTTTATACAAGGAGAAAAAAATACTGATTTTTTAAGAAAATATACAAAAATGTGGGATGAATTTTTAGAAAAAGATGGCACACTCACCTCAGCTTATGGATATCGTTGGAGACATTATTTTGGAAGAGATCAACTTGGAAAATTAATAGAATTATTACAAAAAGATCCTAGCTCTCGTCACGGAGTCGTCATAACATGGGATCCTAAAGATGATGGATATGGAGGTACACCAAAAAAGAATGTCCCATGTCCTTACACTTTTACAGTAAATATAATAGGAGGTAGATTAAATTTACATAATATTATTAGATCAAATGATATGATGCTCGGTTGCCCTTTTGATGTATTTGGGTTTAGTCTATTAATGTATATTTTAGCCCAAAAACTAAATGTACGTCCTGGAATGTATACGCACACTATTTCAAATGCACATATATATGACACACACTATGAAGGAGCAAAAGAATTAATAAGTAGAACAAACACACATGAAAATATTTTCCCAAAATTACCAGAAGATATTTTTGATAGAGCAGAAAAAAAAGATGAACAATTAGTCGATGAAATTTATCAATCATTTTCACCATATTTCAAGCCAAATGAACCCATAGCTGGTCTTGATATAATTAAATAATAAATAATATGATTTCAATCATTGCAGCAATTGGTAAAAATAATGAAATAGGAAAGAAGAATGAACTTCTTTGGAATTTACCAGGAGATATGAAGCATTTCAAAGAAACAACAGCCGGACATACTGTTATAATGGGACAAAAGACTTTTGAAAGTATCGGACGTCCACTTCCAAATAGAAGAAATATTGTTTTAACATTAGATAAAAATTTTAAAACAACTGGAGTAGAAATTGTTTACTCTCTTAAAGAACTTGATGAATTATTAAAAAAGACCTCTACATCAAAAGAAGAAAATTTTGTTATTGGTGGAGGACAGATATATAAATTATTTATAGATAAAGCAGACAAGCTCTACATCACCCATGTAGATGCATCTTTCCCTGATGCTGACACCTTTTTTCCAGAAATTATTCCAATATTATTCTTAGAAAATTCAAGAGAAGAACATAAAAAAGATAAAAAAAATGCATATGATTATGCGTTTGTAACTTACGATAGATTTTAAAACCTAAAATTAAGGATCTAGATCAGTTCTGACTCTTATAAAAAAATCTGTTCCATCAGGAGCTTTTTCTTTTTTATAAACTCTATTTTTATTTATTTCTACTTTTCTAACTATTTCTCCCTCTAAATCAAAACCCATCCTTTCACACATACCAAGTAAAAATATAGCAACATCAGCTAATTCTTCAGCAACGCCATCTTGATTTTTGTTATATTTAGAAAAAGCTTCTGATAGTTCTTCATGTGCTCTACAAAACTCATAGGCTGTTTCTGTACAAAAACCTTTTTCTAATTTATTTCTATATATTTCTTTTTGTAATTCTTTTAAATCAACCATAATATAAATATACTACCCAAGCATCAAAAACGCAAAAAGGTAGTTCTTATATAAGAACTACCTCAGAATTTTTAATTCATCTAAAATTTCCTGGTACCAACCCATTGGAAAATTTAAAACTGGAATATTTAACTCTAAAAGAATTTCACTTTCTCTTCCAGCACCGATGGAAGGTTTGTTTCGAGGAATTGAAAATATTATCTCCAATAATTTTGATTCAAAGATTTGTCTGTATGTAACATCTATCACTGACATACAATAATCATTATTATTTTTATTCCAATCTTCTATTAATGGAGTCAATCCAATACTTAAAGGAATAAAATTAAAAATATTAAAACCAAATTCTTCTAATTTATAAATAGACTTCTCTATAATTTTTATATTATTCGCTAGTCCATGGCCTCCTGTTGTAAAAGGAGCCGTAAGTCCAAAAACTGGTTTAGGTATTGTTTTTATAACAGAAATAGCAATATCTGCTGTTTCTTCGAAACTTTTTACATTTTTAATTTCTCTTAAATAATCTTTAGTCCAATATGTTTCCATAATTATCTCCTTTTTTGTTTACAAATATCTCCCCCAGATAGACTACAAGTAAACAAAAATAAAGTAAAGCACCCCGATTTTTAATCGGGGTGCTTTATAATTTAATTTATCTTTAATTTTCAACTTCTATACCCATAGATCTAGCAGATCCGGCAACTATATTTATTGCTCCTTCATCATTTTTAGCATTCAAGTCTGACATCTTTTTATTTGCTATCTCTAAAGCTTGAGCTCTCGTTATTTTTCCTACTTTAGTAGTAGCATTTTTACCTGAACCTTTTTCTACACCAGCTGCCTTAAGAATAAGCCCTGTTACTGGAGGAGTTTTTATTATAAAATCATAACTTCTGTCCTCAAAAACTGTAATAACTACAGAAACTTTATCCCCAGCCATCTTAGAAGTAGCAGCATTAAACTTAGTAACGAAATCCCCTATATTAATACCTGCTTGTCCAAGAGCGGGTCCTAATGGTGGGGCTGGTGTTGCCTTAGCAGCTTGTATTTGTAGTTTTATTTTTTTTGTTATTTTTTTTGCCATTTTTTTAATTCGTAATTCGTAATTTATAATTCGTAATTCTAATCTAAACCTTCTTAACTTGCAAGAAATCAAGTTCGACTGGAGTCTCGCGACCAAACATTGAGACAAGTACTTTTATTTTTCCACGTTCCATGTCTACAGCATTTACTTTTCCTTCAAGATCTTTAAAAGGACCATCCACTATCATTACAGTCTCATCTATCGCAATATCTATATTATGCTTAGCTACTCCTGTATTCATTTTTTTGAAAAGATATTCTACTTCTTCTATTTTTAGTGGAACAGGGTTAACTCCAGCACCGACGAATCCTGTAACACGTGGAGTGTTACGAACAACATACCAAGAATCATCAGTAACTATCATATCTACTAAAACATATCCAGGGTATATTTTTTCTTCAACCTCTACTCTCTTGCCTGCCTTTATTTTTATCTTTTTTTCTATCGGCACAACAACATTAAAAATCTTCTCATTCATTGCAAGAGAATCTATGCGTTGTCTCAAGTTGCGAAGAACAACATTTTCATATCCGGCATAAGTATGTATGGCATACCAATTCCTAATACCTTGTGTTTCTTGTTTAGACATAATATTAAAAAGAAATTACCTTTTGTAAACCTTGTAAGAAAATAAAATCAAAAACACCCAAAAAGTAGGCTATTAAGACAGACAATACAACAACAATAATTGTAAAAAAAATAGTTTGTTCTTTGGAAGGCCATATAACATGCTTTAATTCTGCCTTTGTTTCTTTTATGTATTCAGTAATTTTTGACATTTTATTTTAAATATCTTAACTCTTTTAAAAAAGCCCCCTTTCAAGGGCTCTTTTAATAGTACTCTTTTCCTCAAAATAGTCAACCTTATCGTATTTCGTAAGTAATAGAAACATCAGAAGTTATTAAATTTTCTCCTTTTGGAATTACGGCTGGAGCAGATTCACTAACCATATTATCATTCATAATTCCCTTGGCATACATGGGTACAGGATAATTACCTGATTCGTTAAAAGAAGTTATCTTGCCTAAACGAATATCTAGATCTTTTGCCAAAACTACCGCTTTTTCTTTTGCATCATTAATAGCTTTTTTTCTTGCTTCTGTTTTTAGCTCATCTTCATTGTCTATAGAAAAATTAGGACCATTTAAATCAGAAACAGATAAAACACCAAGTCCCTGCATTATCTTTCCAACATCATCAGTGTTTCTAATTTTTACTGTTATGCTTTCAGACGCCACATAACCAACAATAACATTCTTGCCAGGAGTAGGTGGACAATTGTATTGAGTACAAGGTATTGATCTTTCTGTTTCATATTTATACTCATATTTTGGATTAAAAGATGCATTTATTGTTTTAATATCCTTTTCAAGAATATTATTCTCCTTCAAAAAATCTAAAGATTTTTTCTCAATTTCTGCGACAAGAGCTTGTGCTTCTTTTATTGTTTTTGCTTCTTTATTTATATTAAAATAAATATTTGCAATATCAGGAACCGCTGAAACTTCTCCATGTCCAGAAAAAGTTATCGTATTCTCTTGTTTGTCATCATTTCCATGATAAGAAAAACCTGTTAAAAAATTGAATGTTATCGCTACCAAAAAAGCGATAAGAGCAATCTTTAATCCATAATATATTCTTACTTTTTGTTCTTGTGATAAATCCATATATAATTCAAAATTATTTAATTAATAAATTACTGTCCAATTTTTAAAAGCTCAACTTCAAAAATAAGTGTTGAATTTGAAGGTATTGGTCCTATTTCATTTTCACCATAAGCAAATTCTGGTGCAATCTCTAAAACCCTTTTTTCACCTGTCTTCATACCAACAATTCCTATTTCCCAACCTTCAATAACTCTTCCTTCGCCTATTACAAATATTAATGGATCAACATGACCAAATTCTGGATCAATATTTGAATCAAAAACAGTGCCAGTTATTAATCTTCCTGTATAATTCACAGACACTATATCACCTGATTTTACAACTTCTCCATTACCCTCCTTAAGAACGGTAATTTTTACTCCTTCACTTTGTTTTATATTTTGCATACTTTTTTGTTCTACTTTTATATCATTTAATTTTAAAATTTCTTCTTTGTTATTAATAGAAATAAATACTAAAATTAAAATAACAGCTAAAAAAATCACAAACGATACAATAATATTCATTTTAAATTCTTTCATAATATTTTTAAATTCAGCCTTAAGCTGATCCGTATTTCACGGAAAATCTTATTTTATAATATACCAATTATACCTTTAATTTAAGTTAAATCAAATTAACTTCCCTTTCTAAAATTAAACCAAAATTAGAAAAAACGGAAGCGATTACTTTTTCTGAAAAATCTTTTATTTCTAAACCAGTAGCACCACCATAATTAACCAAAACCAAGGCCTGTTTGTCATGCATTCCAATATTTCCTATTCTTTTACCTTTCCATCCACATTTTTCGATAAGCCATCCAGCTGGAATTTTTATATTTTGATCTTCTTCAAAAAGAGGTACGTCTTGATACTTTAATTTAATTTCCTCAGCCTTTTTACTATCTATATAAATATTTTTAAAGAAACTACCTGCATTTCCAATCAAAAGAGGGTCTGGTAACTTACTTTTACGGATACAAACTATGGCATCACTAACATCTTTTGGTTTTTTTACTTCAATTTTATTATCTTCTAAATATTTTTTTAAAACTTCATAACCTTCATTCAAATTTTGTTTTTTATTCAATTTAAAAGTTACAGAAGAAATAAAATATTTTCCTTTTAGTTTATTTTTAAAAACACTAGAACGATAACCAAACTCGCATTCTTCTTTTTTAAAAATCTTTTTTTCTCCTGTTTCTATGTCATATACTTCTATGCTTTGCAGAGAATCCTTAATTTCTACTCCGTATGCTCCAATATTTTGTACAGGAGCAGCACCAACTGTTCCTGGTATTGAAGATAGATTTTCAAGACCCCAGTATTCATGATCAACTACAAATGTAACCAAATCATTCCACATTTCTCCGCCCATAGATTTTATAAAAACATTTTTAGAATTTTCTTCAATAATTGAAATCCCCTTTAGTTTATTCAAAACAACAATACCATTAAAATCTTTTGTAAATAAAATATTACTTCCTCCGCCTAGAAATAATTTCTCATTATTTTTAAATTCTGAAGACAAAAATAACTCTTTTATTTTAGACTCATTATCTAATTCAATAAAAAGTTTTGCAAACACGGACACACCAAATGTATTTAATTTTGTTAAATTGTAATTTTTTAAAATATCCATCTCGTATAAAATATCATTATCATCTTTTTAATAAAACCATAAATTAACAAATAAATATAACAAAAAATATTTAATAATCAAAGAAAAATAAAAACAATAGTAACCAAGCTAATTATAGACAACAACCCAACAGCAAACCAACCTAAAATATTACTTACCCCTTTGTTTTTAAAGGTCCCCATTATTTTTTCATCCGCACTTATTTGTACTATAAAAAATAATATAATGGGGGAAATAATACCATTAAAAACAGCAGAATAAATAAGAACTTTTATTGGATGAAGACCAACAAAATTTAAAATTATCCCTAAAATCATCGCAACTATTATTACTCCATAAAAAGAAGAAGCTTGTTTAAGTTTTCTAGAAAGTCCATATTTCCAATTAAATGCTTCTGAAATAGCGTAAGAAGCTGACCCTGCAAGTATTGGAATTGCTAAAAGTCCAACACCAATAATTCCAAATGCAAACAAAACAAAAGCAAAATTACCAGCAAAAGGTTTTAAGGCTAGAGCTGCATCTGCTGCTGTTTCTATGTTTAGAATGCCACCACTAAATAAAGTTGCTCCACAAGTCGCAATTATAAAAAACATAATAAGATTTGAAAGAAACATACCAGACCAAACGTCTATTCTCATTTTATGTATGTCTTGATCTGTATTTGATATACGTCTTTTCTCTTCTGTTTTTTCTCCTTTTAATATCTGCTCTTCTACTTCTTGTGCTGTTTGCCAAAAAAATAAATAAGGTGAAATAGTAGTACCAAAGGCAGCACAAATTAAAATAATTTGATCTTTTGTAAATGAAAATGTTGGAATAATTAAATTTTTAAATAAATCACTCCAGTTAATTGAAACCGAAAACGCTGAAAATATATAAGCAAAAAGTACTAAAGCCAAATATTTTAGATATTTAGAATATTTTTGATAAGGAATAAATATTTGCAAACTAAGACTTAAAATCGCAAAGAAAAAAACCAGAAAAACATATCCAAAACTAGGAAAAATAAGCTGAGCCCCCTTTGCCATTGCACCAAGATCTGCTCCTATGTTAAAAACATTTGCAAAAAGCAAAAGAAATGTACTTATATAAAGAATTTTTTTTGAATAACGTCTCTTTATATTTGTAGAAAGTCCTACCCCTGTTGTAAGTCCAATACGGGCACACATCTCTTGTATCGTAACCATTAATGGAAAAGTAAACACAGAAAGCCATATCAAACCAAAGCCACTAGATGCTCCTATTTGTGAATATGTGGCAATTCCAGAAGGATCATCATCGGCTGCACCAGTAGTAAGGCCGGGGCCTAAAATTTTCCAGTATTCTTTTATTTCTTTTACTGGTCTTTGTCCTTCAATATTATTTTTTACCTCTTTCTCTAATTCTATTCCCTTTTCTATTATTTCTGTCGGTATACTAAAAAATTTTTCTAACTTACTTTTCTTCATTTTATAATTATGACATATTTAAATTTTTCCACTAGCTCTCCTCAAGCGATCCATAATAGCGACACCCAAACCTTCTTCTAAAAAACTCTGACAAAGAATAACATCAACATTAGATAAATCAAAAAAACGTAAAGCACTATATAGATTTTTTGATATTTCTTTTAAGTTATTTTGATCCCCAATATTAAAAACATTTGGTTTATATTTTTCAAAAGAACTTTCATTTTGCTTTGTACTTATGATACCAATACTCAGTCCCCTTTTTTGTAAAGCAGAAGCTTTCTCAAGCATATTTCCCAAAATATCATCGCTAGAACCATAAATAATTTCTAAATTACTATTTGGAGCATAATGTCTATATTTTGTTCCAGGTGAAGATTCTAAATCAGTTTCTTTTTTGGCAAAAGTAACGGGCAAAGATACAACTTTTTCTAACATCTCTTTTGTTATTGCACCAGGACGAAGTATTAAGAGAGAATTATTATTAATTTTTACAACAGTAGATTCAACACCAATCTTTGATTTTCCAGAATCAATAATCATATCTACCTTATTGAGTAGATCATCTAAAATATCTATCCCCATAGTACCGCTCGGGCGACCTGATGTGTTTGCTGAAGGTGCAGCTATTGGAACACCAGCTAAACCAATAAGCTTGTTGGCAAAAACATCAGACGGCATACGAACTGCAATAGTAGAAAGTCCACCTGAAACAACATTAGAAATAACATCTTTCTTCTCAAAAATAATTGTAAGTGGTCCTGGCCAAAAAGCATCAATCATTTTTTGTTGATCTTCTGAAACAACATCAACTAGTTCTTTTAATTCATCTTTGTTGCTTATGTGAACAATAAGAGGATTATCGCTTGGTCTACCCTTTGCTAAAAAAATATTCTTGAGAGCCTCTTCATTAAAAATATTTGCACCTAATCCATAAACTGTTTCTGTTGGAAAAACCACCAACCCACCATTTTTTATAATTAATGCAGCCTTCTTCAGAACTTCATCACTATTTTTGTCTGTAATTTTAAGAACCTCAGTTTGCATATATAAAAATAAAAAATTTTAAATTAATAATTTAGAAAAAACTTGCTATAACTAAAATTACACCTCCAGCAAGTAAGCATCCCGACATCTTTCCTACGGCAGAACCTAAGACCATTCTTTCTTCTGAAATATTTTTACTTCTTAAGTTTTCTGCCCAATATCCTTCAAACATACCTGCTATACCATCAGTTATAGCATTACCAACTACGCCACCTATAACGGCACCAGAAACTCCTGCGATCTTACCTCCAAAGATTGATAGTATAACCAGTATTCCATTATCAATTAAACCAAAAAGAATATCAGGTTCAATATTTTTCATTTTAATTTTAAATAAAATTAACGAAGAAAGAGATAAGAAAGATAAGATAATTAAAATAACACCGACTACAAAATTGGACCGATGAATAATAACCAAACTAATAGAAAAAATAATTATGCAAAGAGTTATAATATTCAATATTGGTAAAATATATTTCTTGTGATTTTCTAAAATTTTCATAAATTTATTACTTCTATATTAAAAAACTTATCTAATAAAACGATAAAACTAAAAATACCAAAAAACAAAAAAATGATGCCTATTATAATTTTTCGTATCAACAGAGGACGAAAGACTTTTGGTAAACTTTTGTTATTAAGCCAAAAAACCAAACCAAGATGTACAAACATTGCAAAAGCATTAATAACTGCTCCTAAAATTATTAAAGTTTTAGGTTCATAAATATTAAACAAAAATAAAGTTATTCCAAAAGCAATCTGTATCCATACAAACGAATAGTATATTTTAGAAAGATTAATTTTACCTTTTTCTTGCCCATCTAATTTCTTAATAGCTAAATTTTCTGCCATTATACGAGAAGTAGAATCCATTACCCCTAATTGTGTTTGAAATAACATAATAGAAACAACTATTAAAAACAAACTCCCCATGAATGGGAAAACTGTATGCCCTATAGCAGAAGCCTCATTCATAACAAAATTAATTCCTTCAGCATTACCAGCCAAACCATGTGTCGTCACATAAGATAAAAGCATAAGGAAAATCATAGAGATAGCACCCAAAAACCAAAAAACAAAAGCATGCTCGAGACTAATTAATTTCCACCACTTTTTAAAATTACTAATGTCTTCAGGTGTTTCGGTACAATCAGTTCCATCTAACGTAATCTCTGTTTCTTTTTCTTTAGAAAAAAAACTAGAAATCTTTTGAGAATAAACCCCCATACCATAACCTTTTTCTTTAATATAAATTGATTGAGTTAAATTTAGATTTCCACCAGCACCAGAGTATGCAAAAGCTGCAAGAAAGGTAGCAACGCTCACTCCTTCAGGAAAAAACCAAAAACCTTCTCCGTTACCAATAATTCCATTCAACAAGGCTGACCAATCTGTTTTTGTACTTAAAAAAACAGCTAATAAAAATAGAAAAGGAACTCCAATTAAGATAACAACCTTAGTAAAACGCTCCATCATAGAGTAAACTGTTTTACCTATACTTAAAATTAATCCAATAATCAATAAAAATAAAATAGCAACCCATTTAAAATTTTCTATTCCTAATACACTGGCCATAACTTTAGCAGAAGCAGCAATAATACCCGGCAAACCAAAACCAAGAAAAGTTGAGACAATAAACCAATAAACTGCTGGTTTCCATAATTTATAAATACCAACAAAAACACTTTCTCCTTTTACTAAAGCATAGCGCTCAATCTCCATGTTCATAAAATATTGAAAGGTAATTCCCAAAATTGCAGCCCAAGCAATACCCAAACCATAGTTAGCAGCTAAATAAGGCCATAAAATAACTTCCCCTGATCCAAGCCCTAAAGCAAGAATAACAAAGCTTGGGCCAATTAATTTTTTAATAGATATTGGTTTTGGAAATGATTTTATTTCTTTCATTTTTATATCATCTTAAACAAGAAGTTTTAATTAAAAATTTATCTGGGTGCCTACTGGGAATCGAACCCAGATCGAGAGCTCCACAAGCTCTAGTGTTAACCGTTACACCATAGGCACCATACAATGTTATTTATATCAAAAAAAATCTATAAATGCCACTTTTGATATTTTTTTTAAAAAAGAGAAAAAATATTGGTCCAGTATTTATGTAAACGAATCTTTATTTAATCTTATCTTAATCCATTATGAGTTGTCTCAGAAGTTTAATTACTTCTTCTCATGGAAAAGGCTATGATTGATTTATCATCTTTACAAAAATTATTTATAATTAGGACTTTCTTCTGCTATACCAGATTTATAATTTGCTGATCTCGCAAAAGCGTAAAGTAAACTTGAAAGACGGTTTAAGTATGCAAGAGTAAATTTATTTATAGAAACTTTTTCTTCTTCTACAACAGAAACAACTCTTCTTTCAGCCCTACGAGAGATAGTACGAGCAATATCTAAAACAGAAGCTAGCTCTGTACCCCCAGAAATAAAAAATGTCTTTATTGGAGGAAGTTCTTTTTCTATTGAATCAATAATTATTTCTATCTCTTTTAACTTTTCTTCATCTATGTACATAGATGCACCAGCAAGCTCTGCTTGAACAATAAATAAATTCTTTTGTATGTTATGAATCAGCTCATCTACATAAATATTCTTTAAAATAAAAAACTTCTTTTCCTTAGCTTTAACCTTACAAAGACCAAGAAAAGAATTTATTTCATCAAGTGCACCAAGGGCTTCAGTTATTTTGGAACTTTTAGAAATACGTTGATCGCATCCAAAGGTTTTAGTTGTACCATTATCCCCTTTTCTTGTATAAAGCATTTTGTTTAAATTAATTTTTAGTAATTTGTTTTATTACATCTTTAATTGGATAATTCTCAAAAACTATTTTATTTAAAAATTCTATTATGGGTGCATTTATTTTAGATCTTTCTATCATTTTTTTTGCATTTTTTATATCAAAAACTCCAGCAGGTGTATAATTTATTTCTTTTATTATATCTTCTAGATTACGCCCCTTACCTAATTCAATTCCAAAAGTTCTATTACGTGAAGAAAGATACAATTCACCAATACAAGATAAACCTAAAAAGGTTTCAGTTTTTGCTCCTAAAATAAGCCCAATGTTCTTCATTTCTTGTATTGCTTTCGTAAACATAAGTGCATTAGTATTTTGTCCATATTCTGAACCTTCTATGATTCCAACAAAAATATTCATCATATTTTTAAATGTAGCACTTACCTCCACTCCAACAATATCATCAGATAATTCTATATATAAATTTTCTGATTCTATTTCTTTTTTTATTTCTTCTTTACCTAAACCACCCGCTAAAACCATGCCAGAAAATATTCCATCTTCTAGTTCTTTTGCGACAGTTGGTCCATATAAAAAGTAAATATCATTTTTAAATTCTTCTTTTAAAATTTCAGAGATAAATCTACCATCATCCGAAAAACCCTTGGAACAGATTACTATTTTTTTGTTTTCTATTTCATTTTTTATCTTCAAAAGTGAAGATAAAACTAAATTTGAAGTAACACAAACAAAAATAATTTCTGAATCATTAACAATATCAACAAAAACACTATGACCTATTTTAGTTAGATAAGAAGACACAGAAGACCCAAATATCCCATTACCAAGAATTGAAACTTTCATAGTCTAATATTAACATTCCATAAACTTTTTTTCCATTTTTTCAAAAAAATCAATTTTTAATTGACTAAAATCGACTAATTCTTTATAGTTTAATAGATTTATTCAAAAGGGATAAGTCTTTTATTTTTATTAGTTAACTTAATTTAATTTTATGGGTTTTATATATACATCTTTCAAGGTTTTATTAGAACGCACAACAAGTAGTCGTATCTTATGGCGACTTATACCAATAATAGCTCTAGCAACTGTTTATATCGCTCAAGCAAACACAGAAGAAGCTCTAGGTCACTCAGCCGCTTTTACTTTTCTTTGGATAGCAGTTATCTTAATCGCAGCTAAAATTTCTAGCCTAGTTGAAAGATGGGGTCAACCATCTGTATTAGGAGAATTAGTAATTGGTGTAATTATCGGTAACCTAACCTTGCTTGGCTTAAATTGGTTCGAACCCATAAAACTTGATCCAATAATAGCCTTTCTTTCTGAATTAGGCGTAGTAATTTTACTTTTCCAAATTGGACTTGAATCAAATATCTCAAAAATGAAGAAAGTGGGGATTAGAGCATTTTTAGTAGCTCTCATAGGAGTAATAGTACCTTTTATCCTTGGTACATATATTGTTGGTCCATGGCTCATGCCTGGATTAGCAGCTAACGCTTATTTATTTATCGGTGCTACTCTTACAGCAACTTCTGTTGGTATTACAGCTAGAGTTTTTAAAGATCTAAAAAAATTACAAATTCCTGAAGCTCAAATTGTTTTAGGTGCAGCTGTTATTGATGATGTTATGGGACTAATTATTCTTGCAGTTGTCTCTGCTATTGTAACAGTAGGTACTGTCGGAATTGGAATGATCACTTGGATCACTGCAAATGCAATTTTATTTCTAGTTCTCTCAATAGTGATCGGACAATTAATCGCACCAAAACTCGGAAAATGGTTCGCACAAATTCATACAGGAAGTGGTATGAAAATAACACTAGCAATATCTTTTGGTTTAATAATGGCATTCCTAGCACAGGAAATTGGTCTTGCTCCTATTGTAGGAGCGTTTGCAGCTGGGTTAATACTTGATCCAATACATTTTAAAAACTTTAAAGATCCTCAGGTAATAGAAGACATAAAATCATCTCTCGAAAGATCTTCTGACCAAACATTAAAAATAGAATTCAATAAAATTCTCTCACATCACTCTGAAAGACATATCGAAGATTTAATTGAACCAATTGGTTTCTTTTTAGTTCCTTTATTCTTTGTCTATACTGGTATAAATGTAAAATTAGAAACCATGTTTGATCTTCCTGTTCTTCTAATTGCTCTCGGCATCACAGCTACCGCCTTTATTGGTAAGATAGTATCTGGACTTGCAGCAGGAAAAGTAAATAAATTAATAGTTGGATTTGGTATGATTCCTCGTGGAGAAGTCGGGCTAATTTTTGCAGTTATCGGAAAATCTCTTGGGGTAGTAAATGATGAAGTATTTTCTATTGTTGTTATTATGGTAATCCTTACCACACTAGCAACGCCCCCAATCCTTTCCTATCTTCTCAAAAAACAAGATAAAAAAGAAAATTAAAAACTCATCACATACAAACAAAAAAACCTACTAATATAGGTTTTTTTGTTTGTATTAACTATATGTGCCCAGGGGGGGACTCGAACCCCCATGCCTTTCGGCGCTACCACCTCAAGGTAGTAAGTCTACCAGTTTCTCCACCTGGGCATTATTTAACTCTATCATACTTAATTAAAATAAAAACCTCTCTAGTCTTAGAGAGGTTTTTATTTTAATTTTTATTCTTCCTTTTTTACCATTTCTATTATTTCTTCTTCCTCCCCAGATAAATCTTTTTGAGAAGTCATTGAACGTAATTTTCTACGAACATCTTTTACTGCCTTTGTACGTATATAATAAAGTTTAGCCTTGCGAGCACGAGATTTTTTTGTTACTTCAATTTTATCAATCATTGGAGAGTATACTGGAAAGATTCTCTCTACTCCAACACCTGAAGCAATTTTTCTAACTGTAAAAGTCGCACCTATCTCTGCGCCATGTTTTTTAGCAAGCACAACACCTTCAAATGCCTGCAAACGAGTCTTTCCTTTTTCATCTAAAATTTTAGACCAAACACGAACAGTGTCTCCTGTCTTAAAATCAAGCTTCTTTCTTTCTTCAATATTAACTGGGCTAAGTTTTGTTTTATCTATTTTGTTTACTGCCATAATTGTCTTAATCTAACACAAACTCCTTATTTTTGCAATTTAAAGAAAATTCTTGTTGATAACATTTAACACAATACACTATCTCAGGGCGATCTGGGCTATATGGCGTATAAATATCTATATTACATTTTGCACAAGTTCTATTATACAAAATAGGCATATTGGTTCTTTTGAATCTCCTTTCGTGCCTACAGCTAGGGCATGAATGAGGGATGGGTTGATTTACTTTTTTCAACAATTCTATTTCTAAAGAATTTATATTAAACCCTTTTTCACAATTAACACATTGAATAACTTCATCCTTTATATTTTCTGATATTTCATTAATTGAATTAGGGATCAAATTATTTTCTAATGTGATACTATAAATATTTTTATTAATCTGAGTCCAATTATATCCTTGTTTTTTTGCTTCCTCCTCAGAAAAAGAACTATATTCATAAGCCATAGTTTCATTGTATCCATAAGGAGAAAGCTCCGGTGGTAAAAATTCACCATAAGTATATAAATGACCAACACTTGATTTCCAAATATTTTTTTTCATATCATTAATTATTTTTTCCTTTAATAGAAAATACTCCTTTTCAGAATATTGTTTATTTAAAATACAAAATGATTTTCTCTTTAAATTTACACAACCAAAACAATTTTTGCTTTGAACACAATAGTAAGAATACTCAATATCTCGTGCTTCTGGCCAACATTCCGAACAAAATTTATTATTGTACGCACCTTCACCAACAATATAACATTCATAAAGCATAGAAGCAGAGGCACCCCATCCTGTATAGTCATAACAATCTTTTGCTCCTTTTATAGATAAGTATTGTGAAAACCGACAATCTTCAGCTCCTGTTACCAAATAACTATCATGGGTATTTTTTGATTCATAAACATATTCTCCAGTCACATTTTTATTTAAGGAATTACCATGATACTCCCTCTTCGGTGCCTTTATCCAAAACTGTTCTACTAAATTTTTTATTTTTTGTTGCCCTTCATATGTATGAAAATAAAATTCTGCCAACTTTTTTTCATATTCCTCTTTAGAATATTGAACATTAAAAATTTGATACGAAGCATTACGTAAATTAACGCAACCAAAACAATGGTTGCATCCAACACAAGATTGGCAAAACAAACAATCAAAACAATTATCTAATTCTTCACTCCATTTACAATTAAAACATTTAAAAATTCCAACACACTCATAGCACATTTCGGATTCTCTTGATCTATAACAATCTAAAAGGTCCTTGTTTTTCGCAGTCATTACGGTGTAAGCACAGTTTTCATCGTAATCTGCATATATTGTCATAAAACAATTTTTTTGATAAGAAGCATTATTAGTATATTTTGTATTTATATTAGAAGGATGAAGAGATTCAAGAGCAACAAAAATAGATTTTTTCCTGAGTTCAATAAGCTGTTGGAAAAATGGAACATCAGGATTATATTCTACCCCGTATTCAGTACCATCCCAATCATCTTTCCACCAACATTCATTACAATACATTCTTGTTTGACTATTTGGTGGATATAAACAAATCACTGATTTCTTACATTTTTCACAAGGTTTTTTATAAAAACTATTCAAATTACCGAAACTCATTCTTCTTATCATTCTACAACGAGAACAAAAAGTGGGTGGAGGAACTTTCATTTTTTCATAAAAAGAAAAATCATCTGACTCTATAGTGAAGTTCTCTTTGCAATTTTGACATTGTCGTATTTCGTTTTGCATGTGGATAGCTGGATAAAGTCCGACCTTCTCCTTAATTATTTTAACACTTTTTGAAATTCTCTTGGTAAGGGTGATTCTATTTTATGTATATTGCCTTTTAGGTCTTTAAACTCTACAGACTTCGCATGCAATCCTAACCTTTTAAAACCTTCTGGGAAAGGTTGATTTGGATTATATAAAGAATCACAAACTACAGGGTGATTTATGAATTTCATATGGACGCGTATTTGATGAGTACGCCCTGTTTTTGGTCGAACTTCTAAATAAGTAAATTTAATTTTTTTATTTTCAAATCTTTTTAACACTGTGTATTCCGTAATAGCTTCTCTTAATTCCCCTCTTGCTCCACGGCCAGCAAGTCTTTTACGAAAATCATTTCCACTTCGGCCAATTGGCTTTCTAATTGTTCCACGATCATCTTTTATTGAACCTAAAACAACTGCATTATAAATTTTTTTTATTTCTCTATTTTTAAACTGACTTTTTAAAAACTCATAAGCTTTCTGATTCTTTGCTAAGAGCAAAACACCAGAGGTTTCTTTATCTAACCTATGTACTATCCCTGGTTTTTTAATTTCCTTTCCATCCACAAAAATAGATCCCCCTACATTCTTTGCTTTTGGGTAGTTTTTTAAAAACCAATCAGAAATTGTTTTTTCTTTACTACGCCCATCAGGATGCACAGAAATACCGGAAGGTTTGTCTATTGCTAAAATATTAGAATCCTCATATAGAATTTTAATTTTCATTGTGCCCTTGGTAGGAATCGAACCTACATCAAAGCCTTAGAAGAGCTTCGTTCTATCCATTGAACTACAAGGGCATAGGGTGCGCGGTGTAGGACTCGAACCTACGACCTTCCCGGTGTAAACGGGTTGCTCTACCAACTGAGCTAACCGCGCATATTTTATATTATATATTAAACAACTATCTTAGTGTATCTTACGCATCGCTACAACTGAGCTAACCGCGCATATTTTATATTATATATTAAACAACTATCTTAGTGTATCTTACGCATCGCTACAACTGAGCTAACCGCGCATATTTTATATTATATATTAAACAACTATCTTAGTGTATCTTACGCATCGCTACAACTGAGCTAACCGCGCATATTTTATATTATATATTAAACAACTATCTTAGTGTATCTTACGCATCGCTACAACTGAGCTAACCGCGCATATCAAAATAAATAATACCTATTCAAATTAACATTTTTATAGCGATGGGTCAACAATAGGAGATGGTGAGTTTAAAATTTCAACAGATTTTTTTTCACGTTCTTTAAAATAATCTAATACACTGTTTATGTCCTCTTTTTTTACTAATTCTTGTGTATCATTTTTTTCAACAAGCAAAATTAGTTCCTCGTTTGTTTTTAAAAAAAGATATAGACCAAAAACAAATGAACTGATAATTAAAATAAACATAATACAAAGAATGCTTTTCCAAAAAAAATCTATTTTTTTTTCTATATTTCTTTTAATAAATTTTTTTTTCTTTTTTAAAAATTTTATATCCATATTTTTTAATTTACTTATTTACAAAACTCAAAAGTTTTATTTTAAATGTCGCTGTCCATTCTGAAATTTTATTATTCTTATCAACAATAGTATCTACTGAATTTAAATTTTTAATATCAACAGAAACAAATTCAAGCTCGTATGGGGAATTTTCTAAAAGTAAAATAAGTTTATAGATAGTTTCAAAATTCCCCAATACTCTTGTCTCAACTACAAGCGATGAATTATCTTTGGGAATATCAACAGAAACAATCTCTGATTTAACTCCGACATCTTTAGCTAGTTTTTCAACTGTATCTAAAAATGGAACAATATCAGAACTTTTTATAAAATGAGTCTCAAGCGAATTCTTTTCAGAATCTATGCTATTAATTGAACTAATCAATAACTTTATATTTTCTCTGCGCGTAGTTTCTACTTGCCACTTTTCTTGCATAATTTGTGAATATTCCTTATTCTTGTTTATTAAAATAAATAAATAAATAAACAAACAAAAAATAGATAAGAAAAATATTATTGAAAAAATTAAGAATCTTTTTTGAAAAGTAGTTTGCATATATATTATGAAGGAATTAAGCTTAAATAAAATTTAATATTAGATCCTTTTATAAAATTAGAAATAGGTAAATTAACCTTTGAAAAAGCGATATTGTCTTCAAGTGCTCTGCGAAACAAAAGCAACGCTTCACGACTTGGTGCTATTCCTCTGATGCTTATATTTTCTCCTGTTTGTATATCATTTTGATAAGAAATTTCTATAATTTTTATTATAGGCGTTTTTTTAAAAATAATCTCATTTATCACTTTTTGTGAAAAAACTAATTTATTTTCTTTTATATTTTCAATAGAGCTTAATTTATTTTTTAAATCTTCAACTGCATTTAGTGTATTCTGATCAGGAATTGGAATAGCTTCATTTTCTTGTATATTTAATTTTTCATCAATAGAATTCCTTTCTACAGAAGAGATAATATAAGATGGTAAAATAGCAACAGAAGCGACAGAAAAAGACAAACCTAGCATTAAGAATAAAACAATTACAATTCTAAAATAGAAATCTTTATACATACCCTTCTTTTTTTCAATTGGAATTAAATTAATCATAATCAAAATCTCTTAAGGCTAACCCTAGTGCAGTTGCAAAAGTTAAAGATTGGTCAATGTTCATGTCTGGTGTATGTTTTTCTGTATCTATTATATTAACCCAAACATTTGCTATCTCTACATTAGTTTTCATGCTAACTGAAAAATATTCAGAAAGTCCTACTAAATTCGAATCACCACCACAAAGTATTATCTTTTTAATCACGGGTCTATCTTTTCCCTCTTCATCTTTGTGTGTATGCCAATATAAAAAATGTTTTACTATTTCATCACGTAAAATAGAAACACCATTTAAAAGTACAGAAAATATTTCTGTGTTTTCTGCACTACGTCTTAATCCACATTCTTTTTTTCTTTTTTCTGCTTCTTCAAAACTTATCTTGAAATTCTTTTCTATCATTTCAGTAAGCATGACTCCTCCAACATCTAAAGTAGAAGTAAATATAACAACCCCTTTAGATATAATAAAAATACCGGTGCGTTTCTCTCCAAAATCTACTATCATATAAGTTTCTAGATCACCATTTTTTACTACAGCCCTAGCAATTGATTGAGCTTCAAGTTCAAAAGACTTAACTGAAATAGTAGAATTTTTAAAAATAGAAAGATAACTTTCAATTATATTCTTTGGAATAGCAGCAACTTCTAATTTTAGATATTGGTCATCTTCTCCTAATAATTCATAATCAAATATAGCATCTTGTGCTGGTATAGGTATGTATTCTTCAAGAGATAATTCTATTCCCTCTTTTATATTATCTAATCCTAATTTTTCTAAATTAAGATTAAAAAGATAAACTTGTTCTTCTGGTAATGAAACACGTACAAATTTTAATCCTTCTTCTTTTCTAAGAGATGTCAAAACATCTTCCATTCCTTTTGAGTTTTTTATTTTACCTGATTCGATAATACCTGCTGGAATTTTTTTTTCTCCATAACGATTAACACGAATACCTTCTTTGGACCTAATGAGTTCTACAAATTTTATAGATTCATCTGAAATATCTAAACCAAAAGATGGTAATGCTAAAAACTTTGGTACTGGAAAAAATCTTTTATATGAATTACTAAACATTAATATATTATACAATATACTCTACACCGATGCCATCATTTTATTTTAACTTTTGTGTAAAAATACTCTTAATATTGAATATGTTTATTTAAAAAATAATTATCTTGCCCTAGATCCAATAGGCATATCTTCGTTTGGTGTAAGTAAAGAAAATTTACCATCAATAGATGAAACCGCTAGTATCATTCCCTGACTTTCTATTCCTCGTATAATTCTAGGTTCTAGATTAGCAACAAACATACATTTTTTACCAATCAAAACATTACAATCTGGAAAATATAAAGAGATACCCGAAACAATTTGTCTTGGCATTTCTTCATCTAAATCAACAGATAATTTTAATAATTTATCTGTATCTGGTACTTTTTCTACAGAAATAATCTTACCGACGACTATATCAATCTTTTTGAAATCTTCTATATTGATCTTATTAGAAATTTTTAAATCTTTTATTTCTTTATTTTTATCTTCTTCTATCATTTTATTTTTTTATATTATTTATTTTATCTAAATATCTTTGTAATATCAAAGCAGCTGCAGAAGCATCAATACGTCCACTTTTTATTTGTTTAACCTTACTATGCACCTGTGATTGACTCAGGGTTCTTTTATTGCTTCCAGCCTTTCTAGCCTCAACTGAAGTCAAAAATTCTTTTTGTTTATGTATTGGCAATTTAAATCTATTATTAAGTTCTAGTATAAAAATCTCAATTCTTGCGGACAATGCATTTAACTTTCCAGAGAAATCTACAGATTCACCTATTATAATCTCTGAGATATTCTCTGTGTTTATTATTTCACCAATCTTTTCAAAGCTATTTATGTCATTAGATACAATTTCTTTAGGAAAGGCCAAAACACCATTTAAATCTGAAATAGCGACACCTATTCTTTTTGTCCCATAATCTATACCTAAAAATCTCATAAAATAATACTAGCATAAAAATTTACTTCTGGTATAATTTTTATATGGAACAAATAAAACAATTAGATCAATTTTTAATAGATTATCCATTCGTGGTTTTTCTTATAGCAATATGGACATTATTTTGGAAGGGTTATTCTCTATGGACTGCAATAAAAAATGATCAGAAAAAATGGTTTGTGGCTCTCCTTGTCTTTAATACTATTGGAATTTTAGATATTTTCTATATTTTCTATATTGCTAAAAAAACATGGGCGGATCTAAAAGAGGTTTTAACTGGTTCAATATCTGACAAAAAAGAAATACCTAAAAATATTGAATAAATTATATATTTTAATTTATCTATCTATAAACTTGAAAAAAGGCCTAAAATAAAGTAAGGTTATGAAACGGAGGCGTCGCATAGAGGTTTAGTGCACCTGTCTTGAAAACAGGAGTGCCGCAAGGTACCGTGAGTTCGAATCTCACCGCCTCCGCCAAAAGAACTAAGTATCGAACAGACCCGAAGACTTAAGTGAGTAGAGTGCCCCGATTTCCTAAGTTTGAAAGTTTAAGTTAAAGTCATCAAACATGGATAAACAAACAATTGATACATACAATAAAATGGCTAAGGAATACGACAATGAGACTGTCGATTTTTGGGATCGGTTTCCTCGAACATTTCTCGACAAATTCGTTGAACTGTCTGGAAGGAAAATAATTGATGTTGGAAGCGGACCCGGAAGAGATGCTCTGTTGCTTCAACAAACTGGCAAAGAAGTTGTATGTATTGATGCATCGGAAGCGATGGTAAAATTGTCTTCCGAAAGAGGTCTCCATTCTGTCCTTGCGGGATTTGATAATTTGCCATTTGAAAACGATTCATTTGATGGGGTATGGTCATATACAGCACTACTTCATATTCCTAAGAAATCTATTGATGTTCCTCTTAAGGAAATTTATCGCGTTCTTAAACCGTCAGGCATTTTCGCCCTAGGTCTCATAGAAGGAGATGTCGAAGAATACAAAGAAAGCTCGGGAGTAGGTATGCCTCGTTGGTTTAGTTTTTATCAGAAGGAAGAAATTGAGATTCTTTGCAAGAAGCATGGATTTGAACTTGTTTACTTTGAAACGTTTAAGCCTCGCTCAAAAAACTATTTGAACTTCATTTTTCAGAAAAAGTAACCCGACCCACATACCTCAATTTAGACGGCAAAATTATTCCAAACAACCCTTACGATGCCTTACAAGCTTGGTACTGAACCCACATGGCCCGCATTGGAAATAATTTCAAAATTCATCTTTTTGCATAGATTTAAAATAAACATTAGAGTATAATTATACTAATGGATTCAAATAAAAATTTGGAGTGGACTGCATTAGAATATGAAGAAAAAGAAAGAGGCAATGATTGGTTTTGGACTCTTGGTATTATTATTACAGCAAGTTCAATAACTTCATTTATATACCAAAACTATTTTTTTGGTATATTTCTAATAATAGGCGGAATACTACTTGGAACTTTTGCAATCAAAAAACCTGATTTAGTTTTTTATGAATTAAACGAAAAGGGACTAAAAATTAAGAGTCGTCTTTATCCCTACGAAAACATAAATTCCTTCTGGGTACAAAAAGACGAAAATCTAAAACCATTACTCTTTATAAAATCAGAAAGACAATTTATACCGATGATTTCAATGCCAATAAAAAAAGAAAATGCTGAAGAAATAAGAAATCTTATGTTAAAGAACAATGTTCCTGAAGAAGAAGTAAAAGAACACATCTCTGAAAAGATAATGGAATCACTAGGATTCTAAATTTTGTGCCCTCAGTAGGAATCGAACCTACATCGCAAACTCCGCAAGCTCGCATTCTATCCATTAAACTATGAGGGCTAAGCAATTAAAGATTACCAGTTTTTGATAAAAAACTCAAACATAAAAACAAATTATAATATATGCTTTTTGATTCACTAGTACCAAATTTTTTATTAATACTAACTAGTTATAAATATTTACTTCTTTTTCTAGCTATAGTTATAGAAGGACCAATACTCATGGTTGCTTCTGGTTTTCTTGTTTTATTAGGTTTTTTTGAGCTAATTCCTGCTTTTCTTGTAATTTTAGCTGGTGATCTTTTTGGAGATATTATTTGGTATTATATTGGTTATTTTTTTGCAGAACCATTTTTAAATAAATATGGTAAATTTTTCAAACTGACACCAGATATGTTTGAAAAAGCAAAAGGACTTTTTCATAAATACCACGTAAAAATACTTTTAATATCAAAAATAACAATTGGATTAGGTATGTCTCTCGCAACCTTGATGGCTGCAGGTGCTACACATATTCCACTTAAAAAATATCTAACATTAAATTTTATTGGTGAAGTCGTACTAATAAGCATATTGCTTTCTGTTGGATATTTCTTTGGACAATTATACACATCTATCGCAGACACGATGAAAATATATTTTGTGGTAGGAATAGTCACAGTAGTTGGAGTGAGTATGTACTATGCTTCTAAATATATAAAACATACAATAATAAACTAATATGATTTCTTTTATCATTCCAACCAAAAATGAAGAAGCTGTTTTAGAAAAAATTCTTCAGTGTCTTTTAGAATACAAAGGAGAAAAAGAAATAATTATTTCAGACGGACAAAGCACAGATAGCACACTCTTGATTGCTAAAAAATATACAAACAAAATAGTCGAACACAAGGGTTCTACACGTCAGACAATAGCACAAGGAAGAAATGCTGGTGCAAGAATAGCTACTGGAAATTATTTTGTTTTTCTTGATGCAGATGTATATATCCCAAATATAAATTCATTTATGAAAAAAGTAGAAGATCTTTTTGGGTCAGACAAAAACCTGGCTGGGCTAACTGTCCCCTGTAATGTATTCAAGGAACAAGAAACTTTCGCTGATAAAATCATTTTTTCAATATTACATCAGTATATTTTAATATTAAATAATTATTTTAAAATAGGAGCAGCAGCTGGAGAATTTCAAATGGTTCGTAAAGACATATTTCAAAAAACTAACGGCTATAGAGAAGATCTGATAGCTTCAGAAGATTTTGAATTTTTTAAAAGAATCTCAAAAATTGGAAAAACATATTTTGAAAAAAATCTGACCATATACCACACTGGACGTAGAGCACATAAGATAGGTTGGCCAAGACTTTTGACAGAATGGATGTTAAACAACCTATCTGTTATATTTAGAAAAAAAGCACACAGCAAAGAATGGAAGGTAATACGATAATTTTATGGAAAAAGAAAAAGATTTTAAAATAAGTTTAATTATTCCAGCATACAATGAAGAAAAATATATAGGTCTATGTCTAGACAGTGTTCTTAAAAATTCTAATGGAAAAATTTTTGAAATTATTGTCGTTGATAATAACAGCACAGATAAGACGATAGAAATAGTAAAAAGATACAAAGAAATAAAAATTATAAAAGAAGAAAAGAAGGGTGCAATAAGAGCAAGGCAAAAAGGTTTTTTAGAATCAAAGGGAGACATCTTGGCCTTTATAGATGCTGACACCAAAATGTTACCTAACTGGACACAACAGATTATTGATGAATTTAAAAAAGATAAAAATCTAGTATGTTTAAGTGGACCATATGTATATTATGATATATCAACCTGGAAATCATTCTTAGTTAAATTCTTTTGGATAATATCAATACCAGTATATTGGATAATGGGATATATGGCCATATTTGGAAACCTCGTTATAAAAAAAGAAATTCTAGAAAAAATGAACGGTTTCGATACTAATATTGATTTTTTTGGAGATGATACAAATACAGCCAGACGTGCAAAAGCATTTGGAAAAGTTAAATTTAAATTAAATTTTAAAATGCAAACTTCTGGACGAAGATTGATCCATAGTGGTATATTAAAAACAACAATAATTTATGTCTATTACTTTTTTTCTGAATCAATTAAGCATAAAATAATAAATAAAAAATACAAAGATATAAGATAATAATTAAATAATATAAACAAACATGAAAAACAATTTCTTACAAAGATGGAAATACTCAATACAAAATAAAGAATTTATTAAATCATTAATTATTACTTTTTCATTTCTAATAATAAGTTTAATAATTAACTTTATTGCTGGAACATATGCGACAAAGGAGGCTAGCCTTCCTGTAACTGATATTGTTCTGAGCAATATACCTGTTTTTGATGTTGATGGTATTTTTATTTATGGAACTCTTATATTTTGGATTCTTTCAGCTTTAATATTTATTTATAACCCACAAAAAATACTCTTCAGTTTAAAAGCCGTAGCACTCTTTGTGATAATCAGATCTATTTTTGTTAGTCTTACACACCTAGGACCATTTCCAAGTCAAATAATAATTGAGAACATAGGATTTTTTAATAAAATTATCTTTGGTGGAGATTTATTCTTTTCAGGACACACAGGACTCCCCTTCTTATTAGCTTTAATTTTTTGGCAAGAAAAAAAATTACGATATTTTTTTATAACTTCATCTGTTATATTTGGTACAATCGTATTAATGGGACATTTACATTATTCTATTGATGTCTTGGGTGCATTTTTTATCACATATACTATTTTTCACATAGCAGAAATTATATTTAAAAAAGACAGACTACTTTTTCATTCAGAAAGTCAAAACATAATTACTACAATAAAATTAAACTAAGGCTTAGCTAAATAAAAAAAAACCCTAATAAATTAATACCAAAAACACCAAAACTTAAATCTTGGTGTTTTTGATTATAAACTCGTAAGATATCATCGTGCCCTTGACTTTTTTTACCAAAAATGCTATGCTAAATAGTGAATTAAGGTTCTTCGAAATAGTTTAGTTTTGTTATGTGAGACTGCAAAAATCTAATTTTATTCTTTCACATAACAAAACTAAACACAAAAAAAGGTGAAAAAATGAAAAAGTTAATATTCTTTGTAACTTTGTTTATCTTTGCGACTACAATGGTTGCACAAGTCAAAAAATGGAATACAGAGAAAGAATCGAGGGAGTTCTTTGAACTAAATATCTCAACAATAAATGATAACATCTATTATCCAATAGATAAAAGTAGATTCAAAGAAACTGGACCGGATGAAAGAATCGTGACATTTCCATATTACGTTACTGTTAAAATGGACGTAGTCGGTGGTACGTTCTGGGTAATACAAGAACCCGAAACAGAATTTGTTGCTAAAGGAAATAAAGTCATAAAACTTTATGAATGTGGAAATAGAATAAGTGGTTTCTATATTCTTCAAAAACCCACTACCACGTCTCTAGCATTTAAACCAGCTACCCAAGCTCCTCCTATTAACATAAATTTAAATGTTAATAATTCTTCATCATATCCTCCCTATCAACAGATACCAGTGGTAGAATCTTCTACAAATTACTGGCCTCTAGTAATAGGTGCTACAGTAGTGTCTGGAGCTGCAATAGTTATTGCTTTAATTTTAAACAATAATAAAACAGCACCAACCACAAAAGATATTCCAGAAGGACCTGGAGGAAATACTGGTCCAGCATGGAAAATAATGTTTTAAATCAAGCAGAAGTAAGTTAATCAATCAATTTACTTCTGCATTCTTCAAAGATATGAACAACTTTTATTAATATCTTTGAAGAGTAAAGCGATTTACTTTTTAAAAAATAATTAGAAAAAATAAAAAATATGAATACAAAAATAAAATTATTAATAGTCGGTACAATTGCTCTTTTTGGGCTTTTTATGGCTACAAACCCTGTATCTGCAATGACTTGTAACAGTGCTACCATCAGTGGAACTGTTGTTACTGGTACTCCTCCAACTCATGCTCGTTTTGCATATAATGCAAATTATAATACTGTTTTAAGCGGTCAAGGAACAACAACTCCTGTACAATATTTTTATACAAAAGGAACTTTTCCCATTGAACAACTTATTTCTGGACTAACTGAAAGTACTACATATTATTACAGACTAGAAGTTACAAACAATTATGGAACAGTAAATCTAGATATCAAAAACTTCACTACACCAGCATGTCCTGTCTCTACATACACAGTAAGTGCAAATGCCGGAACAGGTGGAATCATCTCTCCAGGCTCAACAACAGTTAACTCTGGAGACACTGCTACATTTACGGCAATTCCGAATAGTAATTATTCAGTAAGTTCAATCAGCAGTACATGCGGTGGATCACGTTCTGGAAATAGTTATACAACCAATAAAATTTATTTTAACTGTTCTGTTAGTGCTAGTTTTACTGCTAATCAACCTACAAGATATACAGTGACCCCAACTGCTGGAACAGGTGGAAGCATCTATCCTAGTTATGCTGTCGATGTTGATTATGGAAATACAACTTCATTTAGTATTACTCCAAGTACAGGATATTCAATAGCTTCAGTTAATGGTACATGTGGTGGATCACGTTCTGGAAATAGTTATACAACAAATAAAATTTATTCTAACTGTTCTGTTGATGCTAGTTTTACTAAAGATATTGTTATTTCAAAACCAACAGTCAATCTAACAGCAGCTAGTACAAATCTCAATTATGGTGGATCAACAACATTAACTTGGTCAACTACAAATAATCCTACGTCTTGTGTAGGTACAAACTTTAATACAAATAATAGTACTTCTGGTAGTGTCGGAACTGGAGCTTTGTATAGTTCAAAAACTTATAGTATTACTTGTAGCAATAGTGCAGGATATACAAGTGATTCTCTAACTGTCAACGTTGCTAATCAAATAAACCCTTCAGGAAATCTAACAGTATCACCAAGTTCTTGTATAATTGCATCTAATCAAAGTACTTGTACTACTAGTGCTACTTGGAATACAAGCGACACAACGTCTGCTTCATTAATAGACGGGAACACAGGAAACACTCTTTCATCTTCATTAGATCAATATTACCCTTTCACTGTTTGGGTATCATATCCATACACAACATTTAATTTAAAAAGTGGAACAACAACACTAGATACTAAGAGAGCAACTGCTTCTTGTGTTTCTGGTACATCTTGGAGTGGAACAGCTTGTATAACAAATCAACCCACAACTTACACAGTAAGTGCAAATGCCGGAACAGGTGGTTATGTGTCTCAAAGTTCAATAACAGTTAACTCTGGAAGTACTGCTACATTTACAGTTACTGCATATTCTGGATATGCAATAAGTTCAGTTTCGGGTTGTAATGGTACATTAAATGGAAACACATACACTACTGGACCTGTTTATGCTAGTTGTTCTGTCTATGCTAGTTTTACTGCTAATCAAATAAACCCTTCAGGAAATCTAACAGTATCACCAAGTTCTTGTATAATTGCATCTAATCAAAGTACTTGTACTACTAGTGCTACTTGGAATACAAGCGACACAACGTCTGCTTCATTAATAGACGGGAACACAGGAAACACTCTTTCATCTTCATTAGATCAATATTACCCTTTCACTGTTTGGGTATCATATCCATACACAACATTTAATTTAAAAAGTGGAACAACAACACTAGATACTAAGAGAGCAACTGCTTCTTGTGTTTCTGGTACATCTTGGAGTGGAACAGCTTGTATAACAAATCAACCCACAACTTACACAGTAAGTGCAAATGCCGGAACAGGTGGTTATGTGTCTCAAAGTTCAATAACAGTTAACTCTGGAAGTACTGCTACATTTACAGTTACTGCATATTCTGGATATGCAATAAGTTCAGTTTCGGGTTGTAATGGTACATTAAATGGAAACACATACACTACTGGACCTGTTTATGCTAGTTGTTCTGTCTATGCTAGTTTTACTGCTAATCAAATTACACAAAATCCATCTGTCACATTGACTGCTGGTTCTACAAATGTAACTTCTGGTAATTCTACATATATTACTTGGACTCCATATAATGCGACATCTTGTGTTGCAAGCGGTGGATCAAATGGTTGGGTTGATTATAAAAGCATAAATGGTGGAAGCTTCTCTACTGGAGCTTTGTATAACACTACAACTTATAGCATCACTTGTTATAATTCTTCTAGTACAACTCCAGCATATAGCTCAATAACAATATATGTAAATAATAATAATTATAATTTACCACCAGTTATAAATCTTTATGCAAGTCCATCATACGTAAATTCTGGTAGTTCTTCATATATAAATTGGAATCCAACAAATAATCCTACATACTGTACAGCAAGCAATGGTAGCAACTATTGGTCAGGCTCACGCAGTCTATATAGTAGTAATTTCTCTACTGGTGCTCTTTATAATACAACTACATATACAATGACTTGCGGAAACAGTGCTGGCTCTACAACTGAATCAGTTACTGTAACAGTAGGCAATCAAAACATACCACTACAAACGAGTGTAAGTCTTACTGCAGATAGAACGGATATTTCTTATGGTGAAAGTACAATAGTTCGTTGGTATCCTTTAAATGCGACATCTTGTTATGCAAGCGGTGGATCAAATAACTGGGCAGGAACAAAGAGTATTTATTCAAATAGTTTCAATACTGGTGCACTTTCATATTCAACAACCTATACCATATCTTGTACAAACTCTAGTGGTACATCTGACACAAAATCAGTGACAGTGGTAGTTGGCAATCAACAAACAAATAATCAACCAACAGTAAATATTTCTACAGATGAAACATCTATACCTTTTAACGGAACTACGTTCGTTCGTTGGTATACAACAAATGCAACATCTTGTTATGCAAGTGGTGGATCTTCTGGCTGGAGTGGAACAAAAAGCATTGGTCCTGCAAGTTTTTATACAGGATCATTAACCACAAATAAAACTTATACTATTACATGTACTAATAGTTTTGGATCTGCTAGTGATTCGACAAGAGTAAGTGTTCGCTCAGAAATACAAGACAACCAAAGACCAACCCCAACTTCACTTGTACTTATTACATCATCAGTAGATCGAAATCAACCAATAATACCAACAATAGACAACACAAGACCAAAACCAGGAGATGAAATTAACTACACTGTAAATTATCAAAATATTGGTACGGGTTCAATAACCAATCTAACTTTGCGAATGGATCTCCCTTATGAAGTAGATTATATGTTCTCAACACCAAACAATCCTACTAAATCTGGCAACACATTAATCTTTAATCTAGGTACATTAAAAGCAAATGGACAAGGTACAATAACAATAAGAGTTAAAGTAAGGGACAATATATTGGCTGGAACAAATCTAAATTTCCCAGCGACATTAAGTTATACTGATCCTTCAGGTTTTTCTCAATCAGTAAATGCAAATGTCTCTGCACAAATTTGGAATGAACCCACTATTGTGACAGAAAAAGATAATAATATTTCTCTAGGAGCACTTGCCTTTTTAGGAGGAGCTAATTTCTTTCCGAATACTTTGCTAGGTTGGTTATTAATAATCTTGTTTATTGTATTACTTATTCTTGCTATTAAAAAAGCATATTACACACCTGAAATCACCACCATCTCTAAAAAAACGACCACAACACATAACTAGGTGTATAAAAAATACAATCATATTCGAATGGAAAACTTATATCCAATGCGTATAAATAAATATTTGGCATGGAAAAAAATCTCTACAAGAAGAGGTGCTGATGAATTAGTAGAAAATAAGAAAGTTTTTATCAATGATAAATTAGCGCTCCTTGGAAGTAAGGTAAACGAGAATGATAAAGTAGAAATAAAAGGAAATAAAAATCCTAAAGTTTATGTATATTTTGCATACAATAAACCAATCGACACCATCACTCATTCTCCACAAAAGGGAGAACACGATATAAAGGAAGATATAAAAAATACAACAATACCAAAAGACGTATTTCCTATTGGACGTTTAGACAAAAATTCACATGGACTTATCATATTAACAAATGATGGACGTATAACAGATCAATTGTTGAGTCCAAAATACTCTCATGAAAAGGAATATATTGTAAGAACTTCAAATAAATTACGTTCGAATTTTAAACAAAAAATGGAAGCGGGTGTGAACATCGAAGGGTATTTTACAAAAAGATGTAAAGTTACAATAGTAAATGAAAATACTTTTAGGGTAATACTAACCGAGGGTAAAAAACACCAAATCAGGAGAATGTGTTCTGCACTCTTCCAAGAAGTTGCTGACCTAAAGCGTGAAAGAGTCATGAATATAAAACTAAACAATTTAAAATCTAATGGTTTTAGGGAAATAAAAGGTAAAGAATTAACACTTTTTCTAAACAAAACATTAAACCAAACCTAAAAAGCTTGACAAATTGATTCTAATATACTATACTTGATATACAAATAGGTGCGAAAAGAGTCGATTTCTAGAGAGCTATCTTAATTTGTATTTAAAAATCTAACAAAAAAAAATCAATGACTGGTACAATAAAAAGACTCACTGATAAAGGTTTCGGTTTCATAACTGGAGAAGGCCTACAGAAAGATTTATTCTTTCATAGTAATTCTCTTGTCGGCGTAAGCTTCGACGAGTTACATGAAGGCGATACTGTTTCTTTTGAAACAGAAGAATCCCCAAAGGGATTGAATGCTACAAACGTACAACGTGCGTAATATTCACTTTATCTAAAAAAAGCCCCAACTAGGGGCTTTTTTTGTTTTAAATTATTTAACTAATTTTGATAAACGAGACTTCTTCCTAGAAGCATTATTTTTCTTAATAACACCCTTTTTAGCTGTCTTGTCTATAATTGCATAAGCAGAACTTAATATCTTTTGTGCTGCTACTTTATCTGTTTTAACAGTCTTCTCTATCTTTTTAATTACATCTTTCATGGCACGCTTCTGACGATCATTAAAAGCCTTCTTACGAAGAGATCCTCGAACTGCTTTTTTAGCTGATTTTATTATTGGCATATATGTTAATCTACCAGAAAATACACAAAAATGCAACCTATCTTACACGTGCTATAATAAGTGTATGATCGGAAGTATAAAAGGAAAAATAATCTACAAAACTGATAAATCTTTGGTAGTTGAAACAGCTGGAGTTGGTTATAAAATAAGTATTTCACCAGACACCTTATCTAAATTAAAAAAAACAGATGAAGAAGTTTTCTTTTGGATCCATACTCATGTACGTGAAGATATATTAGATCTTTATGGTTTTTTAAATCGTGAAGAATTAGAATTTTTTGAAATGCTTATAAATGTCTCAGGAATAGGTCCAAAAGGAGCTCTTAGTGTTTTAGGTGTCGCATCAATAGAGACATTAAAAAGAGCTATCAGCACTAGTGACACAGCATATCTTACAAAGGTATCTGGTATTGGTAAAAAGACTGCAGAAAAAATAATAATAGAGCTCAGAGATAAAATGCAAAATAAAACTGGAGAAAAAATGACTGATGCTTCCCTTCGAGACGAGTTAGATGCATTAGAAGCTCTCAAATCTCTCGGTTATTCTCAAAATGAGGCTCGTGAAGCACTAAAAAAAGTTTCTCCCGACATAAATACAAATACAAAAATACGTGAAGCTTTAAAAATTTTAGCTAATAAATAATAAATTAGTACTTTCTGCAACATACGCTTCTTAAAGAAAGTTTATTGTTTCCAGGTTGAAGTGCGAGTTGCAAGAAAGTAGCTAATTTATTATTTATAATTTATTAAACATTTAAAATTCTAAATAAAGCCACACCACAAGCAACAGAAACATTTAATGACTCCTTCTTCCCTTTCATTGGTATTTCAGCAATTACGTCACATTTTTGAAGTATGTTTTTAGGAACACCTGTCACTTCTGCCCCAACAATGAAAACATTCCTCTTTTGCAATTTTGCTTTTTTATAATCAACAGATTTTTTATCTTGCTCAATACCAATAATAAAATATCCATCTTTTTTTAATTTATCAATCAATATACTAGTATTTTTCTTATATTCCCAAGCTACAAAATTTTCTGCTCCTAATGCAGATTTAGCCATATCCTTTCGAACTTTTCCAAAACGATCAAGTGGTGTAGGGGTAAAACCTGTTAAATAAATTTTATTTATACCAGATGCATCAGCAGTACGAAACATCGCCCCGACGTTCGTCACACTTCGTATATCATGAATTATTAAGATATTTTCCTGTTTTTTAATCATATTTTAATTATAATCTATTTTAAGAAATTTCTATTCCTCATATTTTTATGATAATTTATTGCAAATCTATGTGCTTCACTGTTGGCCAACAAAATCTCTTTTTTATATTTTTTTATAAAGGCCAGACCTTGGGCTCCTTTAAGGTCTGGCCTTGAAGGCGGAGGAAAAAGAATAGCTTTTGCTTTATGTCTTTCATCTTTTAAGACAGAAACAACTTCTATTTTTGAGCCCATTTTGGTCAAAACAGCCTTAGTTATATTAATCTGAGCAATTCCCCCGTCTACAACAATAAGACTCGGAAAAGCCCATTCTGTATGTGCCAGACGCCTCTCTAACACTTCTTTTAAGGCTCCAACATCATTAGAGCTGCTATCTCCTAAAATAGTTTTTCCGCCAAAGGCGGATCCGCCTCTGGCGGAAAACTTTCTATATTCACTTTTTTCTATTTCTCCATTTTCAATAACAACCATTACTCCAACCATATTTTTACCAGACATATGAGCTATGTCATAAGCCTCTATACGAAACAGCTTTTCAGATGATGAAATTTTTATATCTGAAAAGCTATTATTTTTTATTAGGGCAACATCATTTATGTGTTGTAATGCAAAAAGTTGTTTTTTTACTTCCCCTGCTCTTTCAAACTCCCTATTCTTCGCATAGAAAATCATTTCTTTATTTAAATTACTAACAACATTTTTTTTATTACCTTCAAAAAATAAAATAAGGTTTTTAATATCATTTTTATATTTTTTGATACCTTCTTTATTTGAAACATCTGGGACTAAATCCAATTGTTTATAAAACTTATAACTATTTACTTTTTCATCTAAAAAAGGGAAAATCCTGCGAACAATCTTGAGTGCCTCTTTTAATTGCCCTCCATTGGTGAATGGTCCAAAAGTATTTTTAAAAGAGATTTTTTTATTTATTATATCTCTTCCACGTATTATTAATATTTTAGGTAATTTATCATCCGTAATACAAACATAATTAAAACTTTTATCAGACTTTTCTTTTGTATTATATTTTGGTTGATACTTTTTTATAAGTACTGCTTCTAAAATAAGTGCCTCAAGTACACTATCTGTTTCTTTCCAATCTACTTTGTCTGTCTTAAAAATCAAATCTACAAGTAGTGGACCTCTTGTTTTTATCAAGTCTTCATTAAAATAACTTTTAATTCTATCTTTTAATGATGTTGCTTTACCAATATATAAAATATCTTTTCCTTTCTTAAAAAAGTAAACTCCTGGCTTGTTCGGTATGTTTAATTTTTTTAATTTTTCTTTTCTCATTATAGTTTATTTTTTAAGTGCTTTTTTTAAATATTTTCCGGTATAGGATTTATTGTTATTTGCAATATCTTCGGGTGTTCCTTTCGCTACTAGATTACCACCATTTATTCCACCCTCAGGTCCAATATCTATAACATAATCAGAACTCTTAATAACATCAAGATTGTGTTCAATCAAAACAACAGTATTTCCTTTAGATACAAGTTTATTTAAAACTTCAAGAAGTTTTACAACATCATCATAGTGCAATCCCACAGTAGGTTCATCTAAAAGATAAATAGTTTTTTCTAAATGTGGACGATAAAGTTCGCTCGATATTTTTACGCGTTGAGCTTCCCCTCCCGAAAGCGTCGTCGCTGATTGACCAAGTTCTAAATATCCCAAACCAACATCCATCAGAGTACGCAAGCGATCAGAAACAGCAGGAATATCTTTAAAAAAGATCAATCCATCTTCGACTGTCATATGCAACACTTCATATATATTCTTTTTTTTATATTTCACAGTCAGTGTTTCTTTATCAAAACGTTTACCATTACAAACATCACAAGTTACATAAACTGTCGGTAAAAAATGCATCTCTACTGCAATCTGACCATTACCTTCACAAGCTTCACAACGTCCACCTTTAACATTAAAGGAAAAACGGTTTGCTTTCCAACCACGAAGACGTGCTTCTTCTGTTGTAGCAAATAAATCACGTATATGAGTAAACGCACCAGTATAAGTAGCAATATTAGAACGTGGGGTTCTGCCAATAGGAGATTGATCTATAAGAATTGCACGAGATAAATATTCTGCACCAGAAAAAGAAGTACAATTAAAAATCTTAGCAGTACGATATTTACGTTCTAAACGCCCTTGTAGATTTTTATATAAGATCTCATACATAAAAGAACTCTTTCCAGATCCAGAAACACCAGTAATTGTCGTCATTACACCGAGAGGGACTTCTATGTTTAGGTTTTTAATATTAAAAACTTTTCCTCCAGCTATACGTAACACACCCTTAGAAACACGGCGTTTTTCTGGAATTAAAATCTTTTCCTCTCCTCTTAAATAAGCAAGAGTTCTAGAATTATTTGTATTCTTTTTTGCAGTTAATAAATCTTCCAACCATCCAGAAACTATAACTTCACCTCCATGTACACCAGCTTTTGGCCCAATATCAACGATATAATCAGAAGAATAAATAGTATCTTCATCATGCTCAACAATTAAAATTGTATTACCTAAATCACGTAAGTTTTCTAGTGTTTTAATCAAACGATCATTGTCACGCTGATGAAGACCTATTGTCGGTTCATCTAAAACATAAAGTGCTCCAACAAGCCTAGAACCAAGTTGTGATGCTAAACGAATACGTTGTGCCTCACCGCCAGACAACGTATTTGCCTTACGAGAAAGTTGTAAATAATCTAGTCCAACATCAAGCATAAATTGAAGTCGTGCTTCTATCTCACGAACGACTGGTAGAGATATTTCTTTTTCTTGCTCTGAAAGTTTTAATGTCTTAAAAAATTCTACTGCATCTTCTATTGAAAGAGAAGAAATCTCTAAAATATTTTTACGCTTACTTTCTGTTCCAGTTGAATACAAAAAAACATTTAAGGCTTCTTTGCGTAATCGCGCACCATTACAACCATCACATGGTTCATCTCCAAGAAAATATTTTGAACCTAATCCATGACAAACTTCACAAGCACCATATGGAGAATTAAAAGAAAAAAGACGTGGCTCAATTTCTGGAAAGGAAAAACCATCATTTTTGCATGCAAATTTTGCAGACATAGTAAATTCACCCATAACAGAAACATCCTCAGAGGAGTATTCGCTATAACCAGATAAATCTTGCCCTTCCAAGATAGTGTGCGAACGACGGCGAGAATGTTTCTGTTCTGGGGAATCAAAAGATACAGTAACCAATCCATCAGATTCAACAAGAGCTCGTTCTAATGCTTCTGCTAGTCTCATTCGACTTTCATCTTTATTATTAGAAAATTCATGTACAGCAAAACAATCAACCAAAATATCAATATTGTGTGCTTTGTTTTTTGATAAAACTATTTGTTCACGTAGTTTCTTTGTCTTTCCATCTAAGCGGATTTCTGAAAAACCCTTACCAAGTAGATCATAAAGCAATTGATAATATTCTCCCTTGCGCCCACGAACAACTGGAGAAAAAATGCTAATCTTTGTTTCATCCCATTTTACCCCCATGACTGATTTTTTATTCTTTTTACTTTTTTCAAAAGTCTTAACTTTTTCTAAAACAAAATTTAAAATTTCTTCATTGGAAAGTTTTTTAATTTCTTCACCACACAATGGACAGTGTGGATGACCAATACGTGCATACATTACTCTTAAATAATCATATATTTCTGTTATTGTCGCTACAGTAGAACGAGGATTATTAGAACGAGATTTTTGATCTATAGAAATAGCTGGTGAAAGTCCAGTGATTTCGTCCACATCTGGCTTTGGCATTTGATTTAAAAATTGCCTTGCATAAGAAGACAATGATTCAATATATCTTCTCTGCCCTTCGGCAAAGATGGTATCAAAAGCAAGAGAAGATTTTCCAGAACCAGACACACCAGTAATTGCTACCATACTATTACGTGGTATCTCAATACTTATATTCTTTAGGTTGTGGGTTCTAGCCCCCTTAATTATTATTTTATCTATATTTTTATCTGATTTCATATAAATTTACTTTATACTTCTATACATAACAAAACTAACCCCGCCATCGTCCATAGGGGGTGTCTATCAATACAATTTAACATATTGTTATTTTTTCTCCAATCGTGTTTTTAATACAACTATCTCATCGCGAAGTATTGCGGCTGTCTCGAAATCTAGTTCTTTAACTGCTTTATTCATTTCTTTCTCTTTCATTTTTATTATTTTTTCATAGACAATTTTATTTCTTTCTTCATCTGAAAGCATTGTATTTTTTATAGAATCTGACTCATTTTTCCCCTTATTACTTTTATCTTTTATGAATGCTTTTTTAAACAATTCAATATCTAATTGAAGTTCTGTATTTACAGCTTTTCCATGTTCGCTTTCCATTTCTTGTGTGATATCTTTTATTTTTTTTATTATCGTTTTTGGAGTGATTCCATGTTTTTTATTATAAGCAAGTTGAATATTACGACGTCGAACAGTCTCTTCTATCGCCCTCTCCATAGAACCAGTAACTATATCTGCATAAAGAATAACTTTACCTTCACTATTACGAGCTGCACGTCCAATGGTTTGTATCAATGCTGTGTCTGAACGCAGAAATCCTTCTTTGTCAGCATCCAATATTCCTATCAATGCTACTTCAGGTAAATCAAGTCCTTCGCGAAGAAGATTTACCCCCACCAAAACATCAAACTCTCCTTTTCTAAATTGTGTTAATATTTTTATTCTATCTATTGTTTTTACATCACTATGTAAATATTCTGCTTTAATTTTTTTTTCTTTTAGATAAAGAGACAAATCTTCTGCCATTTTTTTTGTAAGCGTAGTCGCCAAAACTCGAAAACCTTTTTTAATTGTTTTTTCTGCTTCTTTTATAAAATCCTGAATCTGACCAGGAAAAGGCAAAGACTTTTCTTTTTGGGGTGTCTCGCAGACTGACGAGTCGAGAGGCAGCGCTGAGCGAGCACGCTCAGACAGCGACCCCAAAAAGGAAGATTCTTTGCCTTTTCCTAAAATCATTTTTTCTGAAATTGGACGAACTAAAATCTCAGGATCTATAAGCCCTGTCGGACGAATAATTTGTTCTACCATTTGTTCACTTAATGTGCGCTCTTGTTCGCTTGGTGTAGCGCTAGTATAGATAACTGGCCCTATCTTTTTACTAAATTCTTCATATTTTAAAGGTCTATTATCTTTAGCAGAAGGTAAACGAAAACCATATTCTACAAGAGTATTCTTGCGAGAAGCATCTCCTGCATACATTCCCTGAAGTTGCGGTAATGTCACATGTGATTCATCTATGATAGTTAAAAAATCAGGTTCCCCTTCACCTGGTGACGGGGAAAAGTGTGGAAAATAAGATAATAATGTCTCTGGTGGCTCACCTTCTTTTTTGTCAGACAAATGACGAGAATAATTTTCTATACCATTACAATAACCAACTTCTTTTATCATCGCCAGGTCATAATTTGTTCTTCTTTTTATTCTCTCAGCTTCTAAGAGCTTTCCTTCTTTCTCAAATTTTTTTAATTGTTTTGTTAATTCTTTTTTTATTTCTATTAAAGCCTTTTTCTTTTTAACATCCTCAGTAATAAAATGTTTTGTTGGAAAAATAAAAATTTCTTCTTCTTCTTTTATTATCTGCGAAGAAATAGGGTCAATTTTTTTTATTTCTGATATTTTATTATTTAATATTTCTATCTGATACATTATAGTATCTGAAACTGGCATAAATTCAACACGAGAGCCAATAGATCGAAATTGTCCAGGACTTAGGTCTGCATTTGTACGCTCAAAATGAATTTCAATCAATTTTTTCATTAAAGTCATTCTATCTATCTTCCTTTTAATCTTTAATTTTAAATTAACCTTTTTATATTCTTCAGGGGAACCCAAACCATAAATACAAGAAACAGACGCAACTATTATTACATCACGTCTTGTAAGTAGTGCAGCTGTAGTAGCATGACGTAGGCGATCTATCTCTTTATTTATTTGTGCATCTTTTTCAATATAAGTATCAGAAGCCGGCATGTAAGCTTCTGGTTGATAATAATCATAATAAGACACAAAATAATGTACAGCAGCACTTGGAAAAAATTCTCTAAATTCAGAAGCAAGCTGTGCTGCAAGAGTTTTATTATGTGCTATTACAAGAGTCGGTTTATTATATTTTGCTATTACATTAGCAATAGTAAAAGTCTTACCGGTCCCTGTGGCACCTATCAATGTCTGTTTGCTCATCCCTTTTTTAAGTCCATCTAAAAGCTCTAAAATAGCCCTAGGTTGATCACCTGCGGGCTGAAATGGATTGTGTAATTTAAAAATATTTTTTTCTTTTTTTTGAATCATATCCGTAAAAAATATTTTAATTATTTATTGAAGATAGAGACCTTCATCGGGAAAACTATCATATGCTCTTACTACAATCATATAAGCAAAAAGGGAGGCTATTATTGTAAGAATAAGCATATACATTAATGATTTGTTAAGTAATGACATTGCTATTTTAGTCTATCATTTATTTGTTACATTGTTAATATTTTTTAAATTACCTTGATTTTTGGTACTTTTTATTATATATTTGAATTATTCTGTTTTTTGTGTGAAAATAAAAAAATGCGCCCGTAGTTCAGTTGTAGCGGATTCAACTAACTACTCACAAAATGTTATTATTGTGTATAAGTAAGAAATGCGCCCGTAGCTCAGCTGGTAGAGCAGATCCCTTTTAAGGATAAGGTCCTCGGTTCGATCCCGAGCGGGCGCACAGAATTAAGAGAGACCTACTATATAAATTTTTAAAAAGCCTCAAGTAAAAACTGTTCAAAAACAGACTCAGCATCTTTTGCTTCTTTTCTTGCTTCAGGTAATAAATAAGAAATTTTTGATATAAATTCTACAAGCTCTCTTTCAGAAAATTTTTTAAAGTCTTTTTTAAGAATCATATCTTTAGCTTTCCAAAAAAGAATACCAACAAGTTCCTCCATTCCCACACCAACATTTATCGCTTGTCTAAAATGAATCCATAAATTTAATTTATCTCTTTTTTCAAAATCATATGCTAATAAAAAATTATTATACTTCTCTTTCTTTTCTTTTGATAATTCAAAAATATTAATTTCTGCTTTATTTTTTTTAAAAACATCTAAAATAGGTTTGCTTAATTTACTTTCTAAAAAAACAAAATCATTATTAGATTCACTCATTAAATCTAATTTACTTAAAACAAAACTCAATATATCTTCTCTTTCAAAAATATTTGTAAAAACAACAATGCACTTGGCAAAAAAAAGTCCTGCCCCAGAATAAAAACTTTCCACAGTCATTGATTCAAAATTATTTTTACCAATAAAAAAAACCTCCATGTCACCTGAAATAGATTTTAAAAAAATATCATACCCGTTATGTTTATTTTTGGCGTCATCACCACAAAAAAGATAAATCATCTTAAAATTTAACTGCTTTTTTATACTCTATATATGAATCACCATATTTAAGAGTTAAAACTTCTTCCTCTTTTTTTATAAAAACTAATTTAGTAACAACAAAAGAAATTACTGAAATAATAATTAAAAATAAAGCATTTGCTAAAATCCCAAAACCAAACATTAAAAAGAAAAGTCCAAAATGTGTTGGGGTCCTAGTATAACGATAAGGTCCACAAAAAAACATTTCTTTTTTAGAATTATCTACTTTTAATTTGTGAGAAGACTTTTGTGACCAAATTATTAAAAAAGTTCCAAAAACTAAAAACACAAAACCTGTCGAGAGAATGGCAAGATTTTCAAAAACTATAAGTGGAAAGATAAAATCTAGCAAAAGACCCACTAAAAATGAAACGAAAAAAAACAAATAGGAGTGTACTAAAATTCTATGTACTCTATTTTTATGAATACTAATGTTATTAAATTCTTCTACTTTGTCTTCTATGTCCATATAATAATTATATCACAAAAAACAGCTACTTAACTTCTCCAAAATTATTTCCAAAACCAGAATGTACTATCAATGGAATGTCTGTTTTATATTGCAAATAAGATCTCTGAAGAACAGATTCCATTGCATTTTTAATAATTATCTCGACATTTTCAAGAATATCTTCTTCTACTTCATAAACTAATTCATCGTGTATCTGAAGAACAAGATGGGCTTTCTCTAAAAATCCTTCCCTCTTTAAATCTTCTTCAGAATATCTTATCGCGAGTTTTATTATATCAGCAGTCGCTGTACCCTGAATTGGTGCATTGATGGCTGTGCGTTCAGCCATATTTTTTAAAAATGGAATTCTAGAATTTATATTAGGAAAGTATCTTCTTCTATTAAACAATGTCTCTGTATATAAATGTCTTGTCGCAAAAATCTTTACACTTTCTAAATAATTTTTTACACCAGAAAATTGATTAAAATAATTATCATAAAATTTCTGTGCTTCTTCACGAGTACCACCTAAGCTCTTGCGTAAAGATGAAACACCCATACCATAAATAATTCCAAAATTTATTACTTTTGCCTTACGGCGCATCTCACCATCTACTTTTTCAAGTGGAACACCAAAAACAAAAGAAGCTACTCCAGAATGAATGTCTTTACCATCACAAAATATTTGTGTCATTTTTGGGTCTCCCGAGAGCATAGCAGCGACACGAAGCTCTATTTGACTATAATCAAAAGTCAAAAGTTTATATCCTTTTCCTGCTATAAAACCATTTCGTATCTTTTTACCTAATTCTGTTTTAATAGGTAAATTTTGCAAATTTGGATCTTGAGAAGAAAATCTCCCCGTTGTTGTGCCGTTTTGTAAAAATTTTGCATGCAAACGATCATCTTCATCTGTCATTTTAGGAATTACATCAATATAAGTAGAAAGTAATTTCTGTAATTCTCTATAAGCTAATATTTCTTTTATTATTGGATTATTTTCTTCAAGTTCTTCTAATACAGAAACTTTTGTAGAAAAAGACCCACTCGCATTTTTCTTTTTGCTTGATTTCATTCCCATTTTATCAAACAAAACTTCTCCTAATTGTTTTGGGGAATTTATGTTAAATTCTAAACCAGACATCTTATATATCTTTTGAGTTAATTTATCTAATTCCTTGTGATACTCTTTTGATAAATTTTCAAAATATTTCTTATCTATCAGAATTCCATGGTCCTGCATTTTTTTTACCATGGGTATTATAGGTTTTTCTATTTCTTTATATATTTTTTCTAATCCCTTATCTTTTAATTCTTTAAACACATATTCTTTTGCTATTTCAAAAGAATCAGTATTTGCATAATGCAAAACATCATCTAGTGTTGGATTTGTAATATCTGAATTTATAATCCAAAGTGCAATTGCTGTTTCTTGTAATTTGTTTTTATCTATAATAATTGGCTTTTGGTGGACGTGCTCAGAGGAGTATTCGCTACTACCAGATAAATCTTGCCCTTCCAAGATAGAGTGCGAACGACGGCGAGCATCGTCGCCAGAAGCCAAATTATTATTTTCATCAAAAAAACTTTTTAATCTTGAATATAGACTTCTAAATTCAAACACTGAAAACATATTTTCAATTTTTTTCAAATCTGCATTCTCCCAAAAAGTTTTTTCTTGTAATTTAAAATCAACAGGTGCATCAGTTCTTATTTTTGCTAATGTTTTTGAAAATAAAGCTTCTTCTTCGTTATCTTTCAAAAGTTGTATTATACGATCTGTAAGTCCTAATTTTTTAAATTCTAATTCGTAATTCGTAATTCGTAATTGTCTATAAATTTCTTCTATTGTTCCAAAATTAACAATCAAATTCGTCGCCGTCTTCTCACCAATTCCTTTAATACCAATAATATTATCAGATGGATCTCCTCTCAATCCTTTATAGTCTGGCAACAACTTCGGTTTAAAACCAAACCTATCAATCATTTTTTCTTCATCATATAAAATAGTGTCATTAATCCCCTTCTTTAAAGTATAAACTTGTACTTTTTTACCATCAACTAATTGCATCGTGTCCATATCTCCTGATGCAATAATTATATTTATATCTGGAATTTTTTTTCCGCCAGAGGCGGATCCGCCTCTGGCGGAAATTTTCTCTACAATCGTACCTAATACATCATCAGCCTCAAAGCCTGGCGCATCATAAATAGGAATATTAAATGCATCAAAGATTTGTCGAGAGTTTTTTAGTTGTAAAATTAAAGCATCTTCAGTTTTTGCTCTCCCTAATTTATACCCATCGTATGCTTCATGCCTAAAAGTCTTTTGCGGTAAATCATAACAAGCAACAATATAATCTGGTTTTAGATCAGTAATTATTTTCATTAACATACTAGAAAGACCATACAATGCCCCAGTAGGCTCACCCTTAGAAGACAAAAACTCAGGCAATGCATGATAAGCACGATGTATTATCGCATGAGCATCTAATAATACTAATGTTTTTGATAAATTTTTATTATTTTTGACCATTCTTTGTATTATAGCATTTTTACAGTTGGTTATTCACCATAAAATATTGTATTATTAAAAGATAAATGACGATATTTGACGAAGAAAAACAAAATAAACAATTAAATGAAATACGAAAACAAGAAGAAGAAGAACTCGTGGCCGTGTTGGCAGAATCAAAATATAAATTACCATATATTGATTTGTCTCGTTTGGGCATAGACAATGAGGCACTTAGACATATTTCTGAAAAAGATGCTCGTGAATTAAAAATTGGGCCCTTTAAACTTTTTGGTAAAAATATTTTTATAGCAATACATTCTCCTTCAGATAATCTCTTAATAAAATTAAAAGACGAAATGGAAAGACAAAACTTAATTCCTACTTTTTATATGGTATCTACAGCTTCTTTGGAAAAAATTTGGGATAGATATAGTGAGCTTTCTTCTGCAGAAAATTCAAAGATTGGAGGTATTGATATTTCTGGAGAAGTTTTAAATAAAATTTCAAAAGATATAAAAATAATAGATGATATAGAAAAATTAATTACAGACACAATGTCTGGGAGCTCTGTACACAAAATCTCTCATCTACTAGAAATAATATTAGCAGGAGCAATATCTATAAAAGCATCTGACATACACATAGAACCAGAAAAAGACAGAAGCAGATTGAGACTTAGACTGGATGGAATACTTCATGATGTTATATTTTTTGAAAATAATATTTATCATTTACTTAATTCACGAATTAAACTTTTATCTGGATTAAAATTAACTTCAAAAATAGCACAAGACGGACGTTTTAGTATTATGGAAGAAAAAGAAGAATTAAATATACGTACTTCTCTTATTCCCGGTGCCTATGGTGAATCAATAGTTATGAGAATTCTTGACCCAAAATCCATTCAGGTAAAGCTTGAGGAAATGGGAATAGAGCCTTTTTTGTTTTCTGTTATAGAAAAAGAAATAACAAAACCAAATGGAATGATTTTAGTTACAGGTCCTACTGGTTCAGGAAAAACGACTACACTATATGCTTTTTTAAGAAAAATATATTCACCAGAAATTAAAATAATAACAATTGAAGACCCAATAGAATATCATCTAAATGGAATAACACAGACACAAACAAACTCAGAAAAAGGATACACTTTTTTAGAAGGACTACGTTCGGCTCTACGCCAAGATCCAGATGTTGTCATGGTTGGAGAAATACGCGACATAGAAACTGCAAAAACTGCCATAGAATCAGCATTAACTGGGCATATGGTATTCTCTACTCTTCACACCAACAATGCAGCTGGTGTCATTCCACGTTTAATTGATCTTGGTGTAAATCCTAAAATAATGGTCTCAGCATTATCATTATCAATAGCTCAACGTTTAGTGCGCAAACTTTGTTCGTCTTGTAAAATAGAAAAAATTCCAACAGAAAAAGAAACAACAACAATAAAACTAGTAATGGACAGCATAAAAGAAGAAGGAAAAAATCTTTTAAATTATAATATAAACCCAGATAATCCAATAAAATTATTTTCTCCTGTAGGTTGTGAAAAATGCAACATGATAGGCTATAGAGGACGAGTAGGTATTTTTGAAGCTATTAAAACAGACGAGGCTATAGAAAAAATAATGCCACAAAACCCAAGTGAAAGAGAAATTAAAAAAGTTGCCAGGGCACAAGGAATACTTTCAATGCGCCAAGATGGTGTAGTAAAAATATTAAATGGTATCACATCTCTTGAGGAAGTATTAAGCGTCGTTGATCTAAATGAAGAATAAAAAAGTTGGTAGTATAAATACAACCAACTTTAATAATTATTTAATTTTCTTTCTAAAATTTTGAAAAATACTCCTTCCTTCTTTAAAAAGGCCAAAATATTTCCAGTATTAACCTCTTCTATTTTTATTAAAGATATATCCTTTCCTTTCAAAATTTCAGCAAGACTTTTAAGCTTCCTGCTTAAAAGGAAATCTTCGTCAGAAGAATAGATTGAGTTACACATATATACTCCAATTTGTTTTTATAATTTAAAAAACTATTTTTTATATCTACTTAAAGAATAAACCAATTATTCAACAAAGTTAATTTTTTTAACGTTTATCTTATAATTGAGACTTTTTGTAAAATCTGTTAAAATATGAAATATGATAAAAATACAATCAATTGTACGAGATATTGTATTAGCAGAAATAGAGGCTTATTTTGCACTCACAAATGACTATATGAATATGAGTAGTTATGCATATCGTATACGTCCAAAGGTAGAAGAACTTACAAAAAAACAAGTAACCATAACTAGTCTAGTGGTTTCACTGTCTCGTCTAAAAAAAGAATTTAAAAAGATGAAACCATTGATACATAATGTAGCTATAAAAAATATAACAACCAAGCTCCCTCTCTCAGAACTAATATATAAAAATACAAATGAGTTTATAAAAGAATTAGAGTCGCTTCATAAGAATATATCAATATCTCAAGAAGATTTTTTCACTACGACGATAAGTACAACAGAAATAGACATTCTCTGTTCTACTATACTAGAAGACAAAATATTAAAACATTTTAAAAATAAACCAAAAACAACAAATCACAACCTTGCAGCGATAGGTATCTCTTTTGGGTCAGAAGTCTTTGATACTCCAAATGTTTTTTTCTCTCTCCTTTCTGTCACCGCCCGCGCAAGTATAAACATAGAAGAATTGGTTTCTACACCAACTGAATTTATTTTAATAGTTGCTGAAAAAGATTTCAGTAAAACCGTTGCTTTGTTTTCAAACCTATACAGAGAAGTAAATAAAATATAAAATTATTATCTACCCAATAAAAAAAGCATTAATCTCTAAACAATCCTTTTAAAGCTAAACCCTAAAAGTAACAAATTCTTGAAGGATAGACCCAGAAACCCAAAAGGTACCAAGACGTCCTACGCAAACCTATATAACCGATGGCTGATTGCTTAGAGATTAATGCCCTCTTAAAACAAAAAAGGTCTTAAACCTCTGTAGATAATTATACTATATTATCAACTAATCAAATGCTATAATGTGTATAGCAATGTGGATAGCGTGTTAATAATTAGCTACATATAGAAGCATAGCATACTATAAAAAAAATGTCAAGTAAAAATACTAATAAAAAAACAGAAGATAGAAAAAATAACAATGAAAACAATAATGATTCTGTTCTCGACCAAGTGCTACGTCCCTCTAGCTGGAATGAATACATAGGCCAAAAACACATAAAAGATAACATAAAAATTCTTTTAACAGCAGCAGAAGAGCGTGGTCACATACCAGAGCATATTTTATTTTATGGACCACCAGGACTAGGAAAAACAACGCTTGCACACCTTATAGCAAAAGAAACTGGAAAACAAATGAAAATAACATCTGGTCCTGCTATTGAAAAAGTAGGAGATCTTGCCTCTATTCTTACAAATCTTTCTCCTGGTGATATTCTTTTTATTGATGAAATTCATCGACTTAATAAAATGGTTGAGGAAATACTTTACCCAGCGATGGAATCTGGTGTTTTAGATATTATTATTGGAAAAGGTCCTTCTGCGAGAACAATCCAGCTAGATTTACCACCATTCACATTAATAGCAGCTACCACACGTGTAGCGCTCGTATCTTCCCCTCTTCGTTCACGTTTTTCTGGTGGAGTTTTTAGATTAGAATTTTATTCAAATGAAGAAATAGCAGAAATAGTGCGCAGGTCTAGCAAGTTGTTAAAAACAGAACTAGACGAAGGGGCACTAGAAGAAATAGCTAAACGAAGCAGGTTTACTCCTCGTACAGCAAATTATTTTTTAAAAAGGGCACGAGACTTTGCACAAGTGAACAAAAAAAATCTAGATCAAAAAACAGTAAACGATGCACTCAATATGCTCGCAATTGATGATATTGGTTTAAATTCTTCTGATAGAAAATTTTTAGAAATATTAATTGAAAAATTTAATGGTGGACCAGTGGGATTAAAAACAATAGGGGCTGCAATGTCTGAAGAAGAAGCTACAGTAGAAGAAGTAATAGAACCATATTTAATACAACTTGGTCTACTAGAAAGAACAGCTCGTGGACGTGTCGCTACAGAGAAAGCTTATAATCATCTAGGTTTTGAATACAAACAAAATAAACTAATTTAATTATATGTCAGGACATAATAAATGGTCACAAATAAAACACAAAAAGGGCATCACAGATGCGAAAAAGAGTAAAATTTTTTCTAAACTTGTGCGTTTTATATCAGTAGAAGCAAAGCTTGCAAGCGGAGATGTAAATGCACCAGGACTTAGAGCTGCAATAGAAAAAGCCAAAAAAGTAAATATGCCTTCTGAAAACATAGAAAGAGCAATAAAGAAAGCCTCAGAAACAGGAGCACAAATGGAGTCTATTGTATACGAAACTTATGGGCCAGGAGGTGTTGGTATTATAATTGAAACATTAACAGACAGTAGAAACAGAACAGCTCAAGACATAAAGCACATCCTGAGTAAAAATAATTTTATGCTCGGTGGAATAGGATCAGTAGCCTGGTCTTTTACTAAAGAAAAAACAGAAGAAGGAATATTGTGGAAACCAAATATGTTTATATCAATTTCTGATGATGATTTGGTGTTATTAGATAAACTTGTAGAAGAACTAGAAGAAAATGATGATGTGCAAGATATCTACACAAATGCAGAATAGGAACAATTACGAATTATCAATTACGAATTACGAATTTAAAATATACTTATGATAATTTTAGGAATAGATCCTGGTTTTGAGAGACTAGGAATCGCCATATTAGAAAAGAACAGTGGTGACAAAAAAGAAAAAGTACTATTTTCTAAATGTTTTTACACATCTGCAAAATTAGAGTTTTCTGAAAGATTGGTTTTAATAGGAAAAGAAGTAAAAAGTATAATAAAAGAATTTAAACCAGATATTTTATCTATTGAAACTTTATTCTTAACAACTAATCATAAAACAGTAATGCATGTAGCAGAGGCACGTGGTGTTGTTATATATGAAGCATCTTGTCGCGGATTAAAAATATTTGAAGCTTCTCCTCCACAAATAAAAATAGCTACAACTGGTTATGGAAAAGCAAACAAAGAACAGATAATGAAAATGGTAAAAATATTGGTTGATATAAATCAAAACAAAACCCATCCAAACAATAACTCCATGGTTAAAGAATCTGATGATGAGCTAGATGCTATTGCTATAGCACTAACTGCTTTTGCATACATTAAAAAAATGTGATTTTTAAAAGCTTATTTTGGTTTTTTTATATTTCATTAGTTATCCACATATTCTATCTTTACCTCTTGCTAAACAATTATATTTTTGATAAAAATAAAGAAAATAATTTTTATTATTAAAAAAATTGGTCGATTAATGTTTTTTTTAAAAAAAATATAAAATAATATATGAGTTACGATGATGAAGAAGAATTAACAATGGATGATGAAATACTAGATGACGAAGAATCTTTGGATTTACCAAAGGAACCTTTGGAAGACGAAGAAGATTATGATCCAGAAAACAGATATCATTAAATAAAAAACCGCTCCAATTAAGGGGCGGTTTTTTATTTAATCTTTATAAATTTTTTTTTACCTATTTTAAATTTCATTTTATTCTCTGGAACAAGATTAACATCTTCTATTTTTTTATTAGTATCAAGATCTGTAATAGCACCTTCTTCTACTAATCTTCTAAAATCACTTTTAGAAGATAAAATATTTGCCCTTACTAAAATATCCATTAATGTTTCTTTGCTGTTTTTTTTAAGTTCTATCATTTCTTCAGGGACTTCCCTTTTTTGAAAAACATTAACAAAACTTTCTTCAGCTTTTTTGGCTTTATCTTCTCCGTGGTAAATAGCAACAATTTGACGAGCAAGATCCATTTTTAAATCCTTAGGATTAACTGATGCCTTTTCAAGTTTCTTTTTTATTTCTTCAACCTCATCTGTTGAAGTAAAGGTACATAATTCAAAATAATTTCCAATAGAAGAATCTGAAATAGACATTACTTTTCCATACATATCATTTGGTTCATCAGTAATACCAATATAATTATCAAGGCTCTTAGACATTTTCTCTTTTCCGTCCGTTCCTTCGAGAAGCCTAAAAGAAAGAACTGACTGTGGTATTTTTTTATTCATATCCATAACATCACGTCCAACAAGCATATTAAAAAGTTGATCAGTACCCCCAACCTCAAGATCACATGAACCATATATATTAGAAATAGCGTTTGAATCTATGCCTTGAATAACAGGATACATCATTTCATGCATAAAAACAGGCAAACCTTCCTTTATTCTATCTTGGAACATGTCTCTTTCAATTAGTCTATTAAATGTAATTTTTCTTAAAATAGCTAATACACTTATTAAAGTATAACTATTAATATTATTCTTTTGCATTCTTGTAGCTTCCCAGTGGTGTGCCTTAGCTAAAATATGATTCCCTGGTAATACTGGTGTAGTAGCTACTGTTTTGTTTCCTATATTTATATTTATAATTTGATTATCTGGTGCAATAATATCATTAATAGAAACAAGCCAATCAGAATTCATTGTCCATGAAAAAACTTTCGGATCTTTAAGTAAAATTTTATCAACCTGATCTAAATAAGTTTTCATATTTTTTTGTATTTCTATGTGTTCAATTTCTGGACGAATCTTACTTTTTCCTGTTGGATCTCCAATCATTGCTGTAATATCACCAACAAGAAAAACAACCCGACACCCCAAATCTTGAAATTGTCGAAGTCTGTGCAAAACGACAGCATGACCTAAATGAATATCTGGACGATTTGGGTCAACACCAAATTTAATAACTATTTTTTCTGGACTAGTCTCTAGTTTTTTACGAAAAATACCATTAGGATCAATGAATTCCCCTACCCCCCTACTAAATAACTCATCTATTTTTTCTTTATTTAAAGTTTTCCCCATAGAAAAGTATTATAACACAGATAAACAAATATATTAAAAAACAGATTACAAAATATTCATTTTTCTGATATGATTAAAGATAATGAAAAAAAGATTTAATGGTACTAAAATTATTAAAAATACGCTATTTCTCGTGTTTGGTGTTTCTGTTTTAACAGCTGGAATAATAGTCTTTTGGCTTTCTACTTTAAAAATTCCAGATTTTCATTCTTTTGAAGACAGAAAAATTATAAATTCTACAAAAATTTATGATCGCACTGGAGAAATATTGCTATACGATATACACCAAGACATAAAAAGAACAAACATACCATTTGAAAAAATGGGTACAAATATTAAAAATACGACTATTGCCATAGAAGATTCTGAATTTTATAACCATGGAGGAATAAGAATAACATCTATTATAAGAGCAGTTTTTTCTAATTTATTTAATATTGGAATAGGGGGTGGTGGTTCAACCATAACCCAACAGTTAGTTAAAAATACCCTTTTAACACAAAAAGTGAGCTATATAAGAAAAATAAAAGAATGGTTTTTGGCAATCAAAATAGAAAAATCAATGTCTAAAGAAAAAATATTAGAAGCTTATCTAAATGAAAATCCTTATGGAGGTAATATTTATGGAATAGCAGAAGCGTCTAAAACATATTTTAATAAAATTCCAGAAAATTTAACACTCGCAGAGGCTGCATATTTAGCAGCAATACCACAGTCACCAACAGTACTTTCACCTTATGGTAAAAATAAAGACAAACTAGATACTAGAAAAAATCTAGTCCTTTCTAGGATGAAAACACTTAACTTCATTTCTGAAGAAGAATATAATACTGCAAAAAATGAAGTTGTTGTCTTTACAACACAAGCAACTACTGGAATAAAAGCACCTCATTTTGTTTTTTTTATAAAAGACTATCTTGAACAAAAATATGGAAGTGATCTAATAGAAAAAGGAGGATTAAAAGTAATAACAACACTAGACTACACCCTACAAGAAAAAGGAGAAGCCATAGTAAAAGAAGGTGCTATTAAAAATGAAAAAGATTGGAATGGTAAAAATGCAGGACTTGTTGCAATAGACCCAAAAACAGGACAAATATTAACAATGATCGGTTCAAGAGATTATTTTGATAAAACAATAGATGGTAACTATAACATAGCAACAGCATTGAGACAGCCAGGTTCTTCTTTTAAGCCATTTATATACGCCACAGCCTTCAATAAGGGGTTTACTCCGAATACAGTACTATTTGATTTACCTACTGAATTTCAAACGACCTGTAATGCTTATGGAAATGCACTACCTGGACACAACCAAGGAGATTGTTATATGCCAGAAAATTATGATGGAAAAACAGTCGGACCAATAAGTCTTCGAAATGCATTAGCACAATCAAGAAATATTCCTGCTGTAAAACTTTTTTATCTATCAGGACTATCTGATTCACTAAAAACAGCAGAAGATATGGGAATCACTAGTTTAAAAGATATAAGTAGATATGGACTTACTCTTGTAATAGGAGGAGGTGAAGTATCCCTGCTTGATATAACATCAGCCTATGGGGTTTTTGCAAATGACGGTATAAGAAATAAACATACAGGAATATTAAAAATTGAAGATATAAATGGAAATATTTTAGAAGAATATAATCCAAATGCAAAAGAAATATTACCAAAAAATACAGCGCTAACTATTTCCAATATACTTTCAGACAATATAGCACGTGCACCAACATTTGGATCATCTTCTGTGCTTTATATTCCTGGAAAAGATATTGCTGTAAAAACAGGAACAACAAACAACAACAAGGATGCTTGGACAATAGGATATACACCATCAATATCTGTAGGTGTTTGGGCTGGCAATAATGACAATAATCCAATGAAAAAAGGTGGTTCTGCAGTAGCTGGACCAATTTGGAATGAATTTATTAATGAAGCACTAAAAATACTGCCAAATGAAAAATTTGAAAAACCAAATTTAGAAATAGATACAGCAACAACAAAACCAGTTATACGTGGATTTTGGCAAGGAAACGAAAACTTTTTTATAGACACAATTTCGGGCAAACTTGCGGGATATTTAACACCAAAAGAGACAAGGCAAGAAAAAATAATAACAAATGTTCATTCTATTCTTTATTGGATAGATAAAGACAATATCTTGGGCACAGCGCCATCAAACCCAGAAAACAACCCACAGTTTAAACATTGGGAAATTCCAATCCAAAACTGGTGGTCAAAAAATGCATCAAAATACAAAATAACAACATGGTCAGAAAAGCCAACAGAAACAGACAATGTACATACAGAGTTATCAAAACCCATTATTTCAATAATCCAACCAGACACAACATCAGAATATTTTATAGACCAAAAAATACAACTTAAAATTTTAAGCTCTGGTTATTATCCACTACAAAAAATGGATATATTTATAAATAATACTTTTATAGATACAATAAAAGAACCCTTTAGTTTTTCTTTCATTCCAGGAGAGATAGAAAATATAAAAGAAAAAAATGAATTAAAAATAGTTTCTTATGATTCTATTTATAATAATTCAGAGAATGTAACTATATTCAAAATAAAACAATAGTATTTTTATACTATATTTTGTGGTGTTTTCTTGCCCAGATTTTCCCTTAATTTTAAAAAAATCTCGTCTTTCTTTAATAGAATTTCATTTTTATAAATTGGTTTTATATTTAAATAAATTATATTATTTTTTATTTTTATGTCTTCTATTTTTATAGTTAGATTTAATACATCAAATAGTACACTTCTCAGTGTATCTATTTTTAAATTTTCAGAAATTAATAAATTATTAAATTTTAAAAGTAAATCTTTAATCTCTATCATTATTACTTTATACTTTATGAATTTTATAACCTTTTACTATACTTATCTATTCATTGGCATTATAAGATAAGTAAATGAATTGTCAGAATTACCAGAGATTACCATTGGTTTAGAAGATTGATTTAATTTTATAGAAACACTATCTGTGTTTATGGACTGAAAACAATCAAGAAAATATTTATAATTAAAACCAAGAGTAGTATCACCACCCTTAACTGCAGCATCTAAATAAGTTTTATTTTCTCCAACGTCGTTATTTTGAGAAGATAATTCAAATACTTTTTCTTTTGTTTTAATTAAAAGATCTATTTGATTAAATTTGTCTGAAAAAATATTTGAAAGCTTTAAAGCACTTAACAAGTCTTGCTTTAATACAATAGCCTCAACACCAAATTCTTTTGGGACTATTTGTCTATAGTCAGGAAATACACCATCTATAATTCTAGATGTTAAATAAATATAATTAGAAGAAAAAGAAATTTGATTTTTGTTAAAACAAATTTTTATAGTATCCTGTACATCTCCAAAAATTCTTAATATTTCAGATATATTTTTAAAAGGTATAAGTATGCCCTTTATTTCTTCTATACCTTTAACCTTTATCTTCTTTTCAGCCAATCTAAAAGAATCAGTAGAAACAAATACTAAATTATCATCGTTTGTATAAATAAAAACACTAGAAATTTCTGGTTTTATATCTGATAAAGAAGAACTATAATATACAGATTTTATACCTTCTATTAATTTTTTTGATTCTATTTCAAAAGTTGTTCCATCTACTATTGGTATTGTTGGAAAATCATCTGGAATTTGTCCTTTTAGTTTTATTCTACTTTTTTTTGATTTAATCATTAAATTACCATTTTCACTTTCAAGACTTACATTTTCATTTTGAAAAATATTAGAAAAAATTCCAGCCAATATTGTTCCAGAAATAGCAACAATACCTTCTTTTTCAATTTTTGCAGGAATCTCTATTTCAATACCAAGACTTAAATTGGTTGCTCTAAGTTTTAATGATTTCCCTGATGCAATTAATAATATTGAACTCAGAATGGGTAATGTTAAATTTTTACCCGTTATTTTTTCTACTTGCATAATTCCATTTTTAATTTTTTCTACTTCACAATCTAATTTCATATGTTTATATATTATATATTTAATTTATTACTACTATTAGTGCTGTTGATAAGTGTATAAACTAAATATATCTTATTTTAAATGACTATTTTTATAATTTATTTGTTAATTTTAATTATAATAACTATTTGTATTTTTTTATTTATTTTTTAAAATATATTTTTTTATATTTTATTTGTTTTTTATTAACAGTTTTTATTTAAATTATTCATTGTTTATTGTTGAGTTTTACTTAACTTTTACACACTTATAAACAGCTATTTAAACATAATTCTTATTTGCTCTATCTCTTGTAATAATTGTGGATCATTTTTTAGGTCTGTTTTTATTTTTAAATAGGAATGAATTACTGTTGTGTGGTCTTTTCCACCAAGTTTTTGTCCTATTAGTGGATAGGACACATTAAAATCTTCTCTAAGAATATACATTACTATTTGTCTTGCTTTTACTATTTCTTTTCTTCTTGTCTTTTCATATATTGATGACTCCTCAAGAGAATAATAATCACTTATTGTTTTTACCACTTCTTTTATGGATACATTTTTCTTTTGTTTTATGTTATTTTTGAGTAAGTTTTTTACTTCTGGTATTGTAAGAGGTTTATTTTTGAGTCTATAGTGACAAACTATTGTATTTAAACTCCCCTCTAGCTCCCTTATGTTTCCTTGTATTGACTGTGCAACATATTCTATTATTTCTTGACCCAAATCAATATTTTGTTCTTTTAATTTTACTTTTAATATTGCAAGACGTGATTCATATTCTGGTTCTGAAACATCAACTATCATTCCAGCTGCAAAACGGGATTTGAGACGATCTGCTAGTTCGGGAATATAGTTTGGATGTTTATCTGAAGAAAAAATAATTTGTTTATTGTTTTCGTAAAATGTATTAAATGTATGAAAAAGTTCTTCTTGTATTTTTTCCATTTTACCAATAAATTGTATGTCATCTATAATTAAAAGATCATATTTTCTATATTTTTCCTTAAAAGAGTTTGCTTTGTTATTTTGTAGTGAATTTACAAAATCAGTAGCAAATTTTTCTAGGGTTATATAGTGTACTTTTTTGTTTGGATATTTATCTTTTATTGAATTCCCCACTGCTTGAATTAGATGTGTTTTTCCGAGCCCAGTTCCACCATAAACAAAGAAAGGGTTATACTTGGTACCAGGATTTTCTATTATTGCTTGAGATGCAGCGTGTGCGAGTTCATTAAAAGTTCCAACTATAAAAGAATTAAAATGATATCTAGGGTTTAGATTATCATCTGGATTTATATATAGATCTCTTAGTGGTAGTTCTTTGTTTACATAAGATTCGCTTACTTTTATTGGCTCTTGTTTATTTGTTTCTATCTTTGTAATAACATATTCTACCGCTCTCATGTTTTCATATGAATCTGCTATGGTTTTTGTTATTAGTTTGTGATATTTATTTTTTAACCAATCACGTACAAACTCATTTGGTACTCCAACATAAACGATACCAATTTCCTCTTTTATAATACATGTATTTTTAAACCATGTGCTAAAGTTTGCCTTAGAAACACCACCTTCTATTTCTACTAGACAATTTTTCCAGAGTTGTTTTATATCCATATAGGTAAGATTATACTATAATATTTTTTAATACAAATTTATAAAAGGTATTAACTATGTTGATAAGCTGTGAATAAAAAGTCTTTTTATTAATTTTATTTATGTATTAATAATGTTCTTTTAAAAGACATTAAGGGGTTGTATTATTTTCTTTGTTGTTATAGACTAATAGAATGTCACAAACATATCAACCAAAAAAGAGAAAAAGAGCCAAAACTCATGGTTTTTTAGTTAGATCTAAAACCAAAACAGGTAAAAATGTACTCTTAAGAAGAAGGAGAAAGGGACGTGCCAAGCTTTCTGTTTAGTTTTATCTGATGCTGAACTTTTAATTATTGGAAACATAAAAAGATTATTAATAAAGTTTTGTTTTTCAGATGCTTTTAAAAAAAAATAGAGTTGATAAAAGAGATATAGACCTTATTTTTAAAAAAGGAAATTTTATTAGTTTACCTAGTTTTACTTTTAAATTTATATTAAATAATAATAATTCTATCAAACCGCGTGTTTCTTTTATTGTATCTAAAAAAATAGTGAGACTCGCTGTTAGAAGAAACTCTTTAAGAAGAAGAGGTTATTCTGTTTTAAAAAAGTATATTAATCAATTCCCTCTTGGAATATTGGGTGTTTTTATTTTTAAAAAACCCCAGGAGAATATTTTAATAATCGAAAATGAAATTAAAGATACACTCAATAAAATTAATTAATTTTTATCAAAAGTTTTTATCACCTGTAATTACTGGGTTTTTGGATTATTTTGGATTATTAAAGAACAATTCATGTGTTTTTTATCCAACTTGCTCAGAATATACAAAAGAGGCTATAAAAAAGTATGGTATTTTGAAGGGCTCATGTCTTGGTTTTTTAAGAATTCTTCGTTGTCACCCATGGCAAAAGAACCACATAGATCAACTGAAATAATTAACAATTTCAAATTATGAATTATAAATTTAGAAATGTATTTGTATTTTAATTCGTAATTGATAATTCGTAATTTGTAATTGAATCAATTTTCGTATAGAATAAGATGATGTTAACTAATATTTGGGATACCATATTATATGGACCACTTTTAAATGCCTTGGCCTTTTTGGTTTCAATTATTCCTGGTGGTGATGTCGGTGTAGCTATTGTCATACTTACTCTTTTTGTTAAAACTATACTCTTTCCACTATCCCAGCGTTCTATTGAAAGCCAAATGAAGATGAATTTACTTGCCCCAGAACTTAAAAAAATAAAAGATAGTGGTAAAAGTAAAGAAGAACAAGCAAAACAAACTTTTGAATTATATAAGAATAATAAGACAAATCCTTTTTCTGGATGTCTTCTAGTTTTAATTCAAATTCCTATAATTTTTGCTCTTTATTATGTTTTTTTAAAAGGAATAAATCTTGAAAGTGGATTACTTTATTCGTTTATTAATCCACCAGAACATATAAATATGCTTTTTTTTGGTATTCTTGATATTGGTCAAAAAAGTATTGTTTTGGCTGTGCTTGCTGGTGTTTCTCAATATTTCCAGGCACGACTTATGCCTAAACCTGTCATTTCAGATGATAAAAATAGTTCTTTCCAAAATAATTTTGCCAAGAGTATGAGCACCCAAATGAAATATGTCTTTCCTTTTGTTATTGCATTTATTGCATACAGCATTTCTGGTGCGGTTGCATTATATTGGATTACGAGTAATATATTTGCTGTAGGGCAACAGATGTATGCAAACAGAAAAAAGGAAATGGCACTTGAGGTTGTTAAATAATATTATGAATAAAAATGAAATTCAAAATTTAATAAAAGAACTTATAGAAAGGACCACAATATCTGTAAATAAAATTACCACAGATGAAGATAAGCCAGCCACTCTTCGTTCTGATCAAGACAATACTACGTGGTTTTCTGTGGAAGTAAATCAACCACATTATTTTTGGGATCGTGGAGGAGAAGCACTTTTTGCTATAAATCATTTAGTTCGCAGAATAATTGAAAACAAAACTTCTCACAATGAAGAGTTAAACGAAAAACAACGTGGTCTTGGTATTCTGGTTGATGTTAATGGTTTTCAAAAGAAACGCATAGAGAATATTCATGCCACAGCACACATGATGGCAGAAAGAGCTAGATATTTTAAATCAAACATAGAGATTGATCCAATGCCAGCTTTTGAACGCAGGATAGTTCATGAATTTTTATCTGACGCGACTGATTTGAAAACTGAATCACAAGGTGAGGGTTTTTCTCGTAGGGTAGTTATAAAGTACACGGGCTCAATTTAAAATTACGAATTACGAATGATCAATTGGGAATTCAAATTTAGGCATCTTTTTCAATTCGTAATTCGTAATTTGAAATTCTTAATTAATTAAAATAGATCTTATTTATTTTGATTGTAGTTCCCAGAGATAAGAATCTTTTTTATTTATAAAAAATAGAAAATTTTCATCTTTATCTAATCCTAATTTTATACCATCTATCTCTTCCCCGTCCTCAACTGAAAGAGGGTCTATTATTTTTGTGGTAACTCCACTTTGAATATTTATTTTCCAGATTTCATCTGAGAAAGAAACTTCACCTTGATACCAAGAATCTGGATAAGTTAGATTATCTATATATTTAGGTACAGCACAATAAATAGTATCACTTTTGGATCCCCATGTACACTTTTCTGGTAGTGTCTTTAATCCGATCATATTATAATCTCCTGTGCTTATATTAAAGACACTTAACGATAGGTTGTTGTCACCATAGAGAACTATTTCTCCGTTTGGGCTTGTTAAGGTAGTTAATCCATTTATTCCGCCCAATATTTTATCGAAGTCTTTTTTTTCTGTGTCTATTTTATACATATATCCAGGAACGTTGTATGAAGGTTTTGTTGTGACTGTAATTATTTTTTCATTAGGCCAGAAAGATAACCATTCTGTGAAAGATGAGTCAAATGCTTGAATTTTTGTATCTGATTGTAAAGATTGAATTATTCCAATTATATTATTTTCTACATTAAATAAATAAAATATTTTTTCTGTATTAGGAGAGATGCTTATATCAGAAACATTCTCTGGTAAAAATGAACCGTTTATTTCGTTCATTCCTATTGAATCTGCCCCTAAATATTCTTTTGGAAGAGTACCCATAAAAGTTTCTACTGTTTTATTATCTTTTTTAAAATATCTCATCATTATTGATTCTCCATTGTTTCCAAAAAAAGCATCATATACCTTAGGTATCATAGTAGAAGAGAATTTACGTTCATCTATTCTGTCTGCAAAAGTTTGATAAATATTTCCTGTAAATTTGTTTACATACCTTAATGCTGGTAAAAATTCTGTTGGTGGAGATATTGGTGTTGTTTCTACTTTTTCGATATTTGTTTTCTCTTCACCTGTATCGGTTGGTGTTGGGTTTGGATCTACTATGTTTTTAAATCTTTCTTTCGTAAATATTCCATAACCGGCTATTGGGAAGCTAGAAACCTTTTTTAATATTGAATTTTGAATGTCTCCTTCTGATGTAGGTATATAACCAGAAACATCGACTGGTTGTGTTGTGTCTCCAGTGTTTGTATTTTTATTATTACCAAATGGTAAAAAATCTGAAAGGAAATTTATACTTTCTGTTACAACGCCACCTTGATTTGTTGGTTTATAAAAATAAAGAAATACAAAAGCACCGATTGTGATTATTAATAAAACTATTGTGAATAATATAATGTTTCTTTTTGACATAAAAATTAATTTTATTTAAAAGCCGAAGCACAAGCTGCTTTATCTCCAACCCAATCACCCTTGTTTGGATTTGCAGTAAGTAATTTTTTTGCTATGTTTAAGTTTGTCGCAGGATCTAATAATCTAGCCTTACAAGTATTATAAAGAGCTTCTTTTCCTGATAATAGACTACACGTAAAACCACTAGTATATTTTGGTGCTATTGCGTCTTTTGATGATACTGGTCTATCAAACAAACCAACACAATCTGCTCCTGCAAGACTACCATTTGCTGCTAAATTAACCTGAAACAAACCAAAAGAAAAAGGTAGACTTTTTCCTGGTGGTTTACAATAGTCAGTACCACTACTAATAGGCCTACCCCCGCTTTCCATATTACAGATTTTTGACATAGCTGTTGCTGTTGCTGTATCGACTCCAAGAGCAGTGGTTAGATTTGTAACAGAACAAGGGCCTGATGTTAGTGGGGTACAATTAATACTTTCACCACTTGCTTGTTTTGGATCATTTATACCTCTGTCATATAGAGGTTGTATTGTTATCTCTGCCTTAGGTAGATTATCCAAACAGGCGCTGAGCAATTGTGGATTTATTGTGTTTAAAATAAGGTAAGCACCCAATGCTATTAAAAGGCCGAATATCGCATTTTTTACTGTTTCTTTTCCAGCTTCTTTTCCTGATATTAATTCACTAGACATATACTCTACTCCCCCCATTGTGATCATTACCATGGCGAGTACTGCAGCCATACCAATGATTATTTTGATCATTATGTTTAAATAGTTTCCAAACGGGCATGCATTTTTACTTGAATCTGTTTCAAATTCAGTTGGAAGTCCAGGTAAAGAAACCAGTGGAGTATATACTGTGTTTGTATCTATTCCTTTTCCATTATCTTTTATTGTTTCAGGTGCTGTACATACATTATTAATTATTTTTTCTGATGGGTCACAAACCTTTAGTGAAGTGGAGGCTGTATAAAAACCCTCGGATCCCTCTGTTGTTAAGGCTGTTGCTTCTATTTTTATGTCTCCAGAAAGTCCATCTGTGTTAAAACTAACATAGCAAGATCTAACCCTTGGCGCTGTTGTTAATCCACTTGTGTTGGCTGAAATTGTGCATTTTGCATCTTCAGGTGTGAATCTAAGGTTGGTAAGCACCCCGGAGACAATACCAAAAGAAATTGTTTCTCCACCAACAGGTGTAAAGATTTTAGCTGTTATTCTAGAACTCCCACCATTTATTACTGGTTGTTCTGCTTCTATTATAAAAGGAGTACTTTCATTTGGTTCTCCTGCATAAGTTTTATTAAAAGGAGTAAATAAACTAAATATAAATATTAGTAAATATGTAGAGGCTATTATTTTTTTAAATGTATTTAATTGCATTATTTATTCGTAATTAATTTTTTTGTATTTTAAATTCGTAATTCGTAATTGATAATTCGTAATTGATTTAAAAACTAACCTCTATTTGTTTACTCATGCTTTGGAAAAGTGTATTTATATTGTTAATATCAATTTTAATTGTAGCATTTCCAGATTGTCCGGCTTCTGGTTTTATAGATAATATATTTTTAGGATTTGGTGTTTCTATTTGTTCTTTATTTAAAAACCAATCAAACTTAAGACTTGAAGAATTTAAGTTTTTAGGAGAAAAAAAGTATGGTTCTATGGTAAGTATCTCTCCATTTGGGTTTATTCTGAATCCATTACTTAAAGCTGTTTCCCATCTTGTACCAGATTCTGGATCATTTTTATAAAAAATGATTTTAGGATTTGTTGTTTTTAGGGTTATTTTTCCAGAGGCATTTGTATATCCAGATATATCAGATACTTGTACTTCTATGACATTATCTTTATCTAGGTAGCTATTTATGAAAGTAAAAGAATTCTTACCCCACCCAGAAGATTTTGTCTGTATCTTGCCATCCTTTTTCCATGTGTAAGACAAATTGTTTATGTTTACTTTTCCATCTTGGTTTATCAAATTTGGTATTGCTGTTACTTTAAATGTTCCTTGACTTGGCGCTAATGCTTTTCCTTTATAAAATGGCGGGACATAAGAATCAGAGGCCTCCCATAGCATATCTACGTTTGCTGGGTTTATTGTTGTTGTTTTTAATATATTTTGTCCATCAATCGTATCTATTGATACAGACAAGATAGTAGAATATCCCATATCTTCCATCTTGAAATAAAAAGATTTTTTTCCAATGCCACTATTTTTTTCTTGACCATTTATTGACCAGACTATGTTTGCTTTATCAAGATCGGTAGAGTAGCTGTTTAGTGTGGCAGTCACATCTTCTTTTGATTCTGGGTGTTCTGGTGAAATAGTTAAAACAAGATCTGTGCTACGTATTTGTGCATTAGCAAAAAATCCTGCAAAAGCTATCATTAGTATGAGTGTAATTATTAAATTTTTATAATTTTTCTTCTGCATTTTTACTTTGTATCTTAAACTCGTAATTAATTTAATTATATCATTCGTAATTAATAATTCGTAATTGACCTCCCCTTTTTCTTTTTTAAATTCGTAATTCGTAATTGTTAATTCGTAATTGATTATATATTATTATTTTCCGTCTGCTTCTTCTAGGTCTTGTTTTGCTTTTTTTATGGACAAAATTTGAGAAGGATCAGATGTTATTATTTGGTCTTCTGTGTAGGAGGATATTATTTTTATAGCAACATGTTTTAATCCTGCAAAAAATATTCCTTCCCCTACCCCAGACTCTAAAAGAAGATATTTTTCTTCGTCGGTAAGATTGAATGTCTTTTGAAGAATATCTATGGTTGTTGGAGACTGTTTTAAAAGAATCTGTATGGAAGAGTTTGTTATTATAGGAATACCATAAGGAGATTTCATAAAGTCTGCTGCATCTTGTGTAATAGTAGAAAGACCTAAATAATATTTTCTACCTCTTTTTGCCATAGAGTATAAGAAAGAAGCTGTATCTTCTGATTTCATCATCCACCATGCTTCATCTACAACCAACAGGCGTTTTTTTAGATTTTTTCGTATTGTTATCCATATATAGTGCATGACTATATACATTGCAACTGGTTTTAATTCGTCTTCCATGTCTCTCACAGAAAATACTACAAATTTCTTATTTATGTCTACATTTGATGGTCTATTTAAAAAAGTAGACCAAGTGCCTTTTGTATATTTTACCAATCTTTGCATAATAGAATCACTTCCCTCCATACCAGCTAGCACCATCTCAAAATCTGAAAGGAGCGGTGGTTCTATATTTGAAAAATTTGAATCAGGGGTTATGTCTTTCATTGCATAGGTCTCTGAAATAGCACGGTCAACCATTGAGTCTTCTTCTGGTGAGAGTCCTCCAAGCATTAGTCTAAAGAGCCCTACTAAGTTTATAATGTTTGACCTTAGTACATCTTCATTTGATTCGTCTTCACGTGGTATTGGTAAATCAAAAGGATTAATGTGGTGGTCTGAAGAAAGAGAAATATTGAAATACCTTCCACCGACAGCTTCAGCCAAATATTCATATTCCCTTTCAGGGTCTATTACTATTACATCTACGTCAAACATTAAAGATCTTAATATTTCTAATTTTGTTGCATAACTTTTTCCTGAACCAGATTTTGCAAATGTTACAGAGTTGTAGTTTTCTAATGAAAATCTATCGAAAATAACTAAACTTGAATTGTGTCTATTTACACCATACAGTATTCCATTATCAGAAGTTAGATCAAAGGAAACAAATGGAAATACACTAGAAAGAGGCTCTGAATTTAATTTCTGGTGAATATTTAGTAGATCATTACCGAGAGGCATTACACTTTTAAAACCTTCTTCTTGTTGGAAAATTGCTGGTTTAATATATATTAATTTTGATTCTAGTATTGATTTTATTTCATTTTCAATTTTAAAAAGTTCGAGTTCATTGTCAGCATAGACTGTTATATAAATACTAACGTCAAACATTTTTTGTTGTGCTTGAATCAGGTTATCTCTCAAGCCTTCTAGGTCTTGGTATGCAGTATCAAGCATTGGGTCACGAACCATACCTTTCTTTTCACGTACATTTATTTGACTTTGTACCTCAGCTACCTTTTTTTGAAATTGTCGTAGTGCTAAAGATGTATCTATTGGGTGAATAAATATTGAAACATCAAAAACTTTATCTAGATTAATTATTGGAGAAAACCAATTGTCACTTAAGAATCTAGGATAAGAAATAATAAAAAAAGTACGAGCTATCTTATCACCCAGATTAATAGATTTTGACTCTATTTTTAATGCCGAAGGGGCGACTATGTCTTGGAGCTCTAATTTTGCTGATTCATAGATTTCTTCTGGTAGTACTGCTAAAACTGAAGCATTTGCTCCTTTGTTTGTATCTGTATTCTTTTTTCCTAATAAGTTATCTAAAAATGACATCTTCTTAATTCATAGTTCCTAATTGTTAATTCTTAATTGATTTCAATTTTTCCCTCTAATTCTCCAGGGTTAAAAACTTTGTAGAATACTTCTACTACTTCTTCTGTTCCCAGCTGTGCTGATTTTATACCACAACGTGAAAGACCTTGTTGTATTACACTCACTCTTTGTTCTAGTTGTGATCTTTTTTCTTCAAAATCAAGTTGGTTTTTCATTTCTTCTTCCTTTTTATTTCTTTTTGAAAACAAATTTGTAAACATTCCAGATTTTGGACCGAGGTTTGTGTGAGTATAAGGAATCACAACAAAGAAATTCTTTGTCATTATACTTACAGACTCCGTAAAGTTTTTTATAAACTCCATATATTCTTTTGTTTGTAATTTGAGTAATGGTTCACTTTGTACTTTCATCCTATTTTCTAAAAGCAAGAGATATCTTCTGATGTCTAATTTTCTTGATTGTATGGATATTTGTACAGAAAAATCTAATGTGTTTAAAAAGTTTTGAAATTGAAGTATCGTTGCTCTTTGTTCATCGTCTGATTTTAAAGACAAATTTACTGAATTTGCAAGTATAATTGCCCTGATTCCTCCATCTTTTAAAACGACAATACCATCACGGACTTCCTTGATTGGTACAAATTCTTGAGTTGGTTTTGCATTTATCATTTTTTTAAGTCTAGGACATCTAAGCTCCAAGCTAAATCTCTTAATTTGCTTCCACTTAATTGTCTTCTATCATTCGTAATTATCTTCTCTTTATTCGTAATTCGTAATTGTTCATTCGTAATTTTATTCATATGTCTTTTCCAGATATAAAGTTTGTCTTGCATTGCGAATTTCAATCCAGATTCAATCATATCAATGAAAGGTTTACCATTTGGATGATAAAATGTGAGCAAGGCTGATAATCCTGCAATTATTAGTATTGGTATGGCACCGAGCCATATTCCTAATGATTTAAATAATATATAACATATTCCAGCACCACCTGCTAAATAGGCAAATTCTTTAAAAGTGAATGGGCCAAAAATTTTGTCTTCTATTTCTAAAAATTGTGGAACCTTGAATTGCATACTGGGTAGTTAAAAGTTTATAAAGTTTGTAAAGTCATAAAGTTAACTGATGAAGTTTAAAAGATAATTAAGTTAATAATATTAATCTAGAGACTTGATAAAACCTGATAATAACTTAGAAATCTCTATGCTTAAATTATACATTATTTTGAAATCTTTTTCATGGATATACTTTAATTCTAATCCCAAATCTAACATAGATCTAGTTTCTCCAGTAGATCCTTTTGCTATAAAAAGAAAGTTTCTTAATTCTTTATTTGTTCTTCTTTCAAATCCTTCTGCAATATTGTTCATTATCGAGACAGAGGCTCTTTCTATTTGATTTTTAAAACTGAAATCTTTACATGTTTTGAATACACTATAGACAAGAAGTGTTAATTCCTTTCCTTTTTTCCAAGCTATGATATCTTCAAATTTTTCTATTTTCATTTGCTTTCTACTTTATGAACTTTATGAACTTTATGAACTTTTTACTCTATGGGCATTCTATAAGGGTCAACTCGTGTAAGTTCAGGTTTATTTCTTTCAGAAATTTTAGTAACATTTGGAATTGAATGATTCGTCTCAACTGTTGGAATATTAAAAGATCCTGAAAGTTTTTGTGACAATAATGAAGGTGTATCTTTCTTTTTTTCTTCTAAATTTGTAATTGGTAATTGACCATTCGTAATTGATTTATCTTTTCCATCTGTTATTTCTAATTCGAAATTTGTAATTCCTAATTGTTTTTTATCTTTATCTTCATTCGTAATTCGTAATTCGTAATTGTTAATTGATTGTGTGTTTTCAATATGTTTTAACATTTCCTCCCTGCTTTCTATTAAATTTTCATTTATGTTTTCTGTGTTTTTGTTAGTTTTTTTATTTTTTTCAACACGCATTACAAGTTCTTCGCGGATTTTTCTAAAAACTTTTTCGTTTATTTCATTTACTAGTTCATCTATTTGAGCTTTTGGTAGATTCATTCTAGTCTCCAATTCTTTTGGATAGTTTTCTGTATTAGTGAGCCCACAAAGCAATAATTCTGTTTCAATTTCAAGATTTTCTAGTTGTTCAAAGCTATATCCTTTTTCTTCTCGCATTTTTATTATTATTGATTTCCAATCAACTGCATCAATAGCTTCTATCGTTTCTTTTGGCAATTCTTCTCTAGCTTTATTTATTTTTATTTGTAGCAAATCTATTGTTGTATTCATAATGTTTATTATATATTAATTATTTTATTTTTTTTCTTCTTTTATCCCTGAAAGAATTTTATTAGATGCTTCTCTTTCACCAGCAAATGAATGTTGCCCACCGGACATTATGAAACTAATAGTTTGTGCCACAGGAGTTAGGTTTGACTTAGCAAAATTTTCTCTTCTTGTTCTGTTTTCTGAAATAATTAAGTTTTCAGCTATTTTTAGTGCTTTTTCAGCATCCTTTATAGGTCTTTCAGCAGTCTTGAGATTAGTTTTTGCTTCATCTAAACCTCCTACACCAGAAGTAAGGTTGTCTCTTATATTAACTTTAGCAGTTCTATTGGCTCTAGCGGTATCTGCTTCGGTGCTTGCAGCACCAAACTTGTCTATTGTATCTTTTAATTCTCTTTCAGCTTTTATAACTTCTCTATCTGCTAAAGCAACATCTTTTTCTCTGTCTGCTATATCTTTTGTATATTGTGTTATATTAGCTTGGGTTGTTAAATCAGATTTTGCTTTATCAAGATCATTTTGTTTAGCGTGTACATCTTGTTTTAGTGTTTCATCTTCACCAACTTCTAATTCTTTTGCTCTCTTTTGTCTCTTTTCTACTTGGTCTGCTCGTCTCTTTACAAAACCACCCTCATTTTGTTTACCAAAAGTATTTACCTTAAGTCCTGTTGAAGCTAAATCTTTACCAGCAATTTTAATTCCACGAGCATCAAAACTTCCACTGCCAGTAAATTTACTAAAGCTTCTAAGTTGTTTAGCACCAAAAACTCCTCTAGCTTCTGCTGATTTTAGTGTAGCTGAGTTTGCCATTGCAGCACCAGCTCTACCAAGTGTTGCTCTTCCTGCCATTGCCATTCCACCCGTAGCAGCACCGAGAGCTACGCCACCTATCATTTTTGCTCCAGTCATTACAGCCTTCCCCATTTCACCAGAATATTTTACTACTAGTGACTTTGACTTTGTTAGGAGCATCATAAGTATAATAAAAGGTATTGTTATGCTCATCACATGCTGCATTGCATTCTGCCAAGAACTCATATCTGGATTATCTGCATATTTTACGACACTAGTAAGAAAACCAGTAAACATTACTATTATATAAAGCATAAAAGTGAATAGTGGTGCGAGGAATGCATTTTTTAGTAGATCATCCCACCATTCTTTGTGTCCAAAACCAGGAATATCAAAAGGTACTGTATATGAAACAAAAGCAAGTGGAGAGAATATCATAGAAATCCAAAGTGAAACAACTCTAGCCACAAAAAGAATAGCAATAGAGAAAAATATATATGCAGCATAGAGAGTGATGGCAATAAGTAAAAGTACTATAAAAATAGCATAACCCAATCCAAGGCCAGCGTTGTATGCATCTGAGACAATAGACTGAGGATTAAATTTACTAATTAGCCCTACTGAGATGGACTTTTGTCCACCAGCTTCAGCTTCAGATGTGTTTCCTTTTGTATCTTTTGAAACTATATTATTATAAAATATTTTTGCCAGGATGTTTGATCCATCTATGACGATTTTTGTAGTGAATAAACTGAAATTTATAATTAGAGCTATTATAACAACGTATCCAATTAATTTTTTATTATCTGTGACATTTAGATTAAGTATTGTCTTTATAGCCACGTAAAGAAGAGCAACTATGAAGAATATATTTGCTACATCTCTCACAGCACTCCATGCTTTTTCAATAAATATATTGCTATAAGAGGAGCTATTTGTTGCATAATAAACAAAAAAATCTAAAAAAGATCCTGCTAACATACCAACAAAAAAAGATGCTTTCCAAATATAGTTAAATCCTTCTAAAATACAACCTCCAACGTTAACTGGATAAACAAAACTACAATTAAAACTTTCTGTTACATCTGTTCCAGTATTACTGTATGAGTTTGATGTATCTGTAAAATTATTTTTTTCATCAGTAGGATTATATGCAGTTGTTGTGAATTCTTGTGATTTTATTATATCCTCATTAGTAAAATCAACCCAGTTCCAAATACTTTGTTTGGTTCCTGTCCCTTCATAAACCTCGAGTGATAATATATATGTAGTATTTGGTTTAAATGGAAATTTATCTGTTCCAGTTTGTAAGTTTATGATTTCATTACTTGATGTACCCAACAAAAAAGGCAAAGCTAGTTCTCTCCAAGATAGACATTTTGGATCGTTTGGGTCACTTTTTTCTTTATAACATATAAAGACTCCTTCTTGAGATATATTTTCTATTGCACCCTCTATTAAAAGGTAAGCATCATATATTGGTACTTTATTAGTATCAATTTCACGTTGTGTATTAAATTCTTTATCATTAGTATCTTCGCTAATAATAACGCCTGCACTAAAGTTTACTGAGTTAGAACTTATAGAATTAATTTTTATATAAGAATTTTTATCTAAATATTCTGCTATATTTATTGCTTCAGCTTTTTTTATTTCTATTCCGAGGGTTAAATATTTATCACTTATTTTAATGTTTAAAGAAATAGGCACTATAAAAATAGCTACCATGACTATCGATATTAGAATTTTTGATAAATATTTTTGCATTTTGTTTCTAACTTTTTTCCTTCTCTATTTATTTACTTTCTGTATTTTAAATTCGTAATTCGTAATTGTTAATTCGTAATTGACTTACCTTTTTTCTTCTCCAAGAAGTTATCTTTTGTAACCACTGAATGTCCTAACCTTTTTTCTAATTTTTTACGTGCTCCACCAGCTATATTTCCTCCTGCTTTTGCATCAGATTTTAATTTTGAAATTCCTTTGGAATGCTCTTTCTTGTGTATTTCTGTCGTTGCTGTTTCAGCAAGCATATTTAACACAAGTTCAAGATTCGTCATATTATCTCTCAGACTTTGTTTTTTTAATTCTTTAAGATTTTTATATTCTTTTGTCGTGAGTCCTGCCCAAGCCTTCGTGATCTCATCTGTTAGTATAGCAAATTCTTTGCCTTCCTTTACTCCACGGTTTTCCCATTCATCAGTTAATGATTTTCGGATTTCAATACTTTTTAATCTTTGATTTATCCAGTTTTGACTATATCCTTTTTGTAGATATGTTTTTAACGCACGATTTATAGAAAGCTCTGGGTCTGCTGTTTCTTCTAATCTCTCATAGCCTACACGAGCAAGCCAGAGTTTAAATGGTTCAGCTTTTGGTGATGGAATAGATTGAATTAAACGGAACATTACTTCTGTGTCAGCTACATCAGTAATATAATATTTACCATCTGATGCTTGCATTTTCAGATGGTGACATTTTGTCACCATCTCACTACCTTCGTCACGAAGTCTTTGAGCTAGCTTGTTCCAGTATTTTCTTGCATCAATACTTTCTGTTAAAACTTTAACTACATCAACAACCGAAAAATACCATAATTCTTTTTCAGCATCCCAGTGTCTGCGAATTTCTTTGTTGTCAAAAATTGCTATTTTATTTTTTGTATTTTTCTTTTGCATTTTACTTTCTAACTTTATAAACTTTATGACTTTCTACTCTCTCCTGTTCTTTTTCTGTATTTTAAATTCGTAATTCGTAATTGTTAATTCGTAATTGACTTATCGTTTTTTGAAGTAGTATTCGTAATCAGAAGCATCTTTGAGTATCGTAGATGTGTTTCTTATGTCTATAATCTTATCATAATAATATTCATACACTGTTAATTTATTTCCAATGAGCTGGAGCTGATATGCTGCCACGTCTGGTTCACTTACACGTATTTCTCTACCGTCTTCAGTGACATAACCAAACATCCTTGCAATTTGATCTGATAGATACCATGCAAAATTTTGTAAATCTGTGCCTTCTTCATAGCCATATAATTTAGCGAATTCTTTGTCTGCCATTATTTGTCTTGTAAAAACTGTTTCTATTCCTTCATGATATCGCACAACATCACCTTCTCGTGGAGTCACTTTTTGTCCCAATGTAAGAGGTGTTGTATTTATTATACCAGTATTGTTTGTATTATTATTTCCAGTATTGTTTGTATTGTTGCCGGTTACTCCAGGGATCCAAACACCAGCTACCCATGTTCCAGGAGTCCAAGCATCGTCTACCCAAGATACTGGAGTCCAAGCACCATCCATCCAAGCTGTAGGAATCCATGTATTGTTTTCCCAAATCTCAGCAATCCATGTACCATTTTCCCAAGATCCATTAGTCCATCCATCGTCTCCAGTCCAGTCTGTGTCTCCGTTGGTATCAACATAAATATATGCATTGCCACTTGCTGTTCCCTTGTCTCCATTACAAGATACAGAAAAAGATGTTGAAGATGCAGGACGAACTCTTTGTTGTCCATTTAGACCAACAGAGATTCCATCAAATTTACAAGAAGTAGTGTTTTCAGATGACCAAGTTATCGTTGCTGGGCCATCTTTTTCTGATAGATAATAAGAGTCTGCTGTTACTCTGACCTTGGGTAATGATTTATAATAATCATCTTCGCCATCTCCACCCTCTCCTTCTCCGCTAGTATTAACATAAACATATGCATTAGCACTTGCTGTTCCGTTAGGGCCACTACATGTTATTGAATAAGAAGTAGATGATGTAGGTTGAACAATCGCTGGTTTTCCTGCGCTATTTGTTGCTACTGTATTTTTTACTTCTTTATCTCCAAAAGAACAGGAAGTGGTGTTTGTTGATGTCCAATTTATTGTTGAAGAATCACCAGGAGAAATTGTATAAGGATTTGCTGAAAGGATTACTGTAGGGAAAATATTATTATAGATACAAAAAGTTTTTGATTCATTTAAAATATATGGAGGAGTACATGTAGGAGTATATCCATAACTATCACACGTAGGATAATTAATAGCACCATTTGTACAATAATCCCAACCAGTACCATTATCACTTCCATCACCCCAATTAGAGCCATCGTCTCCTCCATAAGGAGTATTCTTCGGTGCAGCTTTTGTTGTGAAACTAAAAGTAGAACCAGTAATTTTTACAGTATCTTCTCCTGTCGCCATAAAAATATATTTTGTAGATGGTCTTAATCCTGATAATGAAAAACTTATATTTCCATAAATATTACTACGGTTACCTATGGTGTAAGATTTTTCTCCGACATCCTTCCAAGAGGGAGCTACTTCTTTAAATGCATATATTTCAGTATATGGTCTATCTTCTTTATATCGGAAATAAGTTTTTAGGTCCTTAACGGAATTATAAGAACCATTTAATTTTGCGGACGTTGAAGTTATTTGTGTCGCATCTTTTGTTTCAATTATTGTTTTTAATGGGGCTGTGCGGAAGTCTTTTACTATACTGTCTCCACCATAGGCTATATTATTCTTATTAGAAATAATTGCACAATAATAATAAGTAGTATCTGGTATTAAGTTTTCAATTTCTTGAGAAAAAGTCTGTTCTCCTGTAATTAATTTTAAAAATAAATCTTTTGTTGATTTCATTTTTGTTCCATAGATATCATTACAAAAAATAGGGGCTATTTTTTCTTTTGAATATCTAAAATATGCAGTAATTGGGAGTGTTGGATTTGTAGTAGTATAGCCACCCTTTCCCCATAATCTTGCGGTAGTTTGTGTTACCTCATCTGCACCTATTGTTTGTATGGAGAGCTTAGAAGTATCTGAAGGAGAAGATACTGGTATATTTTTTACATTTATTGTTATTGTTCTTGGTCCTACTTCTACTTCTGTATTTCTTTCTTCGTCATACCCATAACAATTAAGTGTGTATACACTTTCTTTTTCATTTGGGGTAACTACTAAATTTCCACTTCCACTTAATGACGACGTATCATTTATTTTACAAGATGTTGAATAGTCAGATGAAGACGAAGACCAAGAAAGAGTGACTGACTCTCCATTGTTTATTGAGTAAGAAGAAGCTACAAAGTTATTTATATAAAGAAAAAAGGTGTTGTATTCTTGTTGTGCAGAAACATTGTTTATATAAAATGCACTTAAAATAAATATGAATATTATTAGAATTTTTAGTATGTTTTTTTTCATTTTTTGTTTGAGATTCTTTCTGTTTAATAAATTCCTATAATACTTTCAAATTGACCACTTTGGTATTTGCCATATATATTTGTTCCTAAGGCTCTTTTTATATTACCCCTAAATGCTTCTTCTTCATCATTTCCAGTAGACCCTTTTCCATCGTGTATTTTTAATGGTATCAAATCACCAATTAGTAGTCTGTCAGGGAAATCAGAAAAATTACTACCTTGGAACAATACAAAGCTTAAGAATCCTGGGCCCAGTTTATCATTTGTTTCAACCTCAGTCGTTTCTGGCATTTTATTTTTAAAACCTACTTCTCCTTCTTTTGTCCAAGGATCTGGTATATCACTTCCATTTTCATAAAGATTATAATCGTAGAGTATAGGGAAAGGATATGTCATTCTCTTTACAGATAGGACGTTGTATCCAATCCATGGAGTTTTGCTTACTATTTCTTTCGTTTCTTCTCTTGATGGGGTGGCGTATCTGTCTGCGCTATAGGTGTAGGTTTTGTAGTCTTTTGAGATTGTAAATCCTTTTTGTTCTGATTCCGCAAGAGATTTTTCACAACCGTAAGGTCCTTTTAGTAGGTTTTTATATATATCATCTTTTTTATCTTTGATTTGTTGTAATAGATCGTCTGCACTCGCTATGTCATTTCCATTTACCATATTCATAGACAGTCTACCAAAAGTATCTATTTGTAGTTTTAATTCATTTTCATAATTTTCTCCACCATCTGGATATTTCTTGTTTAAGTTGTTTACTTCTTCTTTTATTTGACCTAATATATTTACGATACTTTTTATTTGAACTATTTTATCTTCATTGTTTTTTACCATCTGCCCATAGCCAGTTAATCGATTGAAATTTAATGCTGCTGCTTTTGCAGCTTCAGGTAATAATTCTGATTTATTTGAAAAATATGTATCATTCATAATTTCAATATATCTGTCTAAAATTCGATTTAACACATTTACGACACCTCCCTTGCTTGAGATGTTGAGTGCAGCTGAACGGTTTGGTGACCCGTAGTCAGCCAGGATACCAGTAAAGGCTTTAATAATTGATGAATAATAAATTCTGACTTTTCTTGCATCTGCATCTGAATCATCAGAAAATAAGCTTGTGATGTAACCTATTACTACCCCAAGCGCTGCACCTATTATTGTACCTACGATTGGGACTGCTGATCCAAGTGTTGCACCGAGAGCCGCACCACCCAACCATCCTGCTATTACTGTCGCACCGACAGCTGCACCAGCCATTGGTAATAGAGATTGTACTAATCCGCCAACCTTATCTTCACTTATGTTTTTAAGGCTATTTTCTGTTTCTGGTAAAATGGTATCTGTCACAGCGGCCAATACTTTTCTAGAATCATTCTCCCATCCTGGATGAGGACCTGGTATACAATAATCTAATTGAGATATTAACGGTATGAGTCCATATGCATTAGATTGTCCATACGTGGCCGAGTTTTTATCAGTATTAATTGCGTAGTTTTTCCCGTCCGTTGTAGAAAAGAGTTCTTTGTTTTGTTCTTCAAGTTTATCAGAATATGTTCGCTGTTCATCTATTAAGGCTTGTGTGAGGTCTGTACGAATATCAAAATTTGGATTGGCTTTTAGCCAAGAACTTGAAAGCTGAGATGGCATAAAATCTTTTTCTGTTTTACTTCTATATTTTTCAGTTGAACCACTTGTATCAAAGACGAGATTTCCATTAGATCCATCATTTCCTATATTTGCAAATCCTTTTTCCATAATATTAGAAGAGAATTGAGCCAAAAGAGCATCTAATACAGCAGCAACTGAATCATTTAAATCTTCTACATTTAAATAAGAATTATTTGGATAGTCTATGACATTTGTGGCTGCATCGGAAATCATTTTTCCTGGAGTTACATATTCCCAATTTCCTCCTCTTGCCTTACATGGATCTTCTTCTCCTGCTTCTAGCGCGGCGTCTACATCAGTTTGTGTCATTTTAGAATCGACACTGCAACGCATGTCACCCAAGAACCCATTTGCCTGAGACAGTGCTTCGTGTACATTTTCTGCAGTAGATTGTACTGTTCCTTGTAGTCTACTTTGTATTTCATTATCAGCCATTATTTTAAAACCAATAGGGTTATTTGCTGGAGATTGTGTCATAGCTGTCCATGCGTCCCACCCACCCTGGCTGAAATCTAGTTGAAAAGTTTTAGCAGAGTATTCTGGATTAGTGTTTTGAATAAGTTCATTAAGGGAATATCGTGCATTGTCTTGGAATTTATTATTGAAAGCTGTAGCTGTATTTTGCATCCAAGCTTTTCCAAATGGAAATAATTCTGGATTATTTATTTCTGCACCAAATTGTAGTATTTCATTTTTTGCTATGTCATTAAAAAATTTTCCAGGATTTTGTATAAATGCAGGACTGCCATCAAAACCACTATTAATCCAATTGACAGTACTCACTGTTAATTTTTGTAAAAGCATTTTGATGATTAATCTTCCAATGCTTTGAATACAAGTAGAGTTTGCATTTAATGAAGCAGTACTTGTTTCAATCTTATCTATTTTTGCTTTGATTTCGTTAAGTTTTTCTGTATTAGTAGGATCATTGACTTGAATAGATTCAAAATCTGTTGTTAAGGTTTCTGCTTCTTGTTCCAAGAGTCTTTTTTCTATATCAGCATTATGTTCAGCATAAAAATCACCAAGTCCGTCTGTAAGTCCACTTCCGATTCCACTAAATAGATCATTTATTCCACTATTTATTATTTCTTGGCATTGTGGCAAGGCGGCGATAGCAGGAGCAAGACCACTCGTGTAAGCTCCAAAACTTTGTGCTTCTACTTTCTTAGGCAAAAAACCTAAAGGCATCAAGGTTATACTTAAGACAAGAATAAAAGAAATTATTGAATTTTTAAAATTTTTCTGTTGCATTTTAGTTTACAATTCGTAATTGATTTTATTATATCATTCCTAATTACTAATTTGTAATTAGTTTCCCACTTTTTTGTATTTTCAATTCGTAATTTGTAATTGACTTCCACTCTTCTTTTTTTTCTAATTCGTAATTGACCTCCTATTGTTTTAATAAATATTTTTCTAAATCTATTACAGCTTTTATTAGATCTTCACTGTATTTTTGATATTGAGAAAGTCCAGAAAGACCTATGATCGTATCATCTGCAATTTTTTCCATATTAGAGACGCTTATTCCAGTATTATTGGAGCTATTTGCTATTTGTAGATGATAGTATTTTAAACTTTTTGGTACATTTGTTTTTATAACTTCTTTCGCAAAATTCTGATAAGAAATTGCTATTGTTGATAATTCGTTATATTTATCACCGTCATTTGATGTTTTACTTGAAGCAAGTCCGTTGCTTACAATGCTTAGCTCTCTTCCTATTCCTTCTGTTTGATATTTTTTAAATATTTTTTTTATATTTATGTAATATTCCTCTCTTGAGGTAGTGTCGTCTTTTTCATTTATTTTTATATCTATTTCTGAATAACGATCAATCAAATTAGGGTCTATTATTTTTTGTCCCAAAGCATTGGAAAAGCTATCTATCGTATCTTTATCAACTTCCCCCGATGATCTCATTGCATTATAACTAGTAAAGAATTGTCTAGCGAATTTTTCAGTTTCTGTTAATTTTGTTTCATTGATGCTTGTTTTTTGTTCTATATTTAATTCTTTCTTTTTGTTTTCTATGTATGTTGCATCTGTCATGTCACCGAAAGTTATTTTTGTATTTTTATCTGTACCCCACAAAGCTTCTTCCCAATCAGCTATGCCATCACCATCGGTATCATTTTGTATTAATTCTGAAATAGTCTGATTCTCTACTTTAAGTTTGGCTGAACTTTTTTTATTTTCAGTAAGAAAATTCTCACCTGAAGATGACATAAAGAAAACTATAAAAACAATTATTCCTAAAATAACAATACCCACTGTTATTAATATAAATTTTTTACTTGGTAGATATTTAAAATATTTTTGCATTTTGATTAGTAATTAATTTATTTTTTATTCTCTTCTTTAAATTCCTGATTGATTTTTTTCTGTATTTTAAATTCGTAATTCGTAATTGACCTACCTGCTTGTTCCAAAAAGGTCTATTCTCTCTAGTGAGACCATTTTTGATGGCCCTGATTCATGAAAACAAGTTATTAATTCTATTCCCCCGTACCTACCTAGTATGAGTTGCCCTGTTCTTAATGCATTTCCAGTTTTTGATATTGTGCTATATGGAATGAAGTAATTCATTGGTGTTCCAGGGGGTGAACCGATCGTTGAAATCGAGATCGAAGTACCAGGCACATAACAGAGATAGCCAGCACCTTCTAGTGTTTCTATCTCAATGGCTTTTGTGCTTAGTATCTTTCCTCCAAAAAATCCACCAAAAGAAGAATAAGCAAGAACTATTTTTGTTCCAATAAATAAAAATGAAATAGTTAGCAAAAATAAAATGATGCCTTTTTTCATGTATATATTATAACAATATTAAAAGAACAGTGCTACTCTTTTTTGTTGATATCTATGATTTTTGTGAGATTGATCCAATCTGAGAGAGTTAAATTTTCTGCTCTTTTGTTTCCAAGAGATTCTAACTTAATCATCGAGTCAAGGGCGGAGGCAATTCCTCCGCCCTTGAGAAATGTTTTTAAATTTGAGGAGAGTTTTTTTCTTTTATGGGCAAAGCCAGTATGTATTATTTCCCAAAATTTCTCTTCATTTAGTTTATTTTTGATAAAAATTTTTCTTGAGATGTTTTTTATAGCGATTATTGCGGAATCTACCTTTGGGGCAGGAGAAAAATACCTTGAAGGCACCTTCATAATTATTTTAGGGCTCCCATATGCCTTTACTGATATGGATAAAATACTTTCCTTGCCGTCGCGTGCGACTATTCTCTTTGCTACTTCGTTTTGTACCATCAAGATCATCATCTCTGGTTGTTCTTTTTCTGAAAGAAACTTTTTCAATATGGCACCAGTTATATTATAGGGAATATTAGCGATAATTTTATAAGAAAAATAATGAGGAATATTATTTTTAAAACCACACATATTTCCCTGCTGGGAAATTGCTATGCTCGGCTCGACAGCCTGCGCAATGCTTTTAAAAACAACATTCCTCATTATTTTTCTAATTTGTAATTTGTAATTTGTAATTTGTAATTTTAGTATGTCATCATTTATTAAAATTAATTTCTGGTTTTTTATTTCTTCAGAGAATTTAATTTTTAGAAGTTCATAAAGTTCGTAGTCTTTTTCTATGGCTACAACACAGCCTGCTTTTTCTAAAAGTTTTTCTGTTAAGGCACCCTTTCCGGGTCCTATTTCTAGTATAATATCTCGAGAAGAAACTTCTCCAGCCTCTACTATTTTTTTTAATGCGATAGTAGATTTTAAGAAATTTTGACCTAATGATTTTTTTGCTTTGTGTATTTTCTGCATTTTCAATTCGTAATTCGTAATTCGTAATTGTTAATTTGTAGTTTATATATAAATTGTTTTTATTCCTCCTTCCTCACCTTCTTTCTCTAGTATATCACTTGGAATATCTGAAATAAATTCAGATGGAGCATTTATTTGTCTAGAGCCAAATATTGTACGGAAATTTGCAAATGATAAAAATAATTTTTCACGAGCTCTTGTGATTGCTACGTAAAAAAGTCTACGTTCTTCTTCTTTGTCTTCTCCATTTTTACTCTCATTATTTCTTCTGTGTGGAAAAAGTCCATCTTCTAATCCTGTAGTAAAAATATATTTAAATTCAAGACCTTTTGATGCATGCACTGTCATTAATTTGACAGCATTTGTTTCTGTTTTTTTATTTTCAGCAATCATCATTGAGTCTTGATCTGAGGCTAATGACGCATCTTCTAAAAGTTTCTCTATTCCCAATCCGTCCTTTGAATTATCATATTTTAGAGCCAATGTTACTAATTCTTTTATGTTTTCTAATCTTTCCATGTCTTCTTCTGTGCCGGTTGAAAGCTCCGTCTCTATTCCAGATTTTTTTACTGCGAACCTAATGACTTCAGATGCTTTTGAACTTTTAATTTTTTCTTTTATTTCTTCTAATATTTTATAAAAATTATCTATCTTTATTTTTACTTTTATTGGTAGATTTTCCTTTTCTCCAGAAAAAAGTTTTATCAATGTTACTTTCCCTATTCCCCTAACAGGGAAATTTATTATTCTTTTTATTTCAGAAAGACTTTCAGGATTTAGTGCGCAACGTAAATAAGCGAGAGTATCTTTTATTTCTTTTCTTTCAAAAAATTTAACACCCAAAACTTGGTATGGAATATTGTATCGTAGCAATGCTTCTTCTAGAGCGCGGGATTGAAAATTTGCACGATAGAGGATGGCAACGTCAGACAAAATTATGGATGCTACCTTAGAAGGGTCGCTGTCTAGGTCTGTTGACCTAGCGCTGCCTCTCGGCTCGTCAGCCTGCGAGACACCCTTCAAAGGTACATCCGTAATTTTGTCTAAAAGTTCTAAAATTTTTGTTGCGACGAAATCAGCTTCATCATTTTCATCTAATGCTTCATATAGTCCTATCTTCTCTCCAGTTTTATTTTTGGTAAATAAATTTTTATCAGGCCTGTATACATTCTTTTTTATTACCTCATTTGCTGCCTCTAATATGTTTTGAGTTGATCTATAATTCTCTTCAAGTAATATTATTTTTGTTTCTTTTCCATAATCTTTTTCAAAACTTAAAATATTTTTTAAATTTGCTCCACGCCAAGAATAAATATTTTGATCGGCATCTCCAACTACACAAATATTTTTATTTTTTTCAGAAAGCAAACGTGACATCAAATATTGTACTTCATTTGTGTCTTGATATTCATCTATGTGTATGTATTCCCATTTTTCTTGATAGATTTTTCTTATTTCTTCTTTTTCTTTTAATAGTTTTGTTGCTTTTAAAAGTAGATCATCAAAATCTAAAGAATTCTCTTTAGCTTTTTTCTTTTCATATAGGGCCCAGACTTGAGCTACTAGTTTACTTAAATAGTCATACACTTTTTCCTCATAATCTTTTAAATGTGTGAATTTACCTTTTTCTCTACTTATTATATTTTTTATTTTTCTAGGATCATATTGTTTTGGATCTATTCCTAATTCTTTTAGTGATTCTTTGATCAATGTAGTGGAATCAGAATCATCTAATATTGTAAAATGTCTAGTAAGACCCAAAATATGGGCATTTTCTTTGATTATATAGACTCCTAGTGAGTGAAAAGTAGACACAAAAGGAACAGAATCTTGACCTTTTATATGTTTTTTTATTTCTGAAATTATTCGTTCACGCATTTCTTTTGCTGCCTTGTTTGTGAATGTCACAGCTAAGATTTTATCTGGAGATATTCCATTTTTAATTAAATTCAATATTCTATGTGTTATTGTCTTCGTTTTTCCTGCACCAGCTCCAGCGACAATCAAAATAGGACCATTCATATGAATGGCAGCTTCTCTTTGCATAGCATTTAGTCCTTTTAAGTGTTCTTCCATAATTATAATATTAGCACATAACAAAAATAGCCCACCATTTTTTATTATGAGTTATTTTTGAGTAAGTTTTTTAGATTATTTTAATCTAAGGTCTTCTAATTTACCCATTTCTCCAGCTTTATGTAGTGCACGATTTACGTATTTGTGTACTGTTTCTGATGATTGAAAGAATGAGCCTTCTTTAGGTTTAAGTCCAGTTACTTCTTGTAGTTTATGTAAATAAGTATTTAATCCAGTAAGTTGTCCAGGATTTTCTGCTTTCAATACATCTCTTGCTGAAAGTCCTCCTTTTTCTAACCAATCACCTGATGGAAAAAGATGTTTAATATTTTTTATATATACATCTTGTCCGTGTTCTTCTACATTTTCAAAATTTGGTTTTACCTTATTGTTTTCAATTAAGGTTTTTTCTCCTGTATCAATAGAATTATTTTCTATATCTGGACCTGTTCCTGTGTTGTCTCCATATTCAATTATATTTGTATGATCTCCACTTACAGCTTCTTGTGTTTTATCTATCTGATTTAATATTTCTTGACCACTTCCAGTTTCAACACTATTGTCTGTTGTTACACCACCATATTCCTCGGGTATGCTATCTAATGCTGAAGTATATCTTGTGGTGGTTGAAGTATTATGTGAATATTCATAAGGACTATTTACTCCACCAGTCCCCGATGGTTTGCCTTCAAAATATTCTTGTATTGAGGGTTTTCCAGAAGCATCTATATCAAGCACATAAGCAGGGTTTCCTTTTGGTCCAGTTTCACCCATATCCTGCACCCATGATTCTGTTCCTCCCTTTATATATCCTTGATCTATCGCTATAAGATGTGCTTTTCCTCCAGACCATTCGTGAATTGCTGTTTTGTCTCCTATATCCCCATCGAATCCAAATTTTTCTGGACTCATTTCAAGTTGACGTCTAAGTACATGTTCTACCCCTTCTCCATTACCTATTGTGGCTATTTTTAGGTCGTTTGGGTTTAGTTCTGGTCTAGATGTTTTTGGTAGTACTTCTGTTTCAGGTGGTATAACACCTCCTTCTTTATGTGGAGTATTTTCTGGTGTATCTGTTGTCATTCCTCCATGTGCGGGGAAAATACCAAGCATTCCTGGACCAGCAAGCCAATCTGCTGTCATCTGTGCACCCTTTCCTCCCGCCACACCAGCGACTACTGTACCAAGGACATTGTTTGCAATGAAATATTTTTTATCTCTACGTATTCTTTCTGAATATTTAGCACATAATTCAATATTAAAGTCAGCTATTTTGCCTAGTATTTTTTCTCTTTCTGTTGGGTCTGTTTCGCCCCTTGAAAGTTCTTCAAAGTGGGTCATTTCTTTTGATGTAGTTGCTTCTTCTTGTTGAGCTTTTAATGTTTTAGCAGAATCATGCTCGTATGCTTTTCTTGCTATTGGTTGAAAAACTTTTTTTGAAAGAAAATAACCAAATGTACCACCCATAAGACTACGTGCCATTTTATATCCTACAAAAGCTGCCGCACTAGCACCAGCTGCGACAGAAGCAGGAAGCCATAATGCAGTACCTGCTCCGATGATTGCAGCATTTAGTGCCATTCTTTTTCCTCTTCCCATTCCCATATATCCTTTTGACAATTTATTTTCAGATATTCCACCTATTCCTCTTTTGAAGAAATTCTTTACATGGTCCCACCCAGTTGGATTAAGTGCACTGTTTGAAGAAATTTTTGCATCTTGATATCGGATTGTTTCTGTTTGTATCATAGAAAGTGCAAAAAGTTCAGCATCTTCTGTCTTTTCTTTAAAATCCGCATGATCACGGTATTTTTCTAAGTTTATTAGTTGGCTATCTAGGTTTGCTATTTTGAGTTCACGAAGAAGCGGATTATAGTCATTATCTATAAGTCGTATTTCTCTTTTTATATTTTGAATTTGTTGATCATATTTAGCTTTTACTGTAGATATTTCTGCATTTGGATTATCTCTCGCTGTTTTATATTCTTCCTTTATTCTTTTTAGGCGATCTTCAAGACCAAACATTTCATTTCTTTTTCCAGAAACATTAACAGCTGCTGTTATCTCTCTTTCAGAATGTTTTTCTTTCAGTTCAAGGAGAGCTCTTTCTTGTGCTATTTGTTGTTCTTCTGGTGTTTTATTAAAAAATGCAGCTGGGTTGTATTTACAGAAAATTTCTGCAGCATTTAAGAGCTCTTCACGAGAATATTGTTCTTTGTTTTCTTTTGTTTCTTTTTTGTCAGTATTATTTTCTTCTTTTGTAACTGTTTTGGTTTCTTCTGTTTCAGTTTCAATTACCTCTTTTATTTCTTTACCCTCAATATTGTTTTCTTTTTTCCATGCAATGTTTCCATCTACTGCCAATGGCTGTTTTGATTTTTTATCATCTTGTACTAATTTTTCATTTTTAGGATTTGGTGTTATTCTATTTTTTGATTCTGGTATTTGTTCTTTTGGCATATTTTTATTTTAAAATTATTTAACTTTTGCCAATAACATGGATTTATAATTTGCGACTTCTTCTTTCGCTAGATCTTCATAATTTGGTATCTCTTTTTTAATAAAATTTGCAATAGCTTCAGCATTTTCAGAGTCATTTTTTAATATATTTGCGAGTTCGTTTTGTTTTTCTTCACTTAGGCTTTCTATTATTTTGATCCAAATACCTCGAGTGATTACATACCCGGCATCATCTAAAATAGTTTGTTTAATTTCTGGTTCAATATCTTCAAGATTAAGTTCTTTGAATAGGTCTGTGCTTAAAAGTTTTTCTATTTCTTTTTTATCCATATATTTATATTTTTTATCTTAATTTTTAATAACTTTATTATAACACTACCCAAAAAAATGCCAAGCTTCTTTGAGATAAGAAGAAAAAGGGACTTTTTTAGGTCTAATTAGTACACATTGTTTAGTTTAATCTGTCAAATTAGTTATCCACATTTGAGTTGACTTGTGGCTCTCCTTGAGCTACCCTAATAGTATCCCTGGGCAAGAAGTATGGTACAAGTTAGCAGAATAAACAGAAATGACAGTAACCATCGTAAGAACCTTATTCTACAGTACAATTCGGTCGTCCTGTAATTCTATCCTTATTTTAAAAGGCTAGAAAAGAAATCTTACGGTAATTAGTTTGTTTTATAAAACCTAAATTTAACATATTCAGCTCTATTCTATCCTCTTTCATATTGTTTGGAATGCTTTTTACGCCTATTGGCGCGAAGGCAAGTTTCTTATCTTCAATTTTAGGGAATGAGGTTTCTGCTGACACTGTTGAATCTATAAGTAGTGCTGAAATTGTAAATAATTCTCAAACCATAGCTCTTCTTCAGGCTGATGTTTCGTCTGCTTCATTTTTAGAAGAGAAAACAGCTGAAATAAAAGAAAGCATTAGTACAAATATTGTTTCTGAGAATGCTCTTTTGGCAACAGCCAGTCCGATGAGTCTATCAAGTGGACTTATGGAAGATAGTATTCCCTTTTCTGATCAGATGAGTGTATATGTGGTAAGAAAAGGAGATTCTATTTCTCAAATAGCTGAAATGTTTGGTGTTTCTGTAAATACTATACTTTGGGCTAACGATATGAAGAAAAACGACAAGCTGTCTCCTGATGATTTACTTTTTATCTTACCAATTTCTGGACTAGAGCATACTATTACAAAAGGACAGACCTTAAATAGCATCGCCAAGCTCTACAAGGCAGATATTTCAGATATAGCTCGATTTAATGGTATTACAGAAGAAACGAAGCTTAATATTGGAGATAAGATCATTGTTCCAGGTGGAGAAATATATGTTGATGGTCCTACTACTACACAAAAGACTACTTCAGTTAATAAAACATATCCAAAAACATCAGTTAAAAACCTAGCTGGATACTTTATTAATCCAGTCCCTGGTTATGTCAAAACTCAAGGACTTCATGGTAAAAACGCTGTAGATCTAGCTGCTCCAATAGGCACACCTATATATGCTGCTGCTTCAGGAACAGTTTTGCTTGCACGTACTGGTTGGAATGGTGCTTATGGAAATATGGTAATCATTCAACATCCAAATGGTACAAAAACCCTATATTCTCACCTTTCAAAATTAGGAAGTAAAACTGGCCAAGCTGTAAAACAAGGTGAAATAATAGGCTATGTTGGTAATACAGGACGAGTAAGGCCATCTAAGGGTGGAAATGGAGCACATTTACACTTTGAAGTTTATAATGCAAAGAATCCTGGTGTTGATGGATCTTGGAAGTATTAAATATCTAAATAAAAAATATAAAATAAAAAATACCCCCGACTACTACTGTCGGGGGTATTTTTTAAGTTGTTTATTTTAAAAACTAGAGCTTAATAATATCATTTAACTAATACGTGAACATAATTATACATATAATATTATTATTGTATTGTGCGGGATGGGAGAATCGAACTCCCAACCTCAGTTTGGAAAACTGACGTTTTACCATTAAACTAATCCCGCTTTCGCTAAAGCTTCAGCGAGGCAGACCCGCAACGGCTTTAACTGGTCGGGCTGCTGGGAATCGAACCCAGTCTAAACGCTCCCAAAGCGCTTGTACTACCGGTATACTACAGCCCGAAAATTAATTATTATATTCTAGTTTTTGATTATATCATAAAATAATATCACTTACCACTTTTATTCTTACTTTTTTTTCTTTTGGACACAAATATACAACAAGTAAATCAACTTGCCATTCTTTTTCTTCGTCAACATTCTTATTTAGGAGATAAGTTTGAATTGTCCTTGATAAACGTTTCATTTTCCATGGGTGCATATTGTCTTCAGCTCGATAAGAATCTTTTTCTTCACTTCTATCAATATTTTCTATATTTTTTTTATTAAGTAGCGGTTCACGTGTAACATCAACAGTTAAAGTTTCACAAGAAACACTTTTTACTTCAACAAAATAGAGTTTCCCTTCTTTTTCTGCGACTATATCTATTTCGCCCCATTTTTTGGTGTAGTTACGATCTAAAATTGAAAAATTGTGTTTCATGAGGAACCTTGTAGCAATGCTTTCACCTATTTCCCCAGTTTTTTGTGTTTCTGATGTAAAAACTTTAGGCATAATAGTAATCGATTACGAATTAATAATTACGAATAAAAAAGATAGATATTTGGTTCCTTTTTGTCTTTCAGGAAGTAGTTTCATAAGAAACATCTTTAATTTCGTTTCACGTGAAACGAAAGGCTTAATTTTATGTCTTTTATTAAAATATCCTTATTTTGTAAGGTATTCTTATCAAAAAGGTCTTTACAGACAAGAATTTTTAGTGTCCTTTATAAACAGTACCAACATGGTTATCCACAGTTTTTGATAAAATCCTTATAAACTAAGATTAAAATAAAAGGACAGACCTTTAAGATATTTTTTGTGCGGCTAGGGAGAATCGAACTCCCGTCTCATCCTTGGCAAGGACGTGTTCTACCACTAAACCATAACCGCTTTTTTAAAAAAAATAAATATAATTTATATTTTTAGATTATATTCTATTATAATATTTTAATTAAACTATTGCAATTTTTTTGTGGAATTTTAATAAAAGTGTATAATTATATTATTATTAAATAATAAAAAAGCACCCGTGGTGAAATGGATATCATAACTGCCTTCGAAGCAGTCGTTCCAGGTTCGACCCCTGGCGGGTGCACAAAATATAGATGAGCCCTTTAGAACTCAAAAACTTAATATCTAAAATTCCCAAAAAAGTTTTATTTGTAACGGACACGCTTGAAGAAGCAGGTTTTGAAGCGTACCTTGTTGGTGGGTGTATAAGGGATATTCTTATAGGTAGAGAACCAAAGGATTGGGACATAACGACAAATGCTAAACCAGAACAAATTATTGGGCTTTTTGAAAAAACGGTATATGAGAATGAATTTGGTACTGTAATGGTTATTCAAGAAGATGTTTCACAAGAAACATTACGTCAAATAGAGGTTACACCATATAGAATTGAGGCAAAATATACTGATTTTAGGCACCCAGACGGGGTTTTATTTAGTAATGACATAGAAGATGATCTTAAGAGACGTGATTTTACAGTAAATGCAATGGCTTTTAGACCTAAAGGACATGATAAAAACTTTGTAGATATATTTGGTGGTCTAAAGGACATAAAAGATAAAATATTAAAAGCGGTAGGCGAGCCTGATGATCGTTTTGTCGAAGATCCGCTTCGGATGCTTCGAGCCATTCGTATTGCTTTACAGCTTGGTTTTTCTATATCCTATGAAAGCAGTGAAAGTATTTTAAAAAATGCAGACTTAATAAAAAAAATATCACCAGAAAGAATTCGTGATGAATTTATAAAAATAATTATTTCACCAAATCCATCTGTTGGAATAGTGATGTTGCAAAAATTTGGATTATTAAAAAACATTATTCCAGAACTAGAAGAGGGAATAGGTTGTGAACAATCTGGGGAACATATCTATGATGTGTGGAACCATTTACTTCATGCATTACAACATGCGGCAGATAAAGATTGGCCTTTAGAAGTAAGGCTCGCAGCCCTTTTTCATGATATTGGAAAACCAAAATCTAGGAGATCTATAGAAATAGAAGGAAATGCTCTCCGTCGTTCGCACACTATCTTGGAAGGGCAAGATCAAAAACTTTCGCAGCGAATACTCCTGCAAGCACATCCTTCTATTTCTAAGAAAAAATATACTTTTTATGGTCATGAAGTGATAGGGTACAGAATGGCAAAGAAAATATTAGAACGATTAAAATTTTCAAAAAAAGAAATTGAATTAATTGAAAAACTTGTTCGCAATCATATGTTTTTTTCTGATACAGAATTGATTACGCTTTCTGCTGTACGTAGAATTATTTCAAAAGTAGGAAAAGAAAATATTTGGCTTCTTATGGATGTCCGTGAGTGTGATAGAGTAGGCATGAAAAAAAAGGAAGCACCCTATCGTCTACGTAAATATTTTGCAATGATAGAGGAAGCTCTACATGATCCTATATCTGTAGGACAGCTAAAAATAGATGGAGAATTCATGATTAAGGAACTTAAAATTAAGCCAGGCCCTAGAATGGGATGGATTTTACACGCTCTTTTGGAAGAAGTCTTAGATGACCCAACGAAGAATGATAAAGGACATCTTAGCCTTTTAGTTGAATCATTAAATATGCTCGGTGATAATGAATTAAGGACATTGGGTGAAAGGGGAAAAGAAAAAAAGGATGAGCTAGAGATAGAAGAGATCGATAAATTAAAAAAGAGACATGGAGTGAAGTAAAAACAGAATAAAAAATAAATTAGTAATGACTATACGAGTGTCTAGTATTTTTATTGTTTTTATAATATGTTGACAAATAGAGCAACATGTGCTAATGTTTTGTTTAGAATTGTGAGCATAGCTCGTCCAAGGTGGATTAGGTGTTCATTGTTAAAAGAATGGAGTAAAGAATGAAAAGAATGTTTGTATTTGTTGTTGCTGTTCTTTTTTTGGTAGTTATGCCATTAAAAGCTCAGTATGTAAAAACTGGTGAAATACTTTCACTTGATTATTTATGGGCGTTGTTAAATATTGTGTTTTTTTCTATTTTTATGGTTGGATATATATATTATAAAAAAAATCCAACTGAGTGGAGACCTGTTGTTATTGGTGGTCTAAAAAACAAGGAAGATACATTAATTATCTTTTCCCAACAATCTAAGGACAAGGAATTCTCTCTCGTTCTTGGTAGTCAAAGAAGAGTTCGTATTTCTGGTTTTTGGAATACACAGCATCCTGGAATTTTAGTGTCAATTCTTCATCATTATGATCAAGAAAAAGCTTGGGTTGCAAGATTTCGTGGTAGTGATGGCCTTGAAGAAGAAAGATATATACTTCAGTCATGTGGCAATAGTGTTCTGAGGGCTTGGCATATTCTTTCAATTGGTGCTTCTGTATTAGAAGGTTGGAATGAGAAGACAGATTATGTTAATTTTAAAGTATGTTACAACTAATATTTTGAACCAGAAATTTCTAAAGAAATTTCTGGTTCTTTTTTTTTTATATAAATTAAATTTACATAAACCCTGATAATTTTTTTATATATTTTAGAATTTTTTTTGAATATAACAATATTACTAATTTTAAAATATGCTATTATTTATAATATGAAAATTGGGATTTTTGATTCGGGGTTAGGAGGATTAATTATTGCGAAGGCAATAAGAAAAGTGATGCCAGAATATGACTATGTATATTTGGGAGACACAAAAAGAGTGCCTTATGGTAATAGGTCGCATGAAGCTATTTATGAATTTACTCGTGAGGCGGTAGATTATTTATTTAAAAAAGAAGATTGCGCGATTATTATTATTGCTTGCAACACTGCATCTGCAAGAGCACTAAGAAGAATTCAACAAGAATATTTAGTTGAATACAATGCGACACGTAGATTGATGGGGGATTATGAAAGAAAAATATTAGGTGTACTTATTCCAGCTGCAGAAGAAGCTGCAAGATATAAGAGAGTAGGAATATTAGGAACTTTGGGAACAGTAAATTCAAATTCTTTTCCTAATGAAATTCAAAAAATAAATTTAGAAAAGAAAAAAAAATTAGAAAAAAATAATTATTTGTCCTTTTTTCAGCATACGCAACATTGTATTAGTAAACCATATTCAGGTTCGAGTGCGGGCTGTGAAAAAGGAGCAAATACTTATTTTTTAGATGAGATTGAAAATGATACAAAAGTATTTCAAAATTCTGCACCATTGCTCGTGCCTTTAATAGAAGAAGGGGAGAAAGTTTTAGCAGTACAATTTATTAAAAAATATTTGAAAACACTTCAAGTTAAAAAACTTGATGCATTAGTTCTCGGCTGTACACATTATCCTTTTTATAAAAAAGAGATTAAAAAGATACTTGGTTCTAAAATTAAAGTAATCTCTCAAGATGAAATTGTTCCTAAAAAATTGAAAGATTATTTTGTTAACTATCCTGAAATTGAGAAAAAACTTTCTAAAAATAAAAAAGCAAAAATATTAGTGACAGATATAACTCCTAATATAAAAAAGTTATCTCAAAAATGGTTTGGGAAAAATACAGAATTGGAATTAATTGAATTTTAAATCTCTATCCAAATAGGGCAGTGGTCTGAGCCATGATAATCGGAAAGTATTCCTGTTTTTTTTATTCCTGTTTTTTTATTAAGAAAGTATTTGTCTGCAAAAAAGTAGTCTAGACGCCAGCCAACATTTCTGTCTCTTGCTCGAGTTTTTTGATCCCAGTAAGTATAAGAATCTTTTTTCTCTGGATAAAAATATCTAAAAACATCTATAAAATTATTTTTTATTACTTTACTAATCCATGCACGTTCTATGGGCAAGAATCCAGTATTCTCTTCATTTGCTTTTGGACGTGCGAGGTCTATCGCTTCGTGTGCTGTGTTTATATCTCCACAAAAAATAACGTGCTCGCCATTTTTGCGAAGTTTTAAAATAAATTTTAAGAAAGCATCATAAAATTCTAATTTGTATTTTAATCTATGTGGACCACTTCCACCGTTTGGAAAATACCCAGTGATGATTGTTGTTTTTTTATTTTTGTTTTCATATTTGGCAATTAATAATCTGCCTTCATCGTCGAATTTTTTTATTCCCATTCCATATAAAACTTCCTTTGGTTTTTCTTTTGAATAAATTCCCACACCACTATATCCTTTTCTTAATTTAGAATATGCAAAGTAAGAATGATATGGAGGAATGTTTCTCACATCTTCGTGTAACTGGTCTGGTTCTACTTTTGTTTCTTGTAAGCATAAAATATCTACTTTCCCTTTATCAAATAAGGGTATAAGAAAGCCTTGTTTTGCCGTTGCCCTTAATCCATTTGTGTTCCACGAAACTATTTTCATATTATTTTTTAGAATGAAACTTTCTGTGAACTTCTTGCAATTGTTTGTCGGTCACGTGTGTGTAGATTTGTGTCGTTGCTATATTAGAATGTCCCAACATTATTTGCACACTTCTTATGTCTGCACCATTTTGTAAAAGATCAGTAGCAAAACAATGTCTTATAATATGAGGAGTAACTTTTTTTGAGATACCAGCTTTTATAGCATAATGTTTTACTATCCTCTCTATCGATCTTCTTGCTAGTCCTTCTTTTTCATTTATACTTTTTTCTTTTGATACTTTTACAAACAGAGCATCATCCATATCTTTTCTATTTTTTAAATATTCATTTATACATTTATTTGCTTCTTCTGAAACAAAAACTACTCTGACCTTGCTTCCTTTTCCTCGTATTGAAAATTCCCCAGCAGAGAAAGCCATATCTCTGGTGAGTGAACATAATTCAGAGACACGAAGACCAGTAGAAAAAAGTAATTGTAGTATCGCTCTGTCACGAAGTGATTTGATATCGTTTCCTTCTGGCGCAGAGAGTAGACGTTCGAGTTCTGTATGGGTTATCAAGTCAAGTTGTCTCTCAGGTACTTTTGCTAATTCTATTCTTTCAGCAGGAAGGGACTCTATCTTTTTCTTTGCTAAATATTTGAGAAATCCTCGTATACCTATCAGATAATAATTTTGAGTTTTCTTTTTTAATGTTTCACCATTTTGTCTGTTATTCCCGGCGCATTGTCTGTTTAGAAAAAGTCTAAATTCTCTCACGTTTTCATCGGTTATATCTTTTACATCTTTTACTTTTATAAATTCTAAAAAACGAGTTATGTATCTGTCGTAATTTTCTACAGTTTTTAAACTTGAGCCTTTTTCAATTTCTAAATATTCTAAAAATTCTCTTTTTAATTTATACACATCAGAGATCATTTATTGATTATATCATGCCTGCCTGCCTTCTAGTGGGTTGCACAATATTTAAAGAATTTATTAAAAATTGCAAGGTAGTATTTTTCACGGCCCGCACTCGAACTTGAACATGGTTTATCATCTTTATGAAGCGTATGCCGAAAAAACACTACCTTGCAATTTCTTCAGCTTTATGCTAAGATAATCCAATGTTAACTACAAAGAAAAAGCAGTTAGTTATAAAGAAAAATCAAGTTCACGAAAAAGACACAGGATCTTCTGTTGTTCAAGTTGCTATATTGTCTACTCAAATAGACGAACTAGCAAAGCATTTAAAGAAGCACAAAAAAGATAATAATTCTCGTCGTGGTCTTATCAAAATGGTAGCAGATAGACGAATTCATTTAAAATATTTAGAACGAAAAAATAAACCTCAATACAATGCAGTTGTTAAAAAAATGAAACTTGCTTAATTGATCGAGCCCCCTGTCGGGGGCTTTTGTTTCTTTTGCAAGATAGAGTTGAGACAGACTTCTGTGTTATAATAAATATATGACAGTTATAAAAAATAAAGAACAGAGAGTGGGTGTTTTTATTGATACTCAAAATTTATATCATTCAGCTCGCAACTTGTATAAGGCGAGAGTAAATTTTGGTGCTGTTTTGAAAGAAGCAGTAGCTGGCAGAAAGCTTGTTCGTGCGGTAGCTTATGTTATCACTTCTGAGGCAGGAGATGAAAAGAATTTTTTTGAAGCACTTGAAAAGTTGGGAATTGAAACTAAGACAAAAGACTTACAGGTGTATTATGGTGGTTTTAAAAAAGGTGATTGGGACGTCGGTCTTGCTGTCGATGCTATTAAATTTGCACCGAAGCTCGATGCTGTCGTATTAGTCGCTGGTGATGGGGATTATGTGCCTATGGTAGAATATATTCAGAGTATGGGAGTACAAGTAGAGGCAATTTCATTTGGTAAATCAACTTCTGGTAAGCTTCGTGAAGCAGTTGATGATTTTATAGATCTTTCTTTGAATCCAAAGAAATATTTAATAGGAATGAGGTAGTAATTATAAATTAATCGGTTCGCGTTTAGACAGAAAGTAGTGTTCTCAATATTGAGGAACAATACTGTAGTCTCAACACGAACCAAAACCTTGAATTTTTTTGAGGTAAAAATAATATGCAAAAAAAAGAGTATTCGGTAGAGATAGGTGGTAAGATATTAACCGCTATTTTCTCAAATTTAGCAGAACAAGCACATGGTTCAGTAATTTTAAAATATGGTGAGACTATTGTGCTCGCTACGGCTTGTATGTCTAAAGACAGACAAGATGGTTTAGGGTTTTTTAATTTAACAGTAGATTATTTAGAAAAATATTATGCTGTTGGAAAAATTTTAGGTTCTAGGTTTATGCACAGAGAAGGTAAACCATCAGAGGATGCAGTGCTCGCTTGTCGAGTAATAGACAGGACACTACGTCCACTTTTTGATCAGTCCATGCGTCATGCAGTGCAGATAATAGTTTCTGTCCTATCCTTAGACCAGGAAGATCCTACTATTTTGGCTGTGAATGCAGCTTCTCTTGCTCTTGCTGTCTCTGATATTCCTTGGGCAGGTCCTGTAGGAGCTGTACGTATTGGTAAATATGATAGTGATATTTTAACAGTGAGTCCCGCACAGAGTCTGAGAGAAGATGATTCTAAATATAAATTTGATCTTACTATTTGTGGAAAGGGTGGCAATATAAACATGATTGAAGCTGCTTCTCATCAGGTAAGAGAAGAAGAATTAGAAGAAGCATTTAAAAAAGCAAGTGAAGAAATAACAAAATTAGAAGATTTTCAAAAAAAGATAGTTGCAGAAATAGGTATCCCTAAAAGAGTAATAGAAAAAGAAAAGATAAGTGAAGAATCTATAAAATTATTTAATGAAAATATTTTGCCTAAAATGGAAGGAGCTTTGTTTTATGGTGTTGGTAAAAAGAAAATAGACGAATTACATAGTATTTGGAATAAAATGGTAAAGGATAATTATCCAGATAGGAAAGATTTTTCTCCTGAAGATGATCTTTTTGATAATACAGAAAACGAAATGTTGCATAAAAAAGCTATTGATGAAGATAAGCGTGCTGATGGTAGAAAAATGGATGAACTTCGTGATCTATATGCTCAAGCTGGAGGACTTTCTTCTATATTGCATGGTAGTGGGATTTTTTATCGTGGTGGAACACATGTACTTTCTGTTCTTACTCTTGGTGGTCCAGAGGATAAACTTTTGATAGATGGAATGGAAGCAAAAGAAGAAAAAAGATTTATGCATCATTATAATTTTCCTCCTTACTCAGGTGGTGAAGTCGGACGTACCGGTAATACTAATCGTAGAGAAGTAGGACATGGTGCTCTTGCTGAAAAAGCCTTGGCGATGGTACTGCCCTCTGTGGAAGAATTTCCTTATACTATGCGTTTAGTTTCTGAATCTATGGCTTCCAATGGTTCTACCTCTCAAGCTTCTATTTGTGCTTCTGTTCTTGCACTTATGGATGGTGGAGTACCAATAAAAGCACCAGTTGGTGGTATTGCTATGGGACTTATGATGGAATCAATTACGAATGAGCAATTACGAATTACGAAAGAACCTAGATACAAAATACTTACAGACATACAAGGACCAGAAGACCATCATGGTGATATGGATTTTAAAGTTGCTGGTACAAGAGAAGGAGTGACAGCTATTCAACTTGATGTAAAAGTGGAAGGAGTACCAATAAAAATATTAGCTGAAGCTATGATTCAAGCTAAAATTGCAAGACTTGCTATTATAGATAGAATTGAAAAAGAAATTCCAAAAGCTAGAACTGAAATTTCTAAAAATGCCCCAAAGATTTTAATTATAAAAATTAAGCCAGACCAAATAGGTATGGTTATAGGTGGAGGTGGAAAAACTATTAAAGATATAAAAGAAAGAACTGGTGCTGAAATAACTATTGAAGATGATGGAACGGTATATCTAACAGGAAAAGATGATAAGGCAGAAATGGCAAAGAAAATAATTGAAGAAATGACACATGAATTTAATATTGGAGAAATTCTAAAAGGTGAAGTTGTAAGAATTGCAGATTTTGGAGCTTTCGTGAGACTTAATCCTTTTACTGATGGTATGGTTCATATTTCTGAAATGGCACCATTTCGCGTAGAAAGAGTTAGTGATATTATAAAGGAAGGTATGATAGTGCCTGTGAAGATTTTGAAAGTTGATAGAGAGCAAGGCAAAATAAGTTTGTCTATCAAAGAAGCAGATAAAGATTTCTTCGCACCTAAAAAGTAATTATATTTACTAAATATATTCACAAGTTGAACTTGCCTGAGTTTTGGGTTTTTTGAGTAAATTTTCTATAAATGTTAAAATAAACAAAATGGAAAGTGATAACAAATTAAAAAATAAAAATGTAGAAACTTTTGCTGGAGATATGGTGAAAGCTATAGAAAGCGATAGGGGTGGATTAATTAAAAAAATAATTCAGGAAGAAGAAAAAAAAGAAGCTCAAAAGAAAAATTTATCTCCAAAATCAGCTCAGAATAAAACTTTCTTGATTGTAGGTTTTTTACTTTTAATAATAACCTTTTTAATTTTGATATTTTTGTTTGTTTTTAATAAAAATGTTGGTACAGCATTAATCCCATTACAACATACTTCAGTTATTTTTACTGATCAAACAATTTTTAAGGAGATTGATAGTTTGTCAAAAGACAAGATAGCGAATGTCGTTCTGAATGAAAAAAATAATACTAAAACAAAGATTGGAGGTATTGAAAGTATTTATCTTACAGAAAATAAAAAAGTTATAGATTTTAGTAGATTTATCTTGCTTATAAAAGGTAGTTTAAATTCTGACCAACTTCGTCTTTTTTATGATAATTTTTTGCTTGGTATATTTAAAAGTGGTTTAAACTCTTCTTCTCCTGATGCAGGAGATTTATTTATTTTATTAAAGGTCAAATCTTTTACTGATATATTTCCCATAATGCAGGTCTGGGAAAATAAAATGTTGTATGATTTCTATGAGTTTTTTGAAATAAAAATTTCTCCAGAAACTAATTATTTGTTTACCAAAGATTGGGAAGAAGATATTGTTAGTAATAAAAATGCACGAATTCTTAGAGATAATACTGGAAAAATTATTTTGATGTATGTATATGCTGATGATAATTCTATTATTGTAACTGATTCAGAAAATGCAATAAACGAAGTAGTTTTAAGGCTTAATTCTAGTAAGATAAAGAAATAAAAATAATGGAAAAAGGTCTTTTCTTGAAGAGTATCCGCCAGCTGGTGGAGATGGGAAAAAGAAAGACCTTGTGGAGTTTGTGTGGTATTATTTATTTATGGATAAAGAGCTTGTAAAACAGAATGTTCAAAAACTTGTAGAAAAATATGAAATTGTAAAGAGAGATGGAAAATTAAGAACTTATTCCGAAGAGGATACGATTCAAGGATTTGTTTTACCTCTTCTTGAAATACTTGGTTGGAATATTAGAGATAAAAACGAAGTTTCTTCTCAAGATCATATAAAAGGTTCTGGTAGACCTGATCACACACTTAAAATAAATGGAATAACTCAATTTTACTTAGAATCAAAAAAACTCAGTGTTGATTTAGATGACGAAATATTTTCAAAACAAGTAATAAATTATTCTTGGAATACTGGTGTAACCTATGCTATTTTAACTGATTTTGAAAGTATTAAGGTTTTTAATGCACAAAGAATAGATAAGACTGATTTAATGGACAAACTTGTTTTTGAACTTTCTTATAATAAATACGTTTCAGATTTTGAAATTTTATGGCTTCTATCAAAAGAATCTTTTCAAAAGAAAACTTTAGATGAATATGCTGAAAAAATTGGGAAAAAAGAAAAATCTGTGCAAGTTTCCACTGTTATAAAAAAAATTAATGAGGATATTCAAGATTGTAGAGAATGGCTCACTAACGAATTTAAAACTTGGAATGAAAAGCTAAATCTTTCAAAAGATATGATTGATGAAGGAGTACAAAAACTCTTAGATAGGTTAATTTTTCTTCGTGTTGCCGAAGATAGAGAGGTAGAACCAAATATTTTAAAAAATTTATTGAGAGAAGCTGAAAAAAGTAAAAGTTATAAGCCATTTCAGGCGATGTCTATAATTTTTAGAGAGTTAGATAAAATTTATAACTCTAATCTTTTTTCACCTCATCCTTTCGAAAGTTGGGAAATAGTAGATGACAAAGGATTTGAAAAAATGATAGAAAAACTTTATGGCAAGAAAGGTCAATATGAATATAATTTTAAAGAAATGCCCGCTGATGTACTAGGGACTGTTTATGAAAATTATTTAAATTATAAACTTACTCAATCAAAAAAAGGTGTAAATGTTGAAAAAGATGTTAAAAAAAGAAAAGAGCAGGGAATTTTTTATACTCCCACTTTTGTGGTGGATTATATTGTTAGAAATGCGTTAAAACCAGTTTTAGATAATTGCAAAAGTGTGGCTGACCTGAAAAAGATAAAGGTATTAGATCCTGCTTGTGGTTCTGGGTCTTTTCTTATTAGAGCACTTGAAGCTATCACAGAAAAGTATAAAGAATTTGGAATTGATGGATCTGTAAAAAGACAAATAATTTTAGAAAATCTTTTTGGTGTTGATTTAGATATGCAAGCAGTAGAGATTGCTCGTCTTAATTTACTTATCAATTCTCTTGATTTAAAAGAAATTTTACCAAAATTAAATAATAATATAAAAAATGGAAATTCTCTAATTTCTGGAACTGATGAAGAAATGGAAAAACAATTTGGCAAAAATTGGAAAGATAAAAAACCATTCAATTGGCAAGAAGAATTTCCTGATGTGTTCAAACAGGGTGGTTTTGATGTAATTATCGGTAATCCTCCTTATGTTAGGCAAGAAGAAATAAAAGAAGACAAAGAAATATTTTCACAACTTTTTCCAAATGTGGCGAATGGTACCGCTGATTTGTATGTTTATTTTTTTGAAAGAGCGATACAACTATTAAAAAATAGTGGATATCTAGGTTTTATCATTTCAAATAAATTTATAAAAGCTGGATATGGGAAGAATTTAAGGAAATATTTAAAAGAAAGTTTGAGTATTAAACAACTAATTGATCAATTTAATAAAAAGGTTTTTGAAGATGCAGTTGTTGATCCTTGTACGATTATAATTAAGAAAGAAAAACCACTAAAAAATAGCCATATTTTATACAATTATGAAACAAATATTCTACAAGCTAATCTTAATGAAAGTGGATGGACTTTTGCAAATGAAGAATCTTTAGATTTAAAAAGTAAAATTGAAGAAAAAGGTAAAAAAATAAAAGATTGGGAGGGGGTCAATATAAGAAGAGGAATTGTTACAGGATTAAATGAAGCTTTTATATTAAATTTAGACAACAAAGAGAGGTTTATTGAAGAAGATAAAAATTGTGATGTTTTAATAAAACCTTTATTAGCTGGAAGAAACATAAAAAGGTATCTTGCTGGTTTTGATAATAAATTTTTGTTAAAAATTATTCAAGGGAGCAATATTGATGATTGTGAACCTATAAAAAATCACTTATTAAAGTTTAAAGATGAATTGTCTGAACGATGGGAACCAAAAAATGGAAAAATAAAATGGTTTGAGTTAAGGTCATGTGTTTACTATGAAGAATTTGAAAAACCAAAAATAATTTATCCTGATATATCTGATACTGGTGGTTTTTATTGGGACGATGAAGGATATTTTTTAAATAATACTATATATATGATTACTGGTAATATTAAAAAATCATGGGTTGGTTTATTAAATTCTAGATTAATTAGTTGGTATTATAAAAAGATAGCTTCTGGCCTTGGTGAAGGAGGAGTGAGATATTTCACTCAATTTGTTAAAGAATTACCAATTCCAGAAAATACTGAATCATTAGATAATTTGACTCAAAAAATGCTTGATTTAAATAAAGAATTAAAAAAAATATTAGAAAACTCAAATGAATGGGAAAATATAAAATCTGAAATTGAAAAAACTGATAAAAAGATTAATGAAGAAGTTTATGGTCTTTATGGATTAAATGAAAAAGAAATAAAAATTATAGAGAAATAATTAAAGTATTATTTGAGACAGATAAATTAATGAAAAAAATTGATGAAATTGAGGTATAATAGATTTATGAAAACTGAAATAATAAAATCACTTTTAAATAAATTTGAATCTTGTGCCCACAAAACGGATCAAGGGATAGAATTTTGGTTGGCAAGAGACTTGCAACAACTTTTAGGTTATACAAAATGGGATAATTTTTTAGCTGTTATTTCAAAGGCTAAAATATCTTGTGAAGTAATGGAACATAAGGTATTAGACCATTTTGCTGATGTCGGGAAAATGGTCAAAATAGGATCTGAAAGTGAAAGAGAAATAGACGATATAATGCTTACAAGACTTGCTTGTTATTTTGTTGCTCAGAACGGAGATTCTAGAAAAGAAGAAATTGTTTTTGCAAAAAATTATTTTGCTGTTCAAGCTAGGAAGTTTGAAATAATTGAAAAAAGAATACAAGAGTTTGAAAGAGTTAGAGCTAGACATAAATTAATTGAAACAGAAAAAGAATTATCTAGTGTTATTTATCAACAAACAAAAAATGATAAAAACTTCGGATTAATTCGTAGTAAAGGAGATAAGGCTTTGTTTGGATATACAACTCAAGAAATGAAAAGTCGGTTAAAAATTCCCGATAATCGTGCTTTGGCAGATTTTCAACCAACTATTTTATTGAAAGCTAAAGACTTTGCAACAGAAATAACAATTTTTAATACAAAAAATAAAGAATTAAAAACTGAACAAGCAATCTCGGAAGAACACATTATAAATAATAGAAGTGTCAGAAAAACTTTGATTAGTCGTGGTATCCGTCCAGAAAATTTACCAATAGAAGAAGATATTAAAAAAATTGAAAGAAAAATTGAATCTGAAAATAAAAAAAGTTTAAAAAAGCCGGATAAATTAGAAAAGTGATAGTTTCAGTTGCCTTTTTAATTGAAAGTGTTAGTATTTGTGTATGTTAGATAAGAAAAAAATTAAAGAAAAGTTGGAGAAAGAGAGAGATATGCTTCTTGGGCAGATTCGTGATATTGGAAAATTAAATCCTGAGACAAATGAATGGGAAGCAATTCCAGAAGAAAGAGATTGTAGAGAATCAGATCAAAATGATATGGCTGATAGATTTGAAGATTTTGAAGCTAGAAGTACTATGATAAAAGTTTTAGAAACTAGATTAAATAACATTTTGGGTTCGCTTGATGGATTAAATAAAGTATCTTTTGGTAAATGTGAGGTATGTAAAAAAGATATTGAGATGGCTCGCATGGAAGTTAACCCTGCTGCAAAAACATGCAAAAAGCATTTGAATAATTAGTATAAGAATATCTAAAACAAACTACAAAATTCAAAAAATTTTTAAGCCTTCATCCCTAGAGCAAGAAGGACAGGGGACCCGTGACTTTAAAAATTTTTTAATCTTATGGTTTCTATAAAATTATGAGTTTTGCAAAAGTTTATTCAGCACAAGTAAATCTTCTATATGGACAAATTGTAACGGTTGAAGTTGATTTGTCGAAGGGTATGCATACATTTAATGTGGTGGGTCTTCCTGATAAGGCAGTAGATGAATCTAAAGACAGGGTAAGTTCAGCTATTAAAAATTCTGGTTTTAAATCACCTAAAGCTAAGAATCAAAAGATAATAGTTTCACTTTCACCTGCTGATCTTAAAAAAGAAGGGCCATTTTTTGATCTTGCTATTGCTCTTGCCTATATGCTTGCATCTAATTATTTAAAATTTAATCCAGAGAAAAAGATTTTTTTAGGTGAGCTTGGACTTGATGGAACATTACGATGTATTAGGGGTGCATTGCCTCTTGTAATGGAAGCTAAACGTGCTGGATATGAAGAGGTTTATTTACCAAAAGAAAATGCTGTTGAGGCAGCACTTGTCCAGGGTATAAAAATATTTGGGGCTAATAGTTTAAAGGAAGTAGTTAATCATATTGATACAATCTCCTCAAAAATTGATGGAAAAGTAAATGAAAAAATATTAGTTCAAATAAAAACTGAAATAAATTCTAAGACAGAAAAAAGGAATTCAAATTTTTCTGATGTAAAAGGCCAAGAAGGTGCTAAAAGAGGACTTGAGATAGCAGCTGCTGGTGGGCACAATATTGCTATGTATGGCCCACCTGGCACTGGAAAGACAATGCTTGCTCGAGCTTTTTCACAGTTGTTACCTGACCTGACTCTTGAAGAAGTATTGGAAATTACTGGAATACATTCTGTGGCTGGTGCTTCACGTGGTGAATTAGTTTCAGCTCCTCCATTCCGCTCGCCTCATCATACTTCTTCTTATGTATCTATTATAGGAGGTGGAACTTATCCAAAACCAGGAGAAGTTACACTTGCACATAAAGGTGTCTTATTTTTAGATGAATTTCCAGAATTTGAAAAGAGGGTAATTGAATCTTTAAGACAACCGTTAGAAGATAATATCGTTTCTATTTCTCGTGCTAAGGGTACAGCTACTTTTCCTTCTAATTTTATTTTGGTTGCAGCTATGAATCCTTGTCCTTGTGGAAATGCAGGGAATAGACAGAGAGCTTGTATATGTAAACCATCTGATTTAGATAGATATAAAAGAAAACTATCGGGACCGATTATGGACCGTATTGATTTATGGGTTTCTGTTGGGAATGTTGATTATAAAAAATTAGGAGAAATAGGTGATGGAGAAAAAAGTGAATTAATAAAAAAAAGAGTTACAATGGCTCGTGAGATTCAGAAAAAAAGATTTGTTAAATTTAATAGAAAAATAAACACAAACAGCGAGATGAATGTAAAAGATTTATCCAACATGGTAAAGCTTAATGAGAATGTCAGAAATTTATTAGATGATAGTGCTGAACGTCTAGCCTTATCTGCAAGGGCATATCATAGGGTTATAAAAATAGCTCGTACAATAGCAGACCTTGAAAATAGCGAAGAAATAAAATCAAATCATATTCTTGAGGCTATACAATATAGGCCAAAGGTAAGTAACTAAAAATTTGTTTTTTAGTTATCCACAGTTATATTATTGACAGTGAACGCTCGTTCACATATAATGAGAACATGTCACAAAAACAATATTTTAAAACAATAGAAAGAGAAATACAGAGAATCAATAGAATAATTGATCTCAAGATTCTCCGTGGTGAAGAATATATCAAGGAAGCTCGAGACCACAAACTTCTATTAAAGAAAGTACGTTTTTACAATAGGCAAAGTTTCTTAAAAAGATTTCTTTCTTCCTCCAGCTGGAGGATAGCTTCCTTTTTTTAAATTTCGTTTTACTTTTTTAAATGAAAAATCCTTATCAAATAAAATTAGAAACTTTTTACGAAAGAAATAAAAGAATGCCTACGTATTCTGAAATGATGAAGCTTTTTAGTTTTAAATCTAAGAATGCTGTTTTTAGAGTTGTGGAGAAATTAATAGAAGCTGGACTAGTCGCTAAAGACCATCTGGGAAGATTGCTACCAAGCGAGTCTTTTCAAGACAATATCGCTAATGTCCCAATGCTTGGTTTTGTGACTGCAGGTTTCCCAGCTATCGTAGAAGAAGAGATGACTGATACTGTTAATTTAGATGATTTTTTAATTAAAAATAAACCACTTACTTATATGTTAGAAGTAGATGGTGACTCTATGATAGATGCACATATAGAGAAGGGAGACATGATTCTTGTAGAAAAGGCAAACATAGCGAAAGATATGCAGATAGTCATAGCAGAAGTAGATGGAGAGTTTACTATGAAATATTTTAGAAAAGAAGGAAATAAAGTATGGTTACAACCAGCAAATAAAAACTATAAACCTATATATCCGACACAAAGCTTGAATGTGGTAGCTGTCCTCAAGGCTGTGGTTAGAAAGTATTAAAGAATTTAAATAAAAAAACCTACCTGATGGTAGGTTTTTTTATTTAAATTCTTTTCGCGCGAAAAGAATTTATGAAACTGAGTCCTTTAATGCCTTTGCAGCTCTAAATTTTGGAACTTTTTTAGCAGCTACTTTGACTTGTTCTCCAGTCTTTGGATTACGAGCCATTCTAGCAGCACGTCCTTTTACGGAAAAGATTCCGAAACCAGCAATTGATACTTCACCGCCATTTTTCATTGTGTCGATAATAGCACCAAATAATCCGTCAACGATTTCCTCAGCTTGTACTTTTGTACCACCAAGTTTTACATGTACCCATTCAGCTAATGCTTGTTTATTCATATTTTTAAAAAGGTTATTTTTATAATACTTTCGACCAATTACTTATATAATTACTACATATACATTATATAACAAGGGATTTTTAAGGCAAGCTTTATATGGTTAATAAAAAAAAGCCTAAAAAGGATCGCCTAACGGGCATATTCTATAATTCTCGTTTCTCTGATCATAGTAACCTTTATTTCTCCTGGGTATTTTAATTCTTGTTCTATTTTTATGGCTATATCATGAGCCATAAGTTTTGCTTCAGCATCAGAGATTTTTTCTGGGGTAACAAATACACGTATTTCACGGCCAGCTTGAAGAGCATAAGATTTTTCGATACCAGTAAAGCCATTTACTAATGCCTCAAGTTCTTGAAGTCTCTTTAGATAGTTTTCTACTGAATCACGACGTGCTCCAGGTCTTCCTCCTGATATAGAATCAGCTGTTTGAACAATGATAGACTCTATTGTTTCATATGGATAATCTTCGTGGTGAGATTTCATTGCAGTGATTATACGTTCATCTGCTCCAAATTTCTGTAATATTCTCATACCTATTTCAATGTGAGTGCCTTGTACTTCATGATCGAGCGCCTTACCAATGTCGTGTACGAGAGCTCCAGCTTTTGCTATTGCGACATCTGCCCCCAGTTCTTCAGCTATCATTCCAGCGATATGCGCCATCTCAATAGAGTGTTGAAGAACATTTTGTCCATAACTTGTACGGAAATAGAGTCGCCCTAGGATAGCAACGATACGTGGGTCAAAATTAAATATTCCACATTCATATACCGCTTGTTCTCCTTTTTCTTTGATTATTTTATTTATATCTTCTTTTGCTTTGTCTACTAGTTCTTCAATTTTTGCTGGTTGTATTCGTCCATCTAAAATTAGATTTTCTAACGCAAGACGAGCGACTTGGCGTCTTATTGGATCAAATGAAGAGATAATTATTGAACCAGGTGTATCATCTACTATTAATTCTACGCCGGAAGCTCTTTCAAATGCCCTTATATTTCGTCCTTCCTTACCTATAACTTTACCCTTTATTTCATTATTGGGAATATTTACTATTGTTGTCATTAATTCAGACGCGGTGCTTGATGCAAGACGTTGGATAGAGGTAGCTAAAATATCTTTTGCTCTTTTGTCTAGTTTTTCTTCATTACTATTTTCTAATTTTTGAATTCTAACTAGGATATCTTCTTCATATTTCTTTTCTATATCTTTCATTAATTCTTCTTTTGCTTCTTCTTCTGTAAGATTTGCTATCTTTTGAAGTTCTTCTATCTTTTCTGTTTCTATCCCTGCTACTTTTTCTTGTATTTTCTTTATTTCTTCTATTTTAAGCTTTATTCCTTCAGCTTCTTTATTTATTTCAACCTGACGAACATCTAAAAACTCATCTTTTTTAATGAGTCTTTTTTCTGTCTCCTTAAATTCAGATTCTTGTTTCTTTTCTTCCTCTCTTAATTCAGCAAGCTCTTTTTCTATTTTTTTCTTAGCTTCGTCTGTTAGTTTCTGTGCTTCTTCTTTTGCGCCGACCAACATTTGCTTTATATCTATTTCTATAGATTTTCTTTTTCCTAGTGCTACTATTACTCGAAGATAGTATCCTATTCCAACACCCAAAAGGAGTACTCCGACTCCGATTAGTATTACCATTAATGTGCTCATAAGCCTTATTTTGGCCTATAAAAACAAGCCACTATATTTGCGGTTTTATTTCCTTTTCGAAAGAGAGATCAATTTTTTTTAACAACAACATATGTGGGATATTTCTATAAACCAAGTAAAAATGAATTTGTAAAAGTCAACACATTAAATATACCAAATTAGATAGATTTTGTCTATCTATTGCTTTTTTGGATGAAATATGCGATAATATTTATGGGTATGTTCTTCCCATTTTTAAAATAATTTTTCAAAATTAATTTTGGAGTTGGTATGAAAGTTCACAAGCAGGTTTTAGAGAAAGACACCAAAGAAATTGAAACTAAGGTAGTGGGTGCTTTTAACCCAAAAACCTTTAACAAAGGAGGAAAAAAAAGTAGTTCAATGTCTGTATCTTCTTCTAGGAGACCTTCGGGTTCTCATGGAAGAGTTATCACCAATAATTAATCTTTAAGAGGGCTTCACCAATTTTATATTATTGGTGGGGCTTTTATTTTGTCTATTTTATAAATAATTAAGATTTTGTAGTAGTCGGAGCTTTAGATTTTGTGACTATTTCATCAATAATTCCATATTTTTTAGCTTCTTCTGCATCCATAAAGAAATCTCTTTCTACGTCTTTTTCTATTTGAGGTAGTGATTTGTTTGTATTTTTGGCTAAAATTTTATTTAGATTGTCTCTTGTTTTCAAGATATGTTTTGCTGTGATTGCGATATCTGTAGCTTGTCCTTCTACTCCTCCTAGTGGTTGATGGATCATAACTTCTGCATTTGGTAATATAAAACGTTTACCTTTTTTTCCAGCAGAAAGAACGAGTGCTGCACCTGATGCAGCAAGTCCAACACAAAAAGTAGAGATGTCTGGGCGAATATGGTTCATTGTATCTACTATAGCCATAGTAGAGGTGACAGATCCACCTGGGGAATTTATATAAAGTGATATATCTTTTTTAGAATCTTCTGATTCAAGAAAAAGAAGCTGTGCAATGATTATATTTGCAGTGTGGTCATCGATAGGTCCTGCTAAAAAGACTATTCTTTCTCGTAAAAGTCGAGAATATATATCATAAGCTCTTTCTCCAAATTGTGATTTTTCTATTACTGTTGGTATTAACATATGTTTATAATAGCAAAAACTTAATCTTTTGTAAAAGATAAAATAAAGAAATACTAAAATTTATAAAGCAATCTATCTGGCAAAGCTTTGCCAGCGAACTGCTCGTCGCTCAAGAAAATAATAAATGGAGTACCATTTTTATTTTCTAAGCTCCTGTGCAAGGCTTTCTAGATTTTATATTTCTTTATTTTATTGAGTTTCTAGAAATTCAAATACTTTTTCGTTAGTTAAGACATTTTCAGCATGCATTTGGGCGCGTTCAGCGTCTGCATCTTTATAATGTTCTAAAATCATAGCGACTTCATTGGCTACTTTTTCTGGGTCTGCTTTGATTTTTTCTAAATCTGCAATTTTGTTTAAAACAAGAGCTAATTTTGCTTTCTTTTCTGCGTCATTTCTAAATTCTTTTCTTAAATCTTCAATAGTTTTGTTTAAATGTTTCAGATAATCTTCGAATTTTAATCCCATTTGTGTGACATCAGATTCCATTCTATATAGGATTTTATTTAATTCTACCTCTATTAATATTTCTGGAAGTTCAACCTTCAAGCCATCAATTATTTTTTCAACAATTTTTAATCTTGTTTTTTCTATTGCTTGATTGTTTTTTTCTAATTTTATGTTTTCTTTTAATTTTTCTTTGAAGTCTTTTACATCTTTGAAAGGTCCAAGTGCTTGTACAAAATCATCATTAAATTCAGGTAATTCTTGGGTGTCGGACACCGGGGAATTTTTGGTGTCCGACACCTGGTCTTCATGGTCATGTTCACAAACTTCACCATCTTTATGTTCGTGTGTGTGCTTTTCAGCTTCTTTTGTCATATGTATTTTAGGGGCACGAGATTTTCTGATATCCATGATAGTATCATCTATTTCTTTTTCTGTTGGTTCTGTCTTTTTATCTTCTTCCGTTATTTCTGAAAGTATTTTTTTGGCAATTTCTTTATAGTCTGGAAGTATCAGTTCTGGCATTGTTGCGGTTTTGATTTTAAATGCCAGAGGATTATTTCGAGCAAGTTTTGTAATGGCTATTTCTGGACGACTGATGGCATCAATCTTATTTTCTTCTAATATTTTTGGATAATGTTCAGCTAGAGCCATTTCAGCCATTTCTTCTAGAATTTGCATTTCTGGTATTTTAGAAAGTAAAACATTTTCTGGAACTTTTCCCTTGCGAAAACCATCTATTTCTAAATGTTCACCTATTTTTTTTAAAGCTTTATTAAAATAAGCCTCAAAAATTGTAGCCTCGATTTCTCCTTCGATTTCAACCTCACTTTTTGGTAATTTATTTATTTTAGTTTGCATTCTTTTACTTTATACTAAAAGTCATTTTTTTTCAAATAAAAAGAAAAATTCCCATTACTTTGGGGATTTTTCTTAAAAAGATATAAAATAGTACTTTCTTTGGCATACGCAATATTAGTTTCGTAAACCATATTCAGGTTGGAGTGCGGGCCATGAGAAAGTAGCTATTTTTATCTTTTTATTTTAGTTAATACTATCTATATCAAGATCAATATTTGTATCTAGTGTTTCTAGGTCGGCTTCTAGTGTATTTAACTCGTCAGTATCAGCGGGTATTACATTTTCTTCTTGGAATTTCTTATCTTCTAGTACAGTTTTGACTTTTGATTGCCAAATGTATATACCACCAATTATAAGAATAATGATAATAATTATTGATCCAACAAGCGCACCATTTGATTTTTTTTCTTCTTGTTCCATAATTTTTTTATTTAAATTTATAATTTTTTGTTAGTCTAATTTTCTGTTTCTGTTTCTGCTTCTTCGCTATCTGTCGTATTCATGTCTGTTATATTTGTAGCAGTGGACTCTTGTTGAGCTTGTACATTTTCTCTTAATGATTTTATTGCATCATTTAATGCCTGATGTGCTTCTTTTACAAGAGTTTGTATGTTTTGTATTTGTTCTTTTAGCGTTGTTTTATCTGTATCAGAAAGTTGATCTACTGATATAGCTAATAGTGTATTTATCTCTGTAATTTTTATTTTAGCATCATTTAATTTTGTTTCAGATGTTAGTACAAAATTTTCTGCTGTTGTTATGTCCACCCCTTTTATTTCAAGCTTGGTTATTTGATCATTAACTTTATTTTTTAATTCATTTATATTTTCTACAACTTTATCAAATCTTTCTAATGCTTTTTCTCGTCCGACTATTCTCTCTTCTGCAATTTTTGCTTTTGCTGCATCCTTTATTTCTCCAATTTGAGTTCTCAACTCTTCCATTTTTGTTTTTGCCTCTTCTCTTCTTGTTTGTATTTCTTCTCTAATTTTTTCTCCTGCTTCTTTCATTTTTTCTCTAGCCTGTTCCATTATCTGTTTCGCTTCTTCCTTCTTCGCTTCTATCTGAGCCCTTACTTCTTCTGTCATATTTCCTTTTTCTTGCTCCATTTTGAGTTTAAATTCATCTTTTGCTTCTTGCATACTTTTTACTGCTTCTTCTCTTTTTTCTCTCATCTCAATACCTACTGTTTCTTTTTCTTTTCTCAATTCTTCCATCTTTTGTTCTTTTATTAACAAAGAAGGATTTCTTTTTGGGTCAGGAGATTTTTCTCTAAGCATGTTTTGGCTGTATAAAGTTGGTACAGCGACATCCTCATTCTCTTCTTCTGCTTTTATTGTTTTGACACTCATTGTGAATGCCATAACTAAAACTAAAAATAAACTTAAATATTTTTTCATAATTTTTTGTTAGTTAATAATTAATAATCATGTAATTTATTTATCACATGTATCTTACATTATAGCATTAAATCAAACACAAAAATACCTCCAAGTTGGAGGTATTTTTGTGTTTGATTTGTATAGTTATTTTAAATTAAGAAAGCTACCAAAAGTAATGCAACTATATTAAGAATTTTAATCATTGGATTGATTGCAGGACCTGCTGTGTCTTTGTATGGGTCACCTACAGTATCACCAGTGATAGCTGCTTTGTGTGCGTCGCTTCCTTTTCCTCCAAAGTTTCCTTCTTCTATATACTTCTTTGCATTATCCCATGCGCCACCACCTGATGTCATAGATATTGCTACAAATAGTCCTGTTATGATAGAACCAACAAGAAGCCCTCCTAATGCAACTGGTCCAAGTATAAAACCAACCAATATTGGTACAACAACTGGAATAAGTGCAGGTAGAATCATTTGTTTTATGGCGCTTGTTGTCACGAGGTCTACACATTTTCCATATTCTGGTTTTGCTGTGCCTTCCATTATTCCTTTTATATCTCTAAATTGTCGGCGTACTTCTTCTACTACTTTTCCTGCTGTTTTACCTACTGCTTCCATGCACAATGCACCAAAGTAATAAGGCAAAAGTCCACCTAAGAATAGTCCAGCAATAAGGTAAGGATCTTCAAGTGTAAAATTTAAATGTATTCCAGCATTTGAAAATTCTTGAGTATAAGAAGCAAACAAAACTAATGCTGCGAGTCCCGCTGAGCCTATAGCATAACCTTTTGTAACAGCTTTTGTAGTATTACCTACTGCATCGAGCGCATCTGTGACAACACGTACTTCCTTTTCCATTCCTGACATTTCAGCTATTCCACCGGCATTGTCTGTGATTGGTCCATAAGAATCTATTGCTACTATAATACCTGCCATTGAAAGCATACTCATAGCTGCTATTGCTATACCATATAGTCCAGCGAAATTATATGAAAATAAAATTCCAGCAACTATCACGATAAGAGGCCAAGCTGTTGATTTCATTGATATTGCTAAACCTTGGATAACATTTGTCCCGTGTCCTGAAAGGGAAGCTTCAGCTATTGATTTAACGGGAGAATATTTTGAAGAAGTAAAGTATTCTGTGATTACTACGAGTAGGGCTGTTATAACAAGTCCTACTAATGATGCAAAGAAAAGATTTGAAGTACTGTAGATTCCATTTTCTCCCATAAGTATTTTAGTAATAGGATAAAAAAGGATTGCAGAAATAACTCCTGCTGCGATCAATCCTTTGTAAAGAGCATTCATTATGTTTGGAGATTTATCAGGTGAAGAAGGTTTCCCTAAGCGTACAAAAAAAGTTCCTATTATTGAAGCAATCGCTGCTGCACCTCCTAATGCGAGAGGATAGATAAGAGCATTTTGTAATTCTGGAAATAATAATGAACCCAATAGCATCACTGCGATAGAGGTAACAGCATATGTTTCAAAAAGGTCAGCAGCCATTCCAGCACAATCTCCTACATTGTCTCCTACGTTGTCAGCTATAACAGCTGGATTTCTTGGATCGTCCTCAGGAATACCTGCTTCTAATTTACCGACAAGGTCAGCTCCGACATCTGCAGCTTTAGTAAATATACCTCCACCTAAACGAGCAAATATTGAAATTAATGATCCACCAAAACCAAAACCAACAAGAGCTTTTACGTCTCCTGTTATTGCAAAAAATATTGATACACCGAGAAGAGCAAGTCCGACGACCAAAAGCCCTGTGACTGTTCCTCCTTTAAAAGCTACAGACAAAGCTTCTTTCAAGCCAAGCTTTGCAGCTTCTGCTGTTCTTACATTTGCTCGGACAGAGACATTCATGCCGACATATCCAGCTAATGCAGAAAGTATCGCTCCTAAAATAAATCCGATAGCTGAAGTTAATCCTAATCCATACCAAAGAATAAAGAAAAGAATTATAGCTATGGCACTGATTGTTTTATACTGTCTATTTAAATAAGCTTTTGCACCTTCAGATATTGCAGATGCTATATCTTTCATCTTTTGATTACCCTCACTTTTTTTAAATATTACTTTAGCAAGGAATAAACCATAAACTATAGCTATAGCAGAACTAATAATTGCAAACAATAAAAATGAATTCATATTTTTTTATTTGTTATTAATAATATCGCCTTATTGACGACCCGTCACAAAGACGGAATTTTAATTTTTAATTAAATTTCTTCTTCTTTTACTTCTACGTTTTCTCCATCGGTAGAAGCTAATTCTTTACCATTTCCTTTTATATCTATTCTCCAACCAGTTAATTTTGCAGCAAGACGAACATTTTGTCCACCTTTACCGATAGCTAATGAAAGCTGGTCTTCAGCTACTTCCAATACTGCCTTATGATCTTTTTCATCTATTTCTATTGAAAGAACTTTTGCTGGAGAAATAGAATTTGAAACAAATTGTTTTGGATCTTCTGACCAAGGAATTATATCAATTTTTTCTCCCAAGAGCTCTTGGGTAATAGTATTTACTCGAGTACCTTTTTGACCCACACAAGAACCGACTGGGTCAATATGATCATCATTTGAATATACTGCTATCTTAGAACGGGCACCAGCTTCTCTCGCAACAGATTTTATTTCTACTGTTCCGTTTTCTATTTCTGGGGCTTCTATTGAAAAAAGTTTTTCTATAAATTTAGGATGAGTACGAGAAAGACGTAGATTTATACCCCTTGCTGTGTCTTCTACTGAATATAGATAAGCACGTATGCGTTGACCTCTTTGAACAAATTCTCCTGGAATTTGTTCTTCAGCAGGCAATATTCCTGTTGCACGATTAAAATCAACATAAACATTTCCTCTTTCTATTTTTTGTACTATACCTGTGACTATTTCTCCTTCTTTTGTTCCATATTCGTCTATTATTGAAGTTCTTTCAGCTTCACGAATTCTTTGAATTATAACTTGTTTTGCTGTTTGAGCTGCAATACGTCCATAATCATCTTTTGATTCAAGAGGGAATACGACTTCATCATTTAATACTACATCCTTTTTTATTTTTTTTGCGTCTTCTAGCATTATATGATGTTCGCTATTAAAACGTACACGTTGGTCACTCTCATCTTTTACTGAGTATTCTTTATTTTCTTCCTCTTCTTCATCTATTTTTGCAATAGTTTCATCAACTACTATTTTTATTTGGAAAAAATCTGTTTGACCTGTTTCTAGATCAAATTTGGCACGAATGATTTGCCCTTTTTTGCCGTAATCTTTTTTATAAGCAGCAGCCATTGCCTGCTCTATTGCATCTAGAATTTTTTCTTTTGGAATTTTTTTCTCTTCTTCTAGCTGTTCTAAGGCTGATTTAAATGTTTTTATATCTAACATACATTTATTTTTATTAAATTTTTAAAAATAAAAGCCCTGTTTCGACAGGACTCATATGGTATAAAGATACCACAAGCTTTGCTTTAACGCAACCCATTAGGGCGGAGGAATTGCCTCCGCCCTTCCGTCCTAGATTATGGTATACTTATTATATGGCTTTTAGAAAACAAAGTTTTGCTATTAATGAATATTATCACTTGTATAATAGAGGAACAGAAAAAAGAAAAATTTTTCTAGATAAAGGAGATTACAGGCATTTTTTATTTTTAATGTATGTTTGTAATACAGAAAAAAGCATAGAATTAAGAAAAATTGGTGAATTTTTTGATCGTAAGGGAGCCATTGTTGATATTGGTGCCTATTGTTTGATGCCAAATCATTTTCATATTCTTGTGCGTGAAAAAATAGAAGGAGGAATTTCAAAATATATGCTCAAATTAATGACCAGCTATACAATGTATTTCAATAAAAAATATAAACGAACTGGTAAACTATGTAAGGGAAAGTTTAAATCAAGTTATATAGATAATGATAATTATTTAAAATATTTATATTCTTATATACATTTAAATCCAGCAAAATTAGTAGATAAAGACTGGAAAGAAAATGGAGTAAAAAATATTAATAATTTATTGAAATATGTTTTTGAGTATGAATATTCGAGCTTAAAAGAATACTCTGATTTAAAGTTTAAAATTATAAATCCATCAAAATTTCCAGATTATTTTAAATATCCTAATGATCATAAAAGTGAACTTTTTGAATGGTTAAGTTTTAAAGAAATATAAAAAGAGTTAGGGCGGAGGAATTGCCTCCGCGTTGAAACGAAAAAGAGGCTTAATAATTTAAAAATTATTAAGCCTCTAGGATGATATTTCCATTAAATTTCCTTTTTTAATGTTGAAGAACTATTGTTGAAGAACTATTTAAGCAGGATCATTTTTTTTGTTTCTACAAAACTTCCTGCTTGAAGTTTATAGAAATACGCACCACTTGGAAGATTAGAAGCATTAAAATTTACTTCATAATTTCCAATTGGTTTCTCTTCATTAACTAGGGTTTCAATTTCTCTTCCAAGAATATCGTAAACCTTTAAGGTCACTAAATTCTTTTCAGGAACTTGATAATTGATCGTTGTTGAAGGGTTGAACGGATTTGGATAATTTTGACTTAATACAAATTCAGAAGGAATCTGTATTTCATTTGGCACATCTGTAATAGATGGCCAGATGTGTTGGAATGGATCTACTAATATAGTATCTCCATTGTTGTAGACAAAACGAAGGTTGTTTGCTTGAAGCTCTATTCCAACATAGCCAGAATCTGTTGCGTAAGAGGCAAAAGCTAAGCCTATCGCGGAAACAGTGTTTCCACGAGCTCCTATCCATTCTCGTTTTATAGTTTGCCAACCAGAGATATTTTGAATAGGACCATAAGAATATCCTGCTATTCCATTTTCTGTTGTATCTAATATACCTATACATAAGCCCAACCCTAAGTACCCTGGAGTTGTTATCTTAGTAATATTTATATCAATAAGAATTTCATCAGGCCAAGAATATTTAGATTGTGTTAGTTTTGCTTTTGCAAATGTATTTTGTGACACCCAATCACCAGCTCCTCTTTTTATTGTCCAACCATAAGAATTGAATCGTTGAACAGAATCTGAAGGACTTGGTCCTGGTTGAATATTCATACCTGAATTTTCAGTATCAGGTATTTCTAGTGAACCAGCAAAATCCCATCCATTTACTCCATATAAACGAGTAGGTTCTTGTGGAACTAACGAGATTGGTAGCAACATAAAGATTGCTACTATAATAATCTTTTTCATTATTGCTCCTTACATATTATTTATATTTTATTTTCAAAAAACTTACTTTCTTAGTAAGAACATATTTGCTATATAGTATACCAAATATAAGCAATTTGTCAATGTCAAGAGTCTTAAAACATCAAATAACCTAATATTTTCGTTAGTTTATCCACAGTTTTTTCCACTTTTTTGTTTATATGAAGTATAATATTATTATATTAATTTAATAATTAAGAAGAGGTAAAAATATATGAATAATAAAATTTTTAATAATATTAGTAAATATAAATTTTTCTTTATAATATTTGTTTTTGTATTTGGAGTATTCTTTTTAAATGTTAGTAATGTCTTAGCAGCGCAGGATACAACACCACCAAGAGTCGCATATACTTATCCAGATAGTGGTGTATTTAGATATCCAGATCTTAATAAACCTCCTTATATTCCTGGAACATACAGTTTTCCTAGTAATGGATATAAAGTAACGATTTATGCCTTTGATGGAGCAACAGAAATGGAATATTGTATTAACTATAGTCCTTATTTATCTAATTGTACTTCTTTTACTAGCACTAAGGTCACGACTTCTCCTGGTTTTTTTGCTGTAGAGGTAAGATTAGATTATCCAAAACAAGAAATGGGTATTTCTTTTAGAGCTAGAGATGCAGCAGGCAATTGGAGTATAATGTTGAGTCCTGTTTTTGTAAGAACAGCTGCGACACCTAGTGATGTTGCTGTGAGTGGATTTTATGAACCTCCTACTAAAAATCAGACAGGAGTCTATGGTACTTTTTATGATAATTCTAAAGAATATTCTACTGATGGTAGCGATGAACATTTTGCAGTTTATAGAGAATTAAATAATAGTGGTGTTTGGACAATAGCAGCAAGTAGTGTTTTAGGTTTTGCAACTGGTGGGCATACTGGCCTTGTAGAATTTGTAGATACAAATCCACCATGTGGAGCATTGAGATATAAGGTCATGGTTTCCACCTTTAATTCAAACCTTGGGACTTCATCACCGAGTGCAACTTTTAACCAAAAGGGTATCTGTTCTATCTCTGGATCTGATATTACTCTTACTGCAGGAGAAACTAAAACTGAAACATATACTGCTGTTGTTTCTAATATAACTTCGGTTGATTGGATGCCTTTTCCAATTATTAATTCACTTTCTTTGTCTAATGCTGGAATAAACATTTCTAGAAGTCCTCAAACAACAAGTAGTCCATTTAATACTATACTTACAGTCAATGCTACAAATGCCACTCCTGCAACTGGTCAGATAACACTATATGCAAAAAATGCTAATGGTACTGAATCTAACCAAAAGACAATAACTGTGACAGTGAATCCTTCAACGAAACCCGATCTTACTGCTGGTGCCGTCACTCCAACTTCAGCTTATTTTGGAGTAGCTAAAACTTATTCAGCAACTATTTCAAATAGTACTGCTTCTACTGGAAAGTCTTTTTCATATTTTTTCCAAACATCACCAGATGATATGTTTGCTGCAGCAAGTTTGACTAGCTATCCAGCTTCTACTATGACTACTTTAGATAGTGGTGCGAGTGCTACTGCGACTTCTCGATCCATAACTTTTGTTTATAATCCTGATTATTCACCTGCTATAAGAGTTTGTGCAGATTTACCTCCTTATAATAATGGTGTTGTTTCTGAGTCTAATGAAAATAATAACTGCGGTGCATGGACACTAATAACTGTCGCAGCTCCTCTAAAACTTACTGTAACAAAAACAGGTACAGGTACAGTTACCTCAGATCCATCAGGAATTAGTTGTGGGACTGATTGTACAGAATCATATAATTACGATACTTCAGTTACACTAACTGCTTCAGCAGGAATTGGTTACACATTTACTGGTTGGTCAGGAGCATGTACTAACACCACTGGAAAATGTACAGTATCTATGACGACAGATAAGAATGTTACGGCTACATTTACATTAAATAAATATTTACTTACTGTAACAAAATCAGGCACAGGTACAGTCTCTTCAGATCCTACTGGAATTAGTTGTGGATCTGATTGTACAGAATCATATAAT